>Ga0335073_10009865_pt1 | contig 13403 bp, 11 predicted proteins | sample Lox_Sample_22_FD_207093 | JGI IMG/M metagenome (GOLD analysis project Ga0335073, IMG submission 207093) | Soil microbial communities from Loxahatchee National Wildlife Refuge, Florida, United States - Lox_Sample_2.2 | ecosystem: Environmental > Terrestrial > Soil > Wetlands | place: USA...
CGCAGTCCGTCGTGTCGGTCGCTTGCTCGGCCTGGGGAAGCGAGGAGGCGGCGGCAGCGCCGCGCTGGCCGCCCCGGCGGCCTCCGTCGGCGACTGCCCGGCCGGCTTCGGGGTGGCGGGCGGACGGGATCTGGAACTGCCCCTTGACGTGTTCACGGACATAGCGTATAACACCGTTCGTTGAACGAACAGTGTTCGGAACCTAATTCATGAACGTCATTCGCCGAACCAGGAGCTTGAGATGTCAACTCGCCTGAGTCATCCCCGTAAATGGGCGATCCTCGCGCTCGTGCTCGCCGCCGAGTGCATGGACCTGCTCGACGGCACGATCGTCAACGTCGCCGCCCCGACGATCCGCACCGACCTGCACAGCAGCACGTCCGCGCTGCAGTGGGTGATCGGCGGCTACGCGCTTGCGTTCGCGATCGGCCTGATCACGGGCGGCCGACTCGGCGACATCTACGGCCGCAAGCGCCTGTTCGTGCTCGGCGCGATCGGATTCGTGATCGCGTCGATGGCCTGCGCCTTCGCGGTCTCCCCTGAGATGCTGATCGCATGCCGGCTCGCCCAGGGCGGCGCCGCGGCGCTGCTGATCCCGCAGGGCTTCGGGATCATCCGGGACGCGTTCGCGCCCTCCGAGCAGGCATCGGCGTTTGCGATCTTCGGACCGGTGATCGGATTGTCCGCGGTGCTCGGGCCGATCATCGGCGGCGCACTCGTAGACGCCAACCTGTTCGGAAGCGGCTGGCGGCTGATCTTCTTCGTCAACCTGCCGCTCGGCCTGATCGCGGCACTCGGCGCCGCACGGCTGATCCCCGAGTCGCGGGCACCGAACCGGCCGCGGCTTGACCTGGTCGGAACCGGCCTGGCCGCCCTTGGCATGGGCCTGCTCATCTACCCGCTCATCCAGGGTCGGGAGGCCGGTTGGCCGGCGTGGACGCACCTGATGGTTGCCGCGAGCGCGCTGTCGTTCGCGACGCTCGTCCTGTGGACCAGGCGCGTGCGTCGCTGCGGAGGCGACCCGCTGGTCGAGGCGAGCATCTTCAACCATCGCGCCTACACCGCCGGCATCTCGATGATCGTCGTGTTCTTCGCGGGGATGCTCGGGACGATGCTCGTGCTCACCCTGTTCATGCAGTTCGGGATGCACTTCTCGGCGATCCACGCCGGCCTCACGCTCGCGCCGTTCGCCTTCGGCACCGCGGTGGGCGCGGTCGTCGCCGCGACGGTGCTCGTACCTCGACTCGGACGGACCACCCTCCAGATCGCCGCGGTGATCGCCGCGGGCGGCGTGTGGTGGCTGCGGCAGGTGATCCTGTCCCACGGCCTGGATACGACCTCGCTCGCGATCGTCGGACCGGAGCTCGTCGTCGGGATCGGGATCGGGATGATTGTGTCCCCGCTGTTCGGCTTCATCCTCGCCTCGGTCGCCGACAACGAGGTCGGATCCGCATCGGGCGTCCTCAACGCAATGCAGCAGCTCGCCGGGGCCGTAGGGGTCGCCGGCATCGGCACGATCTTCTTCACCACGCTTGCCCACGACGGGTTCGTGACCGCGATCAGCCACTGCCTGCTCGTCGAGCTGGCGACGATGCCAGTGCTCGCGCTGCTCACGTTCACGCTTCCGGCAGAGGCGCGCGAAGAATCCGACGCCGCCGGCTCGGAGGTCGATCGGGCCGGAGCCGTGTCGCCCGCAGCGGTCGGTGCCGAGGTGCTGTAACGCTCCAGCACAGCGGATAGCCTGCGCGCACCATGAGGCGGCGCGCGGGGCGCAACTCGCGTTTGGCGCATGGGGCTCGGCGGAAGCGCTCGGCCCCCGTTGTCGTGCTGCTCGCGCTCGTCACGATCGCCGCGACCGGCGCGGCGAGCGCGTCCGGAGGCAACCCTCCTTACACCGACATCGTGACGATCTCGCCGACGGTAGTCGGCAACCCGGTTCCCGGAGCGTTCGTCGGTATCTCGGTCGAGTACGGCACCGTGTTCAACGCCGAACTGCCCGGTCCCGGCGGCACCGACCGCGTGCTGGCGCAGCTGATCCGGAACCTATCGCCGGGCTCCTCGCCAATCATCCGTATCGGAGGTGACAGCGGGGACAAGACCTGGTGGCCGATTCCGAGCATCACCCGGCCGCGCGGGATCGACTTTGCCCTGACGCCCGCGTGGCTCGCAGACGCCCGGGAGCTTGCGCGCTCGGCACACGCGCGTTTGATCCTCGGGATCAATCTCGAGACCGATGACACTCAGATCGCTGCCACCGAGGCACGCCACCTCGTCGCCGGGGTCGGACGCGGGAACATCGACGCGCTGGAGATCGGCAACGAACCCGAGCTGTACTCCGGGATCCCCTGGTACGTGACGCACGCCGGGCAAAAGGTGTTCGCACGGCCGCCGACGTACAACCTCACCGATTACATGAAGGAGTTCGCACAGGTCGCCGCCGCGTTGCCACCGGTCCCGCTGGCCGGCCCGTCGACGGGCGCCGACGCCTGGATCGCGGGCCTGGGCCAGTTGCTCGCAGCGAACCCGACGCTCCGTGTCGCGACGTTCCACGCCTACGCGCTGGATCCACGAGGCGATGCCTTTCGTGGCCACGACTGCTCGACCGCAATCGGCGAGCCGGCCCATCCAAGCGTGACCGCGTTGCTCGACTCGTACGCGTCGCAGACCATCGTCCAGGGTGCGCTCCCGTACATCGCGATCGCTCACGGCCACGGCATCCCGTTCCGCATCGACGAGATGAACGCGATCACCTGCGCCGGCGCTCCGGGGGTGAGCAACACGTCGGCATCCGCGTTGTGGGTGCTCGACGAACTGTTCCAACTCGCCCGCGCCGGCGTCGATGGAGTGAACATCCACACCTGGCGGGGTTCTGCGGGCAAGCTGTTCGACATGCACTATCGCAACGGACGGTGGGTGGGAACGGTCGCACCTGAGTACTACGGCATGCTGATGTTCGTCCAGGCCGCTCCTCCCGGTTCGCGCCTTCTGTCAACCGGGCGCGCCAGCGTCGGTCCGGTGCGCTCGTGGGCGGTGCTGGCACCCGATCACAGCGTTCGCGTCGTCCTCATCAACGACAACTTGAAGCGCACGCGCTGGGTGTTCGTTCGGCCGCCCGTGGCAAGCCGGCGAGCCGAGCTCGAGCGTCTCGAGGCGCCGAGCGCTTACTCGCGAACGGGGATCACGCTCGCCGGACAGAGCTTTGCCCCTCGGACGCTTACCGGACGGCTGGCCGGGACGGCGCGCCTCACGGTCATCCCGCCGACCGCGGACGGCTACCTGGTGCGGCTGCCGGCCGCCAGCGCAGCGCTGGTGACGATTCCTCCCAACTGAGCGCGCCTGCCACCCCAGGCAAACGCTCGTCAATCCACACGAAGTCATGTGAACTTACTGTTTCGCTGCGCATACTGAGTTACCGGTTAATGCCAGCGCAACTTGACATCAATACTGGTGACACGTACGATGCTCGCACAGTTTTTTAGGGGAAGGGCTTTCGTAGGGGAAGGGTGGCGAACTGGTGGTCCGAGTTTGTCCCGCGACGGTGTTGGTGTCGCCAGTACAAGCGCGGGCGTCGACGTGCCTCGACCAAGTGTCGCCAAGCGAGTGGCGGGCGAGTGACACCGTAACGCTCAACGGTGTGCTCGTCCCGCCCTCGCGTCGCACTACCCCCACGAAAACTTCCCCGCCGGGGCGGCTCAATTGAGCCCGGGTTAGCCGAGCGTGGTGAACCCGACGAGTCTGTTGCCCGACACCGGTCCGAGCGCACGGTCGGGCACTCCGCCGTCGCCACGTGGCAACGGCCCGGAGTCTCGGTCACGGACTCCCTCGGCGCCCACCGCTGACAGTGCGATCCGGCTCCAGCTCGCCGACGAGTGCGACGCGATGGCGCGGTACGCGCTGGGCTCGGGCATGGCGCCGGCGGCGTGGGTCCTGGACGTGGTCGAGCGCAGCCACGCGCCGAGCGACGCTCAGGCGATGCCCGCCACCCGGATGCCGCAATCGGCCGATCCCTACGAATCGGGCGAGTGGGAGATTCTATGGCTGGGACCGAAGCCTCCGGCGCGACTCGATGAGCTCGCACGCGCCCACGCTTCGCTCGCGCGGCTGATCGCGCCGGCGACTCCGCGCGGCATTCTGCTGCTTAGTCGCGGACGCCAGTACGGCCGCTTCAGACCGCTCGGCCCGGTGCGCTTGATCCGGCAGATGCTGATCGCGGTGATTGTGCTGCTCGCGGGCTTCGTCGTGCTCGCGACGTCCCCGTACATCAACTCGACCAGCGGTGACGTGTTCCGGGACTCGGGCACTTCACTATTGCTGAACGAGCTCTTCTACCTCTGCGCCGGTGGCCTGGGGGCGGCGTTCTACGCGCTGTTCACCGCCTATCAGTACATCGCGGCCGGCACTTACGACACCACCTACGAGTCGAGCTACTGGATCCGTTTCATCCTGGGCCTGATCGCCGGCGTGCTGCTGCCGTCGCTGATTCCGATCAGCTCGGGTAACACGCAGGGGAGCGTGACGCGCCCGCTGCTGGCATTGCTCGGTGGCTTCTCGGCTGCGGTGCTCTACCGGATCCTGTCGCGTCTCGTGCAGACGGTCGAATCGCTTGCCGAGGGAGACGAGAAGCCGACCGAGAAGGCCCGCCAGGAGGCGGCGACCGCGCGCGCGCTGGCGCAGATGGGCGAGGACCGCCTCGCGATGGTGGCGGAGCTCGTCCACCTTCGGGACGAGCTCGCGGCGGGCGACCCGAGCGAGAGCCTCCAGACGACCGTCGAGAAGCTCCTCGCGACGCTGGCGCCTCACGGCTCGCAGTCGGAAGCAACTCCGACCAGACCGCCGCCGGGCCGGTGATCGTGCGATATCTACTGAACAACGTGCCCACCGTGTGGCTGGGCGTAGGACTGGTCGTGTTGTGCGTGGGTCTGGCGCTGCTTGGGCTGCTTTTCGCGCGCCGCCGCCTGGACCGGGAAAACCTCGAGAAGCACCAGGACGTCGCGGGGTTCGTGATCGCGGTCGTCGGTGTGATCTACGCCGTACTGCTGGCGTTCGTGGTCGTGATCGTGTGGGAGGACTTCGGATCGGCTGACCAGACCGCCAACAACGAGGCGGACGCGGTTGGGAATCTCTACCGCGACGCGATCGGGATCGGTGGGGTCCAGGGCCGAAGGCTCGAGACCTCGGTGCAGGCGTATGCGATGAGCGTCGTCGACACCGAATGGCCGTACATGGCCAAGCACCAGGAGGGGAGCAGCGAAACCGAGGATGCACAGAACTTGGTCTGGAGTGACGTGAAGGGTCTTTCCGTGCCCGCAGGCAACGCGACCGCCGCTAACTTCGACAACCAGGCGATTCATGACGTCTCAACCGCTACCGAGGAACGCCGCAGCCGGATCCTCGAGAGCAGCAGCCAGATACCCGGAACGCTGTGGGCCGTGCTGATCCTGGGCGGAATCATCACGATCGCGTTCACCTACTTCTTCGCCGTAGAGAGCCTGTGGCATCACGCATTGATGGTCTCCGCGCTGGCCGGGCTGATCGCGCTGTCGCTGCTGGTGATCCTGACCTTGAACCTGCCTTACACGGGCGATGTCTCCGTCAAGCCCGACGCCATGCAGAACGAACTGGCGTCGTTCACCCCGACGATGTTCTAGTGGGTCGACGGGAAACGTTTTGCCCGGAAGGCCGAGGCCGGGGGCCGTCAGGCGAGGACGCAGGATCCGACGCGTAGCAGCGCTACGCGAGGATCCGAGGACAAAGCCTGCCGGTCATCCGGGCCGGCATTACGGGTGGAACGTTTCCAGGAGCCCCACTAGTAGGACTTCGGTAGGTCATGGCGGCAGCCTGCGCTGGCAGACCGGGCAGCGGTCGTGCCAGCAGGCCAGCGCGGTCTGGAGATCGCGTTGGGCTTGGTAGAGGCTGATCAGGCTGCCGCCGGCTGAGGGCGAGCGGTGGTGGGGTCGCCGCGCGCGAGTCGGCAGCAGGTCAAGAACGCGTGGGCGACGGTAACGCTGGTGAGGTGGTGGTGCAGCCCGCGGAAGGTGCGTCCCTCGTAGTGGTCCAGGCCGAGGCATTGCTTGAGCTCGCGGTAGTCGTGCTCGACGCGCCAGCGCAGCTTGGCGAGCCTGACGAGCGTCACGATCGGTGTCTCGGGCGGGAGGTTGGAGAGCCAGTACTTGATCGGCTCGTCCTTCTCCTCGGGCCATTCGGCCAACAGCCACCGCTCCGGCAGGACGCCATCATCGTCGCGTTGGGCGTCGTTGGCGGGCCGGATCCCGATGGCGATGAACTGACTGGTCAGCGGGCCGCTGTCACCCTCACGCCAGCCGACCGTCCGGACCTGCTCACGGCCGGCGCTCAGCACCAGCTCGCGCAGGCTTGACGGCTTGTCGCGATAGCGCGGTTTCGGGGGACGGCCACGACCGCTGTACCGGGCAGCGACCGGGACGGCGTCGGCTGGCTGGGCTGAGGTGACGCCCTTGACCTGCACCACGTACTCCAGCTCGCGCTCCTCAAGTCCGGTCCGGAAGCTGGTGATATCCCCATAGCCGCCGTCGGCCTGCACCACCCGGCGTGGCAACCCCCACTCGATCAGCTCATCAACGATCTCCAACGCAAGCTGCCACTTCGGGACGTGGCGCACCTCCTCCGGGATCCGCGCCCGCCGCCGGCGCTCATCATCCTCATCCCAGGACTCGGGGATGAACAGCCGCCATCCCAGCGGGCACGACGCCCGGTCAGACGCCGCGTTCACGCTCACCAGCACCTGACAGTTCGCGGTCTTGCCCAACGCCCCGCAGTACTGATGCGCGACCCCGGGCGACATACGACCGTCCTTCGGCAGCCCCGTGTCATCCACGATCCACCCCTCAGGCTCGATCTCCGCCGTCATCCGCACCGCCAACCTGCGCCTGACCGGCTCATCCTCCCACGGCGAGTCGCAGATGAAGTTCTGCAACCCCTCCTCATCACCGTCCGGCAGCCGAGCCGCCATCGGCTGGATCGACTTGCGCCGCCCCTCCAACAACAACCCACGCACGTACTGCTCACCCTTCGCACGCTGATCACAGCGCACCAACGGCCGATACATCTCCGCCGCGAACTCGATCAACGCAACTCGCTGCGCCTCCAGATCAGCTGCCCTCACCCCAGACTCCCGGACACGAATCCTCGCCATCCCGCACAAGTTCCCTGCAACCGCAAGAACTCCTGCAAGCAGCTACCGAAGTCCTATCTAGTCGACCTGTCGCCGCCGGTGGCGCTCGGCGCCGCACGACGGGGTAGTGTGGTGACGCTGATGCGCCGGCGAGTGTCCCTCACGCTGTTGCCGACTTTGGCGTTGGCGCTCGGAGCGACGTTCGGCGCGTCCGCCGCGGCCGCGGTCCCGGCATGGACGACCTACCGGCACGATGCCGCCCGCAGCGGGATCGACCCCGATAGCACGAGCCCGGTGACGCCGTCGGAGGCGTGGCGGACGCCCGCGCTCGACGGCCAGGTGTACGCGCAGCCGCTCGTCTACGGGTCGTTCGTGTACGTCGCGACTGAGAACGACACGGTGTACGAGCTTGACGCGGCGACCGGCGCAGTCGTGTGGTCCAGCCACCTGGCGACGCCCGAGCCCTCGTCCGTGGCTCCGTGCGGCGACATCTCCCCGTCGATCGGGATCACCAGCACGCCGGTCATCGACCTGGCCACCAATCGCATCTACGCGGTCGGCTCGGTGTCAGCCTCGGGAGCCATCCATCACGAGCTGTTCGCACTCGACCTGAACTCCGGACAGCCGGTCGCGGGCTTCCCGATCATGGTCGATCCGCCGTTTCCGAGCGGCGGCGCTCCGGAGAGGCAACTCCAGCGACCGGGGCTCGCGCTCGACGGCGGCCGGATCCTGATCGGGTACGGAGGTAACGACGGCGACTGCAGCACGTACTGGGGGTGGCTGGTCTCCGCCCCGACCGACGGCTCGACCGCGCTGGACTCCTTCCAGGTCGACGCCAATTACCACGAAGGCGCGCTGTGGGGCGGGGGCGACGCCCCGCCCGTTGACGCTGCGGGCAACGTGTTCGTCGCCACTGGAAACGGCAGCGGCGACTCGACGTCGGACCCCGAGTACGGCGATTCGGTGGTGAAGCTGAACGCGCTCGCGTCGCCGCTCGACTGGTGGGCGCCACCGAACTGGCAGTCGCTCGACGCCACCGACGCCGATCTCGGCTCGAGCATGCCGACGCTGCTGCCGGGCGGTTTCGTGTTCCAATCGGGCAAGGACGGCAACGGCTACCTGCTGAACGGCGCCGATCTCGGTCACGTCAGCTCGCCCGTCGCCGAGGCATCCGGGTTCTGCTCGGGCGTCAGCGACGGCGGTTCGGTGTACGACCCGGCGAACTCGGCGATCTACGCGGCCTGCGCCGGCGGACTGCGGGCGCTGTCGCTGGGGTCGGGATCGCCTCCCTCGCTCGCGGCAAAGGCCGGCTTCTCGGCGCCCTCGGACGCTACCGGTCCCCCGATGCTCGCGGGTGGACTCGTGTGGGTGACGAGCTACTCCAGCGGCACCCTGTACGGCCTCGATCCGACCTCGGGCGCGACCCGGACCCGCTTCGCCATCCCCGAGACCGGATCCGAGGTCAACCACTTCGCCAGCCCGAGCGCCGCCGGTGGCCGGCTGTTCGTCGGGAGCGGCGACCAGGTAACCGCTTACACGATCGCCCAGCCGCCGCCCACCACGGTCACGACCACGGCCCTCGCCTCCTCGCTCAACCCTTCGCAGCCCGGAGCCGCGGTGTCGCTCACCGCCACCGTCAATCCCGCGCCCGACGCCGGCACGGTCACGTTCACCAACGACGGCACCGCCATTTCGGGCTGCTCCGCGATCCCGGTGTCGGCTGCGACGGCCGGGGCGGCCGTCTGCGACACCACGTTCGCAAGGGTCGAGATCCATCGCCTAGTCGCGGCTTATTCCGGCGACGCCTTCTACGCCGGCTCAGCCTCGGCAACGCTTTCCCAGACCGTCGGCCGGCCGGGCCCGGTCATCTCCCACGCGTCCCTCTCGCCGCGCCGCTTCAGGGCCGGGCACACCGCCACGCTCCGATTGACGCTGAGCGAGGCCGCGACGGTGATCGTCGCGATCACCGACCTCCGCGAGGGCCACATGAGCCATCACCGTTGCCTGGTGTCAGCCCACCATGGGAGGTCCTGTGTGGCGCGCGTGACGCTGGTGCGTCTCCGCTACCACGCGCGCGAGGGCCGGAGGCGGTTCAAGCTGTCGCTCCGTCACCTCGCGCCGGGGCGCTACACCGCGCTGATCCATGCGACTGACCGCGCCGGCGGCCAGTCGCGAACGATCCGGATCACATTCAGAATGATCCCGCCGGCGCGGTAGCCGAGCGCGCCATGCGCGAGCACCTCGTGTACGTGCGGGACGTCGTCAGCGCGGTGCAGCGCTCTGGCGAGCCTTGAGCTGTTCCTGCTCCATCTCGTAGGTGACCACGCCGGCGGGGAGGACCCACTTCCGTCCCTGGCGTGGCTCCTCTTCCGGCCACTCGCCATGCTCATCGAAGTAGTCGCGCGCCCGCTCCTCTTGCGCTCGGTCGTCCTCGCTGCTGACGCTCAGTCGAAAGAGGACGTTGATCAAGAGCACAGACAGCCCTCCTCCCACGGCCATCGCGAACCCATCGACGCCCAGCGACGCCGGCGAGATGATCAGCAGCACGATGCCGCCGAGGATCATCACCGCGCCGAGGCCGTAACGGACCACGAGCATGCCGGGCGACGAACCATCGGGGATCTCGGTCGGGGCTATCGTCGCTTCGGTCATGGTGGGCTCCTCGGGCGGTTCCATCTCGGTACTCATGTCGCTAACAGCATCGCCCACCGGCGCGCTCGTTTCGACCCGGCGTGCCGCCCGTCGTGCGTAGCCGACCCGACCGGGGATGTCCGGTTAGCCATACCCCCGCGGCGCAGTAGCGTTGCTCGCGTGACGCCGCTGCGAGTCGTGGTCGCCGAGGACCAGTTGTTGTTGCGGGAGGGACTCAGCCGCCTGCTCGGCGACGCCGGCTTCGACGTGGTCGCCCAGGCGGGGGATGCCGACGACCTGCGGCGCAAGGTCGCCGCCCACCGGCCTGACGTGGCGATCGTCGACGTCCAGATGCCCCCGGACCACACCGACGACGGGCTGCGGGCCGCGATCGAGATCCGCCGCACCCAGCCGGACACCGGCATTCTGATGCTGTCGCAGTTCCGCGACGAGGCGTATGCGCTCGAACTGATCGGCGACAACGCCCGCGGCGTCGGCTACTTGCTCAAGGACCGGGTCGCCGACGTGGACTCGTTCACCGATGCCGTTCGTCGGGTCGCCGAGGGCGGGTCCGCGCTTGATCCCGAGATCGTCTCGCTGATGGTGGGACGCCGTCGCAAGCACGACCCGCTCGAGGCGCTGACCGCTCGTGAGCACCAGGTGCTGGCGCTGATGGCCGAGGGCAAATCGAACCGCGGGATCGCCGAGTCGCTCGACGTGACGCTCGCGGCGGTCGAGAAGCATGTCGGGCGGATCTTCGCGAAGCTGGGGCTCGGCGAGGAACCGCTCGAGCACCGCCGCGTCCTCGCCGTGCTCACCCTGCTGCGGGCTCGCTGACCGCCTCGCCGAGCGGCAACTCGGCGATCACCCGGGTTCCGGCGCCCACCGGCGACTCGATCGTCAACGTCCCGCCTACAGCTGCGACCCGGTCGGCGAGCCCGGACAGACCCGAGCCGCCAGCGAGGTCGCCGACCGCGCCGCCGCGGCCGTCGTCGGTGATGGTCACGACCAGCCGGCCAGACCGGGCCGCGATGGCGACGGCCGCCTCGGACGCGCCCGAGTGCTTGCCCACGTTGGCGAGCGCCTCGGCGACGACGAAGTAGGCGGTGCTCTCGACCAGTGGGGGGAACCGCTCCTCTGGCACCTCGAGCGTCACCGGTACCGGCGTACGCGCGGTCAGCGAGGTGATCGCCGCGGCCAGTCCTCGGTGGGCGAGGACGACCGGGTCGAGGCCTGCGCCGAGATCGCGAAGATCTCTGATCGCGAGCTGAGTCTCCTGGAGCGCATCGGCGATCGCCTGCCGTGACTCCTCGCCGCCGGGATCACGGCCCGCCGCCTGGAGGGCGAAGATCACGTTGATCAGCCTTTGCTGGGCGCCGTCGTGGAGGTCGCGACCAAGCCTCCGGCGCTCGTCGAGAGTTGCCTGGACGATACGCGCGCGCGAGGCATGGATGGCTTCGGCCCGCAGCCGCTCGGCCTCGGCACGGTTGCGGTCCGACACATCGCGAAACACCACCACCGCCCCGCGGCGGCCCTCGAAAGTCACCGGTGCCGACGAGTACCCCACCGGGACGAACGACCCGTCGCGCCGGATGAACCAGTCCTGCTCGACGCGCACCGGCTCTCCGGTCTGGCGCGGCGCGAGCAGCGGGCAGTCGGCTTCGGCGAACGGCCGGCCATCGGGGTGCCGGTAGTGGATCGTCGCGTGACTGTGACGACCGATCAGCTCGCCCTCCGAGTCGTAGCCGAGGATGCTCACCGCCGCGGGGTTCGCGAACAGCACCGTGCCCGCGTCGTCGACCGCATACACGGCGTCGACCATGCTCGCCAGCAGCGCCCCGAGGAGCTCCTCCTCGTCTGACCCCAACCACCTGGCGATCTGTCGCGGCATCGGCATCATCCGACATCCTCGCACCGGCTTCTGCGTTGGTAGCGTCCGGCCATGGCAACTCGAGGGGTGTGCGTGCTGGCCGGGCGGATGGCCGACACGGTCGAGATCGCGGCGGCCGCCGACGCCGCCGGCTATGACGCCGCATGGACCGGCGAGTTCAACGACCGCTCGGCGGTCGCCGCGCTCGCGGCGATGGCGTACAACACCAGTAGGTGCCGGATCGGCAGCGCGATCGCCTACGCAGTCGGCCGCTCGCCGCTGATCCTCGCCAACGACGCCCGTGGCCTCGACGAGCTCAGCGGCGGCCGCCTCGTGCTCGGCCTCGGCACGGGCACGAAGGGCATGCAGATCGGCTGGCACGGCGTCAAGGACCCCGAATCGCCCGCGCTGCGGCTCGAGGAGCTGGTCCCGCTGCTGCGCCGGATCTGGAAGCTCCACGAGGGCCCCGTCAAGCACGAGGGCCGGTTCTACTCGATGAACCTCACCGCGACCGCCGAGGTCCTGCCGCCCATCCGCGAGCAGATCCCGATCTTCACCGCGGGCGTGAACCGGCGGATGATCGAGACCGCCGGGCGCGTGTCGGACGGCCTCGTCTGCCACCCCACGTTCAGTTCGCAGTATGTCCACGATGTGGTCCGCCCGGCGATCGCCGCGGGGGCGCAGCGAACCGGACGCGACCCGGCCGCTGTCGAGATCCTCGGGATGCTGCTCTGCTCGGTTAACGACGACGAATCCATGGCCCGCCGCGAGGTCGCCGCGCAGATCGCCTTCTACGCCGCGCCGAGAGCGTACGCGCCGATGTTCGAGGCGAGCGGGTTCGCAGCCGAGGCGCAGCGCATCCGCGAGGCATTCGCCACCGGCGACCACGAGGCGATGCTCGACGCGGTCAGCGACGACATGCTCGACGCGATCGGCGTCGCCGGCACCCCCGATCAGGTCCGCGCCGGCCTCGCTCGCCGCGACGCCGACTTCGACCAGCTCGCCCTCTACTCCCCGAGCTTCACGATGAGCCTCGAGCGCGTCCAGCAGAACACCCTCGACCTCATCCGCGTCGGGGCTCCCCTAGCGGTCGAGAAGTGAGGTCGGCACCCGCCTGTAATGTCTGCCGCGCGTAGCGGCCGTGTCGTCACCCGACTGAGGAGGTCGACTTGTCAAGTACGTCGCTCGAGTCCCGCGAGCTCCGCGCCCTGACCTGGGGATGGTGGCTGGCGCTGCTGATCGGATTCCTCGCCATCGCGGCGGGCATCATCGTGATCCTGAAGCCGAGCAACAGCCTGTCCACCCTCGCCGTGGTGTTCGGCATCTTCATTCTGATCGACGGGATCTTCGAGCTCGTCGGCGCGATCGCCGGCGACACGGAGAGCCGGGGGTTGCTGGCGGTAATCGGCGTGCTGAGCGTGATCGCAGGCGTGCTGTTGATCCGCCATCCACTCGGCAGCGTGAGAGCGGTGGCGCTCATCCTGGGTATCTGGCTGATCGCTGCCGGCGTCGTGCGGCTGATCGAGGCGTTTGCCTACCCGGGCCATCGCATCTGGCGGATCGTCACGGCGCTCATCCTCGGGATATTCGGGGTCGTGATCGTGTCCGAGCCCCACATCGGATACGCCACGCTGGCGGTGATCGCGGGCATTTGCTTCATTCTCTATGGCATCGGGATGATCGCGGTGGGATGGGCCATGCACGCGATCCGAGAGGGAGGCCCTCCGATCGAAGCTGGCTGACGCGAGCCAC
>Ga0335073_10009866_pt1 | contig 13402 bp, 10 predicted proteins | sample Lox_Sample_22_FD_207093 | JGI IMG/M metagenome (GOLD analysis project Ga0335073, IMG submission 207093) | Soil microbial communities from Loxahatchee National Wildlife Refuge, Florida, United States - Lox_Sample_2.2 | ecosystem: Environmental > Terrestrial > Soil > Wetlands | place: USA...
TTGGACAGGAGCAGAATGATGGACACTGGGATTCGAAGCTTATGAATTTAATTGAGGTGCTCTCTGTGGCATATGGTGTTGGCGGTAGAAGCGCAGGTCGCGCCATGATATCACTCTAGACTTTTCTCCACGAATACAGCTTCGGTGTTTCTGGAAGAACTGTGCTGTGAGAGTCTGTTTCGCTATGCCTTGGAGTGAATCTACATCTATGAAAGCAAACCGTTCAAGAAATTGTCCTCCATTGGGTAACGTGCTGGATTCTATATCAACTACTACGTACTCCGTAGATAACAACTTGGTAAGCAGAATCGGCGGATTCCCTCCTAGGAGCTTTCATCTTGAACAGGCTCAACATCACAAATTCATCTGCTCGCTTAGGTTGACGAAGATGCTTTGACCAAAGTGTGGGCCGCGTGTTTTTGCTGGCTTGGGATGGGAGTTGCCGATGGGGCCGGCGAGCCAAGGAGGCTTGAGACCATTCTGTTCTCTGGTTCGCTATTGGTTCAGCTCGCAGTGGCAGCCAGCAAAACACCCTGTCCCTGCGTCTAAAACCACCCGCGTTCTTTCCAGCTGCGAGCTTGACGTGGTCAACCACTCTCTGCCTCCAATTCATCATATATCCGTCTTCTTGTAATTGATAACCGCCAACTACCATCCACCTGCTTTGGACTTTTTGTTGATTCCTTCTGCTCATTTTAAACCCCATTTCCTGTTCCCGCCTCATCCTCAGCTGAACGCTCTCGACCTCCTTTTACCTTTCCCCGCGTACAAGGCAATGGCAGAACCAGAAGCGCCAGCATCAACCATCGCTCCCGAGCCTGTTGAGGCATCTGCGGAGAATGTGGATGTATCCCAGAGTCCTGAGGATACAGTCTCTTCCGCTGAGAAAAAGGGCGCAACTGCGCCGCTTGCTAAGAAGGCTACTCCAGCTACCTCCGCAGCTCCCAAGCGCCCAGCTGCAGCTACGTCGTCTCGCCTGACGGCGGGCACGGCTTCATCCGCTCAGAAAGGCTCTTCGGCAACCTCGACGGCTCACAGAACAATTGGGAGCGGTTTGACCAAGCCACCTGCGAGACCATCTGCTGCAACCTCGACTGCGAAACGACCTGTCACGACATCGAAGACCACTGCCTCAGACCATGAGGGAAAGGCGAGCCTCACATCGGGAGATGAAAACAAGAAGTCCATGAATGGACTGTCCAAGCGCATGTCGACTTTGCCTGGCAGCACTACTGGTGCAACTGGCGCGACATCTCGCACGCCCGCCCATGCCAAGACCGCTTCAACATCGTCCGATCGACGCTCGACTCTCGCATCATCGACCGCTTCCCGAGCATCTCTTCCTGCGCGAGCTCCGGTTACAAGCCCAACCAAACCTCGTACATCGCTCTCTTCTAGCACTCGACCCACCGCCACTACCACCACCGCTCGAACTGCTGCTGCTCCCACTTCTTCTAGAGCGGCTCCTACAAGCACGTTGTTGGCAAGGAAAGCACCCGGAGAAACAGCAACTAAGGCAGGGTTAGTCGCTCTATTCACGTTTCTTTGAACTTGTCACTAATACGGTAGCAGAACTTCGGCTATAACTTCCGCAAGCGCCGCCAGGATTTCTGAACTTGAATCAAACGTCGACCACCTGACAAAAGACAACGAAACTTTACAGGCGCAAGTTCAAGAACTGAAAGAAGAAGGTGATAAGTTGAAGGACGCACATGAGACAGCCTTAAAGGAGTTTGAGGAGAATCAAACGGGTTTGCAGACTGAGATTGCTGAACTTACTTCGTCAAAGAAAGAATTGGAAGCGGCAATTGAACAAGCGAAGCAGGATCAAAAGACTGCCGAGGATGCAATTGTGGAGTCATATGATAAGGTAGTTGGCTTGAAGGACGAAGAGATCAAGCAACTGAAAGATGAGGCTACGCAGAGCGCGAACACCCATCAACAAGAGAAGAGTGGATTGGAAGGCGAGATCAAGCAACTGCAAGATGAGCATAAGCAGAGTGCGAACACGTATCAACAAGAGAAGACCGCATTGGAAGACGAAATCAAGCAACTACGAAATGAGCTTAAGGAGAGCGCGAACACGCATCAACAGGAGAAGACCACATTGGAAGACGAGATCAAGCGCTCTGAGGCCAAAATTGCGGAAATCACTGCCAGCTCTAAAGAGAGCGCGGAGAAAGCTCGCACAGCTGAAGTTGAAATCAACGAACTTCAGAAACTCGTGGATAGCTTGAAAAAGACCGAAGAACAACTATCCCAGCATACGAAGGTCTTGCAGGACAAGATTTCGGAACTCGAATCAGAGCTTCAGAAGTCACACTCTTTGGCTGAGAAGGCGGCCAAATTCAACGCTGACGAGATTTCGAAACTCGAAGCAGCCATCAAAGATCTGCAATCCAAGAGCGATTCAGCTAATTCTTCACACAAGAAAGAACAAGACGACCTTAAGGCTCAACTGAAAAAGGCTCAGGATGAATTGCGAGACCAGAACGCTACTCATGAAACATTGACGAAGTCTCATACCGAGCAACTCGGTACAATCCAAAAACAGCTGGCGCAGTCTGAAGCCGACCTACGTAATCACCAATCTTCGCGTGATGCTGATGCCAAAGCTCATGCCACTGAGCTTACCGCCATACAAGGCAAACTGAAGCAAGCTGAAGCCGACCTGCAAAAGCATACTGCGGCACGCGAGGCTGCAACGAAAGCTCATGCCGATGAGCTCAAGAAGGCTCAAAATTCTATTGCTGAACTGACTACGAAGGCTCAGTCCAGCGACGAGAGCCACGCTTCAGATCTTCAGACTCTGCGTGATCAATTGCAAAAGGCTCATGATGCCATCAAATCTAAAGAAGCCGAGTTCCTCAAACACGAGAGCGCCGCGGCCGATACTGCCTCAGCTCATGCCGCAGAACTAGCAAAGGCACAGAAGCTGCTCGATCAGAGCAAAGCAGATGCCAAATCGAAGGACACCAGCCACGCCGATTCCATCAAAGGCCTGCAGAAGCAGCTGAAAGACGCACAGGAGAACTACAAGACCAAAGACGCCGAAGCCCGCCAGCACCAGAAGGCGGCAACCGAGCACCTCAGCAAGCTCGAAGCGCTGCAGACCAAGAACATCGAGACGGTGCACGCCCACGCCGCCACGACGGAGCAACTAGACCGCGCCAAGACCGAGCTCTCGAAACTGCAGTCGCAGCTGAAGGACCTCGACGTGCTCGGCGCACTGAAGAGCGAGCTGTCAGCCGCGAAAGCCAAGATCAGCGAGCTGCACACGACAGGCGACAGCGCGGCAGCGAAAACGCAGGCGCTGGAGGCGCAGCTCGCGACGGCGCAGGAGGCGGGCCGGGGCCACGCAGGCGCGCTGGCGGCGGCGCAAGACGCGCTGAAGGACCTGGCACGGCAGGTGGAGGACCACGTGCGCGATGCGGCCGCGGCCGCGCGCGAGATCGCCGCCGTGCGCCTGCAGGCCGCCGAGCACAAGACGCGCGCCGACGAGGCCGAGGGGACGGTCGCCGGCCTCCAGGAGCATGCCAAGGCGCTCGAGCTGGATAAGGCGGCGGCCGAGGACGAGGCGCGGGCGGGCAGGGCCCGCGTTGAGGACCTGGCCCGCCAGGTCGAGGCGCTGAAGACGGCGGGTGCGAAGGCGGCCGCGGCGGACGCCCCCGAGGCTGATGCGGGCGCGGAGGCGGCCAGCGATGTGGATGCCAAGGTGAGTGCACACTGATTCCATGGTGGCTGGTCAGCGCTGACCGGCTTGAAGATGAGCGAAGTTTCTCACGGTATCGATAGTCTTGAAGATGGCTTGGAGCGCATGGGCGAGGAGGCACAACGGTAAGATTGCTTTCTTCTGCACGTATATGACACTAACGCCTCTGCAGAATGCTTCAGACATTGGAGAACCATGGCGTCACCGGCTAATCAGTTCTCGGATCGCTTGGCAGGTTTTGGGGGTTGTTTTCGCTTCGAAGTTGCAAATACCTCTCAGATACCCTTTCCACTTCGCGCTGGTTGTCCAGGCGCGTTTTGAGCAAAGCTAATTGTTATATTCGCACCCTTCAAATTTAATCATAAGTTTATGTCTTCTACGAACTCTCGAGCAAAGAGGGAATTTAAGGCCTCTTAGTTCTCTTGTGCATACTCCATATCCAGCAACAAGTCGTGCGAGAACCTCTACCTAACACTCCTCTTGGATAGGTCATTAGGCCAAAGTAAGTCATTTGTCTTTATCACGCTCTCTGCAGGTACACCAGTCCAGCTACATTGCGTCCCATTCGACAACTCATTTCCATCGAACCAAACACATCCTCCCCACCTCCGAGATAGAACAACCGTGGTGCAATTTCGATCTGGTCAATGAAACCGTTTTGATGTCGTAGGAAAGCGTTTGGCCAGGCTCGCCGGTGTCTCCAGCTGATACCATAATCAGCGAGAGAGTGTCCCTCGCGAAGCTGCTCGCCGATCATCCGCACAATGTCACCATCATCCACTTCGTAGAGAGAGAGAATGCGGTAAAGATTTTCGTACTCCAACTGGTCACATTCGTCTTCCGGCATACAACCATCACAATCAAAATGAAATGCCACGGACTTGCTAATTTTCAAAAAGTCGGCAACGGAAGTGTTGCCTGCAATGAGAACATCGTCTGGAACGGAGGCGCTTCCAAACAATTCGGGAGATAGTGCCTTCAGAGTCGTGAACAACGCGACGTGAGTCTCTATGTACGGCGTTTGCGAGACAGTTGCGCCTAACTCCAGGTCACTAAAGTCGATCTGGCTGGTCTGGAGAGGCAGCGCAAGAATCACGGTGTCGAACTCGGCCTCTTCGATTGAAGATTCGTTTCGAGAGATGACTAGCCTGTACTGTCGGTGATGGCCGCGACTAATCTTCGTAACTCGTGAATTCAAACGTAAGTCTGCTTGGGAACGCTCAATTAGACGTTCAATCAAGCGAGCGTTACCATAGACCGTAAATTGCTCGGACGGTCTAGCTGCCACCAGTGCCGAGAGTCCTCGAATGTCTGAAAGGTTTCGAGAGAATCGAGCTCTAACGCATGGCTGCACGAAATCTAGTTGGAATTGTCGTCCAATTCCGAGGCTCGAGAGATAGCTATCAGCGGCGCTTAAAACGGAACCACGGAGACCAGCGTCATCCAACTCCTTTGCCAGGCTTTCGAAAGGACTCGATCTCGCGAAAGATTCCCAATTGAAGAGTGTGGACTGGACTGCTCGACGAAATCTCCAAGGTGAGAGACCGTATTTCCAGATTTGCCGCCACGACAGAGCCTTGATGTTGCATTGTGGCGCCGTTGTGATGTTGTTGCCGTCCCACACGCCAGTTGACCTTCTCAGAAAAGCATCTCGACTCATTCCATTTAATCCAGTGTAAGCCACAGCTGTCATAAGGCACCAGTCATCTGTGTAGAAGTTTGTCGCTCCCTCTTCTTCGAGCTCGACGCCGTTAGGGTGAACGCGAATACTGGAGACACGACCTCCGACGTTGGATTCACGCTCGTATATAGTGATGAATAACGACGTGCCCGTGAATTCATTGAGACGAAAAGCAGCAGATGCGCCAGCTACACCGGCGCCGATGATTGCGACATGCTTCGAATCGTTGGATGTGAATATGATTTGCTCTTGATTGGCTGCTACAGGAAGCGGAGTAAGCAATATAGCCACGAGAGCGTCGCGCAGAGCAAACATAATGCAGCAAGTACAGCCGTATGCGCCGTAGAGGAATGTTTGCAAAAACTTTTTCTACAACGATCTCAAGTTTGAGCGCGCACTAACGGTCGGCAGTGCACGAAGTTTATGAATCCTCGCCTCGAAATCAGATTCCAGCTGTGCCGCAAGCGGTATTTTTATTCACCTCCCAACCTTTTCAATTTCGCGCCGTATGTACAGTCACGGCGAGTACTTTATGAACCCATAGGATGTCCAACAGTTCCCCATTGTACGCCGCGGCACAGCCAATCCAACACCCAACCACGACCTCATGTGCTTTGCAACTGGAAGCGAGGTGCATAGTAAGAACTCATGACAGGACCCTTTCGAAGAACGCCTGAATGTAGGGCATATCATTAGTAGTCCGGATGCTCTTCGCCAATGGCCTGTTAACCAACATCTACTATTTTAATCGCTGTTGGTAGGTACAGTAGCAGCAACTAGAGAGTTTTGAGGCATAGCATTTTCTATATAACTTGTTCGATAAAATCTTAAGCAATAATCTTTGATATCATTGTCACACCATGAATTCTTACGTGGTTCTCAGTCTTGTTGCTTTGGGTTTTACCCTTGTATCTGCAATTCCAGGAAAACGTCAAGACGTCAATGTATTGACTACTTTCAATATTGGTCCTTCATGTAATTCAGAACAATCAGCCGCTATCACCCAAGCTAACAAGGATGCCTTGACTCTGGCCAACTATGCATTAGACAACGCCAAAGAGTTGCTGGCCACTACTAATACCATTGACAAGTACATCGACTTCGGATCCCAGGCTGCCCAGGACTATTGGGGTCTTAGCAGTCCCTATCAACAGCGCATATTCGATACGCTGTACAGAGCTACACAATCATATCGTGGTAGCGGCTGGTCGGATTGGTGGAATAGTAGATATGTTAATGTGGCCTGCAGCGAGTCGTCAAAAGCCTGCGGTACAGGTCCTGCATATACCGTAACAGACCGTGGCGACACGTATCCGACGATAATCTTTTGTCCGACTTTCTTCGGTAACCTCTCTTCTCATGGTGACATGGTCAACCGAATAAATCAGGATACTACGGGAACCATGAAACTCAATGTTAGGAACCTTAGGAGTCAAGGTGAGACGCTGATCTTGGTTATACCATTAGTGTTTGCTCACGCAACTTAGCTACCACGGCGCTTCATGAATGGCTTCATATAGCAGGTTATAGTTCTGAGGTCTGCGAAGGAGGGTGTCAGTTTTCTTTGTCATTCATAAGTTTTGGAAATTGACATTCCACAGGTATAGATACCTACCAGGTTATTGGTGGTATTCCTACGAGGACTTATAAAGCAGGAAAAACGAAGTTACTCGCATTAAAGGATCCTGAAAGAGCAGCAAACACCAACGACAACTACGCCTATTTTGCCACGTCGCGGTTTATGGAGAAAACTTTCGGCGTATATCCACCATATCCACTTGTATGGTTTAACAACTTGACACCTGATCAAAATCAAGCCATCGAGGATCAACAGCCAGGCTCTCCAGTCAACCAGCCGACCTGGGATACGCTGGAAGACTCAGGCGAGGGAACTGACACAGCGACTGCGGCTCCTGCGGCCGCTACGTTGTACCCGGCCTGGTACCAACCCGTCATCAATGCAGCCGGGAGTACCACGCTTCCGCCGATCGCTGCTCCCTCCGAGGCGGTGGCGGTGATCGGTGGACCTGACATTGACAGCATTGTCTGCCAGACTACCGACGGTTCACCGGTAATTGCGGATTGCGTCCACGCCTTTGGAACTCTTGACTCTTATTCGAGCGCAGGAGCCCTGCACGGGTCGAAAGGCGGTACCTGGTGGGCTGGAGTAAGTAAACGCTCTTACGAATTACTAAATGTTTCTAACTCAATAGTATGTCGAGAGCTGCGCCTTGGCAATCTACTACACGGATGACTGGTCGGATAGCTGCAGTGCGACGCTTGACGATGTACAAGGACATGCCAGTGCCATTTTTGAAGCATGCGAGGATGGTAGTCTTGGGACAGTGGGCGGGTACGTTCCGTTTGCGGTTCCTAACTGTCCAGCATATATTCAGATTAGTCATACAAACGGTCAGCCACCGCAGGGAACGTAAACATGAATTGTAGTTGTAGAGTCCTCTATTATGTTTGGTAGATTTTCGCAATCATCTATCGTTCTAGAGATCCGGACAACTGCTACATACTGTGTTGTTGTACAGCGAAGTGGGCTTTCGTTTGTGCGTTGACGCGGCGGAGGTAAACCTCCTACTGTGCTTTCTTCATCTCATCCCCTAGCTCCTTTCGGTGTTGTTGAGATCTCTCTGGGATTGTCGATGCTCGTCATGAACCAATTTCGGAGCCGGTTTAAATCGCTGTCAAAACCCACCAAGTTAGGCTGGCTATCGTAAGCCATAACACTTAGCTTCGCTGTATAGTACCACCAGCTTCTATCAAGTAGACCGTAAATATTGGGTTACAGCAGAGTCGAGCAGAGAGCCGACCCAAACAAGGTTGTCTGCGTTTTCAAACAACCACAAACTCTCAAACCGGGCTTCACACCATATCGTATCTAGATGTAGTTAGTGTGAGATTAAGCACCGCACAAGTAATTCGCCCCTTATTCCCAGACCGTGAAGGAGTCTATCCTCTTTTCCACACAAGCCTTGTCTGTCTGACTCAACCTAACACTCAAATCTCGTACTTATCATACTTGCCTCTGAGCCTACGGAAAGATAAGCGAAGGGAGGAGTCTCAGGCTGCTACGCGTGCGGAGACGATTATCAATTCTAACTCTCTCCCCGCTGGAGTCCTCAATTCGTATCATAAGCTGCGTAGTGTAACGAGGATTGAGCTAGATGCCTGAAGTACTTGATTGAGATGCTCTTCTTGAGTGTCTACGGCCTCGAGAGCTGCCCTCATAGACAGGGAAACGTTCCTTCTTTATCACGTGGGCCAATTCCTCTCGAGCAGGCTGCAGATGTTCGAACAAGGACGGCAAGCGACGGCAGTGTCGTACTACGTAGCCAATAGTAATTGCCTGATAGCGCGATTAGCTGCAATAGACGAGGGGTTAAAACTGTCACTGCAGGACAACGAAATCAGCCGCCCAACCCTTCACCATTCGGCCCTAGCCTTTGTACCTGCCTTCCACCCGTTACTCCAGGGAATTGGAGGTTATGGAGAGTATTATGCCATGATTTCGTGGAGAAAGAGCTTGGACGGCTTATTATTGTGATAAGAAGCGAAAGAGAACTCGGGTCAGCGAGACCTATCTTGTCAATCTCCGCATCTGTCAGAGTAATCGCTTTTGCGGCACAGCGGGCACGGAGCCGTACTCGAACATAGGTTCACACCATGTGATTATAGTTCAGAATGACTACTATACGGAGTATTCCGTACGCCTAGCTGCATAACCAATATCTCTCTGATACACCCTGGTACCATCTCCGTAAATGCCTGTCGGTCAAATTGCGCCATTCCCACGACCAGCCCCCGAAAGAAGCCACCCGTTTCACAGAGAATCCCCCGCTGCGTTGGATTATCTAAAGAGTGTGAAGGAACATGTCCTCCCAGGTTACTTTTGGGTAGTATTTTCTTCTCTCTGTCTACGAAGACTATCTATGCTTCTAAATTTTGTCCTGATGGAGCCTACTACGCCAAAGTCCAAGACCTCGATAGTCGATTCAGCTATTGGTACAACATCTCATACAAGACAAAAGCCGGAACAGCATACGACAGCCGTGACAGCTCTCGATGGAAAGACAGAAGATGCGCCGACTGTCAATACGAGTTCAGACGGAGACGTCTTCAACGAGGCCTCTATAGGTTCAAGCGATTTGAGCCAGCTTTCCGAAAAGAGACCAATAAATCTGACAATACGCCCTCTCCCGGCAGATTCAGAGCATCGACATCCACCGCAGACACCTACTAGGCGTACACATGCGTCTGCACAGGAGACTGTTGCAATCGACAACATTGCTACCCAGGCTACGCATACGTTAGCTTCTCCCTCGATTGGTAATAAGTCGAACAACACCCAAACAACTCATGTCGTTCACCAACATATTCATGAAGAATTCGTGGAGTATATTACATGCGGTTCAGAAATGTTCCGGGACGACTTCTTCATATATCTGCCTCTCAACGTCGCAGACAAGTTTTCGGTGAAGCCTAAGCAATGCATAGCGACTAAAAAGAAAGAATGGAATCGATGCACAAATATGGTCTTGAAAAGGCCCGAGCAAACCAAGCCCATCGTAAGCTTGCTTGAGAAAGCTATTGAGAATGCGAACATATCCGCTGAGGCGCTCCCTCTGAAAAAAATCCTGGCCGTTCTGAATCAAAAACTATGTAAAAATCACCACAGCACTGTTCTAGGAAAACTTAAAATTCTCCTCCCAGATATCAAGGAGTGCGTAGAGAAAGCGCAAGAGGATGGCGATACACCACAACAACAGAAGTGCCGTGTCGACTTGGAAGCTCTTCGATTCTGGTCCCGAGAGCTACTCGGGATTCAACAACCACCAAAAATAGAGATATCCTGGGATGTGATCGGCGAGAATGACGGAATTTCTCTGCAGGGCAAGCTTTTGAATAGGCAGATCCGACTTTTGCAAAGAGCGCCGACGAACGAAAAATACCGCCTCTTTGAAAGCGTCTACACCAGTGCGCAGAAGCTCGGCTTCCCGAATTTCATCCCTTATGGTAGCGGAAAAGGGAAGGAGAGTGACGTGGCGGGTCAAATAAGAACCTTGTTACTATCCAGCACAAAGGCCAAGGAACGCGGATGGATTTACGCCTTCACCTTTGAAGTGCCCGCGTATAGGGGACTATTCAAGATTGGCTACTCGAAAAATCCTAAAGACCGAGTCGAAAAGGATTGGGGTTCACATTGGAACCGGAAAGCGAGGCCAATTTTCCAAGATAAAAAGGAAGATCCAATCGAACATGTTTATCTCCTAGAGAGATTGATATTCGCCGAACTTGAACGATTCCGACTAGTAATGTCCTGCTGTCAAAATTCCAGGTGCAAAATAAAACATAACGAATGGGTCGCAACATCTGAAAAGCACGTGATAGATGTCATTAAGAAATGGACGGGCTGGATGAGAACGAAGCCATATGTTAAGGAACGAGGACTTGGAGAAACTTGGACACTGAAGAGCATGAGTGATGATGAAATCAGCGTTCTGTGTAAGCCATGTTCTATTACCACACTGGGACAAACGATCAAAGAGCAAGAATCCAGCGATTGAAGGCCGAAACAAAAATTCGCGAAGAGGAGGTGCAATAGTCAACTCCAGATTTGTGATAGGAAGCACGCGCTGCGGAGACGTGATAATAGAAGAAATGTGTTGCACAGAGAAACAGTGTGAATCGCTTGCCGTCCTTGTTTGGGCATTGTCATCTATGGTTGGACTATATACGATAGTACCTAATATCTACCCACATTCACTCAAGCTCCTGCGTTGCACCATCGCGAAATGTTTCTGACTTGGGATAGTTAGTGGTGAAGCTCTTCAAATACTACGCATGATTCTCGGTGCTCCGCTCTCACGTCAGTTATATCCTAGCGCTGCTTGCTGATTAGAAAATATGTTTTACATCTCGGCAGAAGTTTAAAGTCGTACTCTAGTGGCTTCGTCCCAATCAATCAGGAGTAAAGTAGCATATTGTGCTCCCAAAGTAGCCCTACAGCATTAAACTGATATCATGCCAGATTCTGCAACACTACTACTTCCAGGTACTTCTTGTCCGGCTTCCCAAAAATGCGGTCGTCTACTCTCCAGAGAGCGGAGTGAACAATACAACCACGAGAGCGTCGCGCAGAGAGAACATAATGCAATAAGGACTTAGGTGAGGCATATGCGGTAGTATTGGCTCACGACAGAACTCTTTCGAAGAGCGCCTGAACGTAGAGCATACGGAATACCTTACCTACCTTACCTTACTGAGATAATGATAGTGCCAAGCCATATCGTACACGTGATGTCCATCATACGTCCGCAACGCACCTTGATCCAATAGGTGCTAAACTCTAAGGTTCTCAACGGCTAGCAATATGTCTGAAAGAGTATCGCCTTTGCAAAGACGCAGCGCTAGCTGAATTCTAGATCGACCGAGGCAAGGGAGATGCCGCTACTGAAACCTCCATCGACCGATCCCGCTGGCGAGAACCGCAGCTGAATGATGGAGCTGAGGAAGCTCGGGTGCCAGGTTTCTCTTATTTCTTATCGTCTCCGCTATTCTGGCTTTTGTAACCGTTCGCATTCCTCTGAGAACACGTTTTGAAGAAATCCTGAATCTTTGGAAAAATAAAATGGTGCAGCTCCGGATCCAGACTGCGATGCAAGAGGACTATGTCCGCAATCTCCCATTCCATGTGGTCAATCCAACGCCACCCAAGTCTGGTGGACAAGCTAACCCACCTCTCCTTGCCACGGTCGGCGATGCTCAGGGCAGATTGAATATCTTTCATGTGCTGCAAAGTGACGTTGCTGACACTAGAAAACTGCGTAACATCTACTTTGATCCCATCAACGACACTTGGGTAGAAGATGATACCGGTTGGGTGCCTCCAGATAATCCATCACCTGTCCCTGGAGTTCTCAGGGCCGCCAAACATCCTGTTAATGGAACACTTCACGTGGCATTAGCACATACCACCACCGTCACATCCGGTGGAGGGGATATCTCGTACCAGGTCTCGATATACTATCTGAACTTAGCATCACGCTACCCGAAATGGCTCAGCACAACGATCGACTCACCTTCCTTTCTGGGAATTGTGCCTTCCGTTAGTATGGACCTGGCATTTCGCGAGGGCACAACTCCTCTCATGACCATATCAATCTCAACGGTTGTTGTCAGCACCGATCTGTGGAATTCACCCGCCCATAGTAGGCTGTGGACATGGGCACCAAGCGAAGGTGATCCTGTCATGTCAACGTTCAGCATCTTCAATATCGAGCCCAATCCTCCACCCGTGGGCGTAGGAGTTATACCAATGACTGAGACAATTCGGGATCCCGTCTATGGATTATTTCCCGCTCAACAGGCTTATCAAGTCGAATGGGGATGGTACTGGTCATCTTATAATGGCTCAGGGCCCGGTCCGGGTGCCACGAATACCAATTCTGGCAATGGCGAATTCATGCTGCGAACCACTGGTCCTCAGCCTGCCGATACCACCTGTGCTCTAGGTTGGCTCCCTGGTGATATAGTTATCTCCGGTGGAAATATACCTATCCCTTCAGCTTTCCGATCAACGCCCAAATGCTATTTTACCCCGGATGCCAGCGCGTCACCTTTACTATTCTCGTTGAGAACAACATCCGAGTGGACTATCAGCGGTGGTCAAGTCTACGATAAGACATATATCGCGTTCATCCAGAACAATATGTTCGAGCAATATTCTTATGACAATCGGTGTGCCTGTGATGGTTATCAGAACTCCGAGGCCTACCAACTCTTTGGAGATGTTGTCGGCACGCCAGTGTGGTTCGATGTATCTTACAAAGCCGCGACGACGACGAATGACGATGCTATCTCTTGGGGATTGAACGTCTTTGCAGTATTCGAGGTCTCTATCAATGGAAACCTGAGCAGTGTCGAGCTATGGCACACTCAGACGTTGGATGACGCTGTGGTAGAGGTGCAAGACGGGATGTACTTGTGCGTTCTCCTTG
>Ga0335073_10009867_pt1 | contig 13402 bp, 10 predicted proteins | sample Lox_Sample_22_FD_207093 | JGI IMG/M metagenome (GOLD analysis project Ga0335073, IMG submission 207093) | Soil microbial communities from Loxahatchee National Wildlife Refuge, Florida, United States - Lox_Sample_2.2 | ecosystem: Environmental > Terrestrial > Soil > Wetlands | place: USA...
TGCCACTGGTTGGCCTTTCTTAGCCGGGGGGGCGACCCCCCGGACCCCCCGGCTGCGCCTTGACGGCGCACGTGCCACAGAGGGGCTGCGGATTGTTCGGGATAAGCTGCGGATTGTTCGGGATAAGCTGCGGATTGTTCGGGATAAGCTGCGGATTGTTCGGGATAAGCTGCGGATTGTTCGGGATAAGTGGTAGTTCTCTAAGCGGAGCGGTTTTAAAACGGTTTTCTGAGCGGTTTTCAGGCCGGCTTCTATGCTGACCGCTCTAGGGGGCGCAGGGTGCGGTCCGTGATGGACCGGCCGCCGCGTCCCACGGCGATCGTGCCGGACTGGACGAGTTCCTTGATGCCGAACGGCTCCAGGACCCGGACCAGTGCCTCTAGCTTGTCATGGCTGCCCGTCGCCTCGACGGTGACCGCGTCCAGTGCCACGTCCACCACATGGGCGCGGAACAGTCCCACGGTCTCGAGCACCTTCGACCGGGTGTCGGTGTCGGCGCGGACCTTGATCAGGATGAGCTCGCGCTGCACCGCCTGCGACGGCTCGAGTTCGACGATCTTGAGCACGTTGATCAGCTTGTTGAGCTGCTTGGTGACCTGCTCGAGCGGGTGCTCGTCGCAGTTGACGACGATCGTCATCCGGGAGATCTCCTCGTGCTCGGTCGGCCCGACCGCCAGCGAGTCGATGTTGAAGCCGCGGCGGGAGAACAGGCCGGCGATGCGGACCAGGACCCCGGGCTTGTTCTCCACGAGCACGGAAAGCGTGTGCTGACTCATTCCCGTTCACCGTCCCAGTCGGGCGCGATGCCGCGCGCGAACTTGATGTCGTCGTTGCTGGTGCCGGCCGCGACCATCGGCCACACCATCGCGTCCTCGTGCACGATGAAGTCGATCACCACCGGCTGGTCGTTGACCGACATGGCCTGCTCGATGATGGCGTCGACATCTTCCTTGCGCTCGCAGCGCAGCCCGATGCAGCCGTAGGCCTCGGCCAGCTTCACGAAGTCGGGGATCCGGGTGCCCGAGACTTCGGCCTTCCTGTCACCCAGGTTGGTGTTGGAGTACCGCTCGTTGTAGAACAGCGTCTGCCACTGGCGGACCATGCCGAGGTTGCCGTTGTTGATGATCGCGATCTTCACGGGAATGCCCTCGATCGCGCAGGTGGCCAGCTCCTGGTTCGTCATCTGGAAGCAGCCGTCGCCGTCGATCGCCCACACCCGCGCGCCGGGCATGCCGACCTTGGCGCCCATGGCGGCCGGGACCGCGAACCCCATCGTGCCGAGGCCGCCGGAGTTGATCCAGGTCCCCGGGTTCTCGTAGTCGATGAACTGCGCCGCCCACATCTGGTGCTGGCCGACGCCCGCCACGTAGATCCCCTCCGGGCCGACCAGCTTGCCGATCCGTTCGATCACGTACTGCGGGGCCAGGCTGCCGTCGTCCGGCTCGTCGTAGCCAAGCGGGTACTTGGACCGCCACTGGTCGAGCTGCGCCCACCATTCGGTGTGGTCACCCTTGCGGCCGTGCGCGTGCTCGGCCTGCACCGCGACGATCAGGTCCGCGATGACCTCCTTGCAGTCACCCACGATCGGCACGTCCGCGCGCCGGTTCTTGGAGATCTCCGCCGGGTCGATGTCCGCGTGCACGATCAGCGCGTCCGGCGCGAACGTGTCCAGCTTGCCTGTGACCCGGTCGTCGAACCGGGCGCCGAGCGCCACGATCAGGTCGGCCTTCTGCAGCGCGCCCACGGCGGCGACCGTGCCGTGCATCCCGGGCATGCCCAGGTGCTGGCGGTGGCTGTCGGGGAAGGCGCCGCGCGCCATCAGCGTGGTGATCACGGGTGCGCCAGTGAGCTCGGCAAGGGCCTTGAGCTCATCCGCCGCCTGGGCCTTGATCACGCCGCCACCGACGTAGAGCACCGGCTTCTTGGCGTCGGTGATCATCCGCGCCGCTTCCCGCACCTGCCGGGAGTGCGGCCGCGTCACGGGGTGGTAGCCGGGCAGGTCGATCGCGGGTGGCCAGCTGAACTCGGTCACCGCCTGCATCGCGTCCTTGGCGATGTCAACGAGCACCGGACCAGGGCGGCCCGTGCTCGCCAGGTGGAAGGCCTCGCCGATCGTGCGGGCGATGTCCTCGGGCTTGGTGACCAGGAAGTTGTGCTTGGTGATCGGCAGCGTGATACCGGAGATGTCCGCCTCCTGGAACCCGTCAGTGCCGATCAGGTTCGTGGACACCTGGCCGGTGATCGCCACGACAGCGACGGAGTCCATGTACGCGTCCGCGAGCGGCGTGACCAGGTTGGTCGCGCCGGGGCCGCTGGTCGCCATGCACACGCCCGTCCGCCCGGTCGCCTGCGCGTACCCGGTGGCCGCGTGGCCGGCGCCCTGCTCGTGCCTGACGAGGATGTGCCTGATCCGCTTGGAGTCGAGCAGCGGGTCGTATGCGGGCAGCACCGCCCCGCCAGGAATGCCGAAGACGACCTCGACGCCGACCTGCTCAAGGGCCATGACGAGGGCCTGGGCGCCGGTCACCCTGACCGGCTGCGGCGGCGCGGCCGGGGCCGGGGACTGGGCGCCGGCTGGCGCCTGCTGGGTCCTGGGCTGCTGCGCCGCGGGCGGCTGGCCAGCGGGAGACTGCGGCGAGGATGCGGGGTGCGCGGGCGGCGCCTGCCTGGGCTGCGCCGGCTTGGCGGTGCCCGGTGCCGCGGCCGGTGCCGCGGCCGTCCGTGCGGGAATGTCCAGTGGCGAAGGTCCGGAGTGGGCTTTACCGGGTGGCTGATCCGCTGGGCTGGCGGCAGCCTGCGCCTTGGGAGGGACTGGGCTCGTCTGCTCGGTCATCGGGTGGCTTCCTTGTCACGACGTACGCGGGCTCTGTCTTCCGGGAGGATGACCTCCCGCACCCCCCGCGGGGGGCATTAAAAAACCCCTCGTGCCAGGTGGCAGGCGAGGGGCGCGCGCAGAAGCTGGCTGGTCAGCTCGCTGCGCGCCAGCCAAGTACGAGGATGTGGTTCCGCTTCACGGATACACACTCGCCCACAACGCGCCCTCACGTCAAATTATCCCGCGCCTCGTCTCACAATGCGAGACGCGTATGTCCAGATATTCCAGTTATGCGGCGGGTACGCCCGGCTTGGCCACTCCTGAGACGTCCGGGACGCTTGAGACGCCCGCGACACCCTGCACACCGGTGACCCCGGTGACACCCGTGACTCCTTGCACGCCCGGCACGCTCGAAACGCCCGGTGCGCTGGCGGCCGGCCCGCCGAAGTCGCCGCCGAAGTCCGCGCCGGACGCGTCAGCGAGCGCGGCGGACCCGCTGCTCCCGGTCCTGATGAGGGCCTCGACGCCAGGAGCCGCCATCGGCCTGGCCACGAGGAACCCCTGGCCGTAGCCGCAGCCCATCTCGCGCAGCTCGGCGAGCTGGCGGGGATGCTCGATCCCCTCGGCTACCACCTGCATGCCGAGGTCGCGGCCGACCTGGACGATCGTCCTCGTGAGCAGCGTCAGGACCGGGTCCTGGCCGAGGCCCGACACGAAGGACGGGTCGATCTTGATGATGTCGACCGGGAGCTGGCGCAGGTGCGCGAGCGACGCGTACCCGGTGCCGAAGTCGTCGATGGCGAGCCTGACGCCCAGGTCGCGAAGCTCGGCGAGCCGGTCCACGATCAAGTCGGCGTCCTCGACGAGCAGCCGCTCGCCCACCTCGATGGTGAGCGCGGACGGCGACAGGCCGCTTTCCGCGAGCGCCGCCGCTACCTGGGCGGGGAAGTGCGGCGCGTTCAGCTGCCGCAGTGACAGGTTCACGGACACGCCAACGTCCCAGGAGGATGCCCGCCACGCGGCCCCCTGCGCGCAGGCCTGGCGCAGCACCCACTCGCCGAGCGGGATGATCAGGCCGGAATCCTCGGCAACGGCGAGGAACGCCCGAGGCGAGACCATCTCGTCGCCGCGCCACCAGCGGACGAGCGCCTCGGCGCCGGTGACCCGGGACGTCGCCAGCTCCACCACCGGCTGGTACTGCAAGGTCAGCTCTTCCCTGGCGATCGCGCGCTGCAGGTCGCTGGCCAGGTCCAGGCGGCGTACCACGTCCGCGTGCATGTGCGCGGCGTAGACCTCGACCCGGCCGCCGCCGCCGTCCTTCGCCCGCGCCATGGCCACGTCGGCGTTGCGCAGCACCAGGCCGGGCGGGCTCCCGTCGGCGAGCGCGACGCCGACGCTCGCGGTCATCCCGATCTCCCTTTCGGCCACGCGGAACGGCTCGCCGGCGATCGCGGCGGCCATCCGCTCGGCGAGCTCGACGATCTCCGGGGCACTAAGCGCGGTCTCCAGGAGCACGGCGAACTCATCGCCGCCCCACCGCGCCACGGTGTCCTGCGCGGGCACCGCGGCCCGCAGGCGACGTGCGGCCTGGGCGAGCACCAAGTCGCCGGCGCCGTGCCCGACCAGGTCGTTGACCGCGGTGAAGCCGTCAAGGTCGAGGAAGATGACGCCGGCGCTGCCACCGCCGTCGGCCAGCGCCTCGCGCGCCCGCTCCTCCACGTACGCGCGGTTCGGCAGGCCGGTCAGCCCGTCGTGGAACGTCAGGTGCGTCACCTGCTGACGCAGCGCAACCTGGTCGCTGACGTCCCGCGCGGTGACGAGCAGTTGCGCGGGCTCGCCGGGCAGCCGGTACAGCAGCGCCGCGCACTCCAGGTGCCGCCAGGTGCCGTCGGCGGCGCGTACCCGGCAGGAGAAACGGCCCTTCCCGTCCGCACCCTGCTCCGCGCCACCCGCTAGCGCGGCCACCGGGGGCGCCGAAGCAGGAGCCGGCGGGGCCGCGGGGGCGGCGTCATCGGCGGGGCCGAGCGCCTCCTGGACCGCGGTCTGCGCGGCCGCGACATCCTCGGGGTGAACGAACTCCATCAGCCCCTTGCCGACCAGCGCGTCCTGCGGATAGCCGAAGCTGGACACCGACGGGCTCGCGTACGTGATCGTCCCGTCGAGGTCGCACATCAGCACGACGTCGCTGGTCCGGTCGGCGAGATCGCGCAGGCCACTGCTCGACTCGCGCCACATCCGCAGTGCCACGCCGTTCTCCCGCACCAGCATCAGGATCCGGATCGCGACCACGAGGATGGCGGCGCCGCCCGCGATGACCACGGCCAGCCCGGAGGCGGGGGCGCTCGCGAGGCCGTGCACGACGACGACGATCGCGGCGAGGACCACGGCCAGCGCCGCGATGACGGTAGCGGCGCCCGTCGTGGTGATGGGGGCTCCCCTGACGGCGAACGGCCCCGGGAACCGGTCAGCCCCGTCCGCTCCCTGATCTTCCCGGCGCCACTGCGGCAGATCCAGCCGCTCCGCGATCGCCGGCACCCACGGCGCGACACCGAGCAGGCAGGCCGCGAGGATCATCAGAAGCTGCTCGAGGATGCCCTCGTGCCCGCTGCTGATCCGGGCGCCGACGCCGATGCTGTCGGCCACGGTCAAGACCAGCAGCGACAGGTAGGGCACAAGCACGCGGCTCCAGGCCACGGTGAGCACAGGCAGCAGGGCGCCGAGCACCGCGAGGTCGGCGAGCGGATGCACGAGGTCGAGCAGGAACGTCCCGGGGCGCTCATCGGCCCGGCCGAACTCGCCGCCGAACGCGACCACCCAGCCGATCACCAGCAGGGCCACCGCCATCACGTACCCATCGGCGAGACCGGGCAGGACCGATCCTGACGACGGCGCGCCTGCGGAACCGCCGGCCGCGCGCTGCCCGGCCTGAGCCTGCGGCGTCGCGGTCTGCCCGGGCGACCCGAGGACCAGGACACCTGTCGCGGCGGCCGCGAGCGCGAGCAGGGGGGCCACGTCCGCGAGCCCGGGCGTGGAACTCAGCGGAGCCGAGAGCACGGCATCCACGATCAGCCCGGCGAACCAGAACAGCGCGGCACCGCCAAGCCACCGGTATCCCCTGGCCACGGAGCCGCTGTGCCGCCTCGCGCCCCACCACAAGGCGATGACCGCCCCGGCCGCGGCGAGCATGGCGAAGACGCTCACTGTCGGTCCCCCGTGATGGAGAGGTGCAACGGGGCTCCTTCCGTGGTTCCGCTAACGCGGTAGCGTGCTGTCCGGGCATGCTCTAGGGCTGAGAATCTGGTAACAGGTCTACAACGACCAGTCACCAATGACGGGCGCTCAGCAGCGCCCGTCAGCGACCAGGGTTCGCCGCCTCTTAGGAAGACAGTCGGGCGATCCGGCCTTAGCGCTTACTCTACGTACCCGAGATCACGCTTCGGTTGAGGAAGGGCGTCCACCGGGAGACAAGTGCGATCACCGGCAGTCGGCGAGGGCCTGCTTACTGCGAACATCCTAGGGCAGCCGCGGCCTTATATGTGCCGCTGATCACATTCCGGAGAGGGTCGCCGCGCCCAATGATCGTGGAACCGCGGGGAAGCGGCAAGGCGGCGCTGTTCTAGACTCCACCCAGCTACAAACGAGCGAACCGGCTGGTCTGTGCGCCATCGGGAAAATAGAGGCAGAATTGCGCAAAGTTCTGATCGCCAACCGCGGCGAGATCGCCGTCCGGGTGGCACGCGCCTGCAGGGACGCCGGGCTCGCCAGCGTCGCCGTGTACGCCGATTCCGACCTCGACGCGCTGCACGTCCAGCTCGCCGATGAGGCGTACGCGCTGAACGGCGCCACCCCCGCGCAGACATACCTGGACATCGACAAGATCATCCAGATCGCCAAGCGGGCAGGCGCGGACGCCGTCCATCCCGGGTACGGCTTCCTCGCCGAGAACGCGGCGTTCGCGACTGCCGTGATCAGCAACGGCCTGACCTGGATCGGCCCGCCGCCGGCGGCCATCGAGGCGCTCGGGGACAAGGTCCGGGCCAGGGACATCGCCAAGCGCGTCGGCGCGCCACTCGCGCCTGGCACGGACGGGCCGGTCAGCTCCGCCGCGGAGGTCCTCGAGTTCGCCAGGCGATACGGCCTGCCTGTCGCCATCAAGGCGGCGTTCGGTGGCGGCGGCCGCGGGCTCAAGGTCGCCCGTACAGAAGCCGAGATCCCGGAACTGTACGAGTCGGCGGTCCGCGAGGCCACCGCGGCGTTCGGGAACGGCGAGTGCTTCGCCGAGCGCTACCTGGACCGACCGCGGCACGTCGAGACCCAGTGCCTGGCCGATGCGCACGGCACCGTGGTGGTCGTCTCGACCCGCGACTGCTCGCTGCAGCGCCGGCATCAGAAGCTGGTCGAGGAGGCCCCGGCGCCGTTCCTGTCCGACGAGCAGAACAAGCAGCTCTACGACTCCTCCAAGGCAATCCTCCGCGAGGCGGGCTACGTCGGGGCGGGCACCTGCGAGTTCCTCGTCGCGGCCGATGGCACGATCAGCTTCCTCGAGGTAAACACCAGGCTCCAGGTCGAGCACCCGGTGTCGGAGGAGGTCACCGGCATCGACCTCGTCCGGGAGATGTTCCGCGTCGCCGACGGCGAGCCGCTCGGCTACGACGACCCGCCGCGTCGCGGGCACTCGATCGAGTTCCGGATCAACGCCGAGGATCCCGCGCGGAACTTCCTGCCCGCTCCTGGCACGATCACGCAGTGGCTGCCGCCGTCCGGCCCCGGCGTCCGGCTCGACGCGGGGTACACCGAGGGGATGACGGTCCCGCAGGCGTTCGACTCGCTGATCGGCAAGCTGATCGTCACCGGCGCGACCCGCGAGCAGGCGCTGCAGCGCTCCCGCCGGGCACTGGCCGAGTTCAGGGTGGGCGGCATGCCCACCGTGCTGCCGTTCCACCGTGCCGTGGTGGACGACCCGGCGTTCGCGGGCGACAGCTTCGGCGTGCACACCCGGTGGATCGAGACGGAATTCGCCGCGCCGCTCGAGCCGCAGGACGCGCCGGCGACCGCCCCAGGCGAGCCCCGCGAGCGGATGACCGTGGAGGTGGGCGGCAAGAGGCTCGAAGTCGTCCTGCCCGCCGCCGCGGGCTTTCCCGCCGCCGTCCGTTCCGCCCCTTCCTCTTCCGAACGATCCGCTGGTCCCCGCCCTGCCCGCCGTTCCCGTTCGGGCGCGGGCGGCCAGGCGAGCGGCGACTCCCTGGTCACGCCGATGCAGGGCACGATCGTCAAGATCGTCGCGGCCGAGGGCCAGCAGGTGCGCGCCGGCGACACCGTGGTGATCCTTGAGGCGATGAAGATGGAGCAGCCGCTGACCGCCCACAAGGACGGGACGGTCACCGGGCTGGCCGTGGAGGTCGGCCAGACCGTCGCGGTTCACACCGAGATCTGCCAGATCAAGGACTGAGGCCGATGCGCCGCGCTCAGCGCGCCACTCCCGCCCCGGCAGCCGCAGGGGGCGCGGTCCCATGACCCGGCTGCCCGGCAACCCGTCGGTCGGACGCTGGCTGCTGTTCGCGATCGGATTCCGGCTGCCGCCGGAGAACCGCGACTGGGTGCGGCACGAGCTGACCGACGCCGGCTGGCGCGGCCGGACGATCAGGCGGCTGATGGTCCTGATGGTGCCGATATGCATCGGACTGGCGTTCCTGCCGGGACCGGACTGGCTGCGGGTCGCGGTGCCCGCGCTCGCGCTGATCGCCAGCGTGGGCACGGTCTTGATCAGCGCGGACGACGTGCGCGCCGCCCGGCTGCGCCAGCACGACCTCCCGGTCCCCGACGACGTCGACCTCGGCCGCCCCGCCCACTAACGTGTGCCTCTCACGCCCCTGACGCCCCATCCTCCCGCCAGGCGGGCGCTGTTGGCGGCCGTTCATCGGCACCCGCTATTAGCGCAATGGGCCCGACCGCCAATAGAACTGGCCCGACTGCCAATACTCTGTGGCGGGGCGCGGCGGTTGAAGTGGCATAACGCGCCGTGGGGGTCGCTGAGGCTGGTGTCGGCGTGGCGCGGCACGCTCTGCTACTGGTGGAGAGCCACTCTCCGCCAATAGGTTCGTCGCAGAGTGGCTCAGCGCCAATGAGATGTGTGCATGATGTGGCATGACACGCGTAGTGGGGTCGCTGAGCTCGAGGATGTGCTGCGCCCGCACCCCTCCTATTGGTGCTGTGTTACACCGCGCCAATAGGTTCGTCCCCGTGTTACACACCGCCAATGCGTCCCGGAACGGCTATGTGGAGATGGGTGCGTGACGAGGCATAACGCGAGAAGTGCGGTTGCTGAGATCGTGGCCGCGGTACGCGGCGCGACGTCGCCACACGGGGAGAGGCACGGGACCCGGGCGCTTGGGGGGCGGACGAGCAGTCTTCCCGGGCGGACGGTTGTGGTCGCGGTCGACGGGCGGTCGGGGTCTGGGAAGACGTCGCTGGCGGCTCAGCTGCGTACTGAGCTCGGAGCGCCTGTGGTGGCGCTTGAGGGTTTGTATGGCGGGTGGGACGGGCTGGAGCGCGGGATTGACCTGCTCGTTTCCGCCGTGCTCGCGCCGCTGGCTGACGGGCGGGCCGCCCGCGTGCCCCGTTATGACTGGGTCGCGCGGGAGTGGGGCGAGCCGGCGAGGCTCGAGCCTCCCGAGGTGCTCATCGTCGAAGGGGTGGGGGCCGGGGCTCGTCGTGCCGCCGTCTTCGAGAGCCTGCTGGTGTGGCTGGAGGCGCCGGTGTCCGTTCGGAAGAAAAGAGCCCTTGAGCGCGACGGGGAGACGTTCGCTCCCTACTGGAACCAGTGGGCCGCGCAGGAGGACGCGATGCTCGGCCGCGAGCGGACGCCCGAGCGAGCCGACCTGGTGCTGCACACCGGCGCCTTACAGGATGGCGTCGGGGCCGAACTCCATGACCGTGCGGGCGGCCTCGGTGACGCTGCCTGACAGTGACGGGTAGACCGAGAACGTGTGCGCGATCTGGTCCACGGACAGGTTCTGCTCGATCGCGATCGACAGCGGGAGGATGAGCTCGCTGGCGCGCGGCGCCACCACCACGCCGCCGAGGACCAGGCCGGTGCCCGGGCGCGCGAAGATCTTGACGAACCCGTCGCGCAGCCCGGCCATCTTCGCGCGCGGGTTCGTGGCCAGCGGCTGCTTCACCACGCGCGCCGCGACCTCGCCGCGGTCCACCGCGGCCTGCGAGGCGCCGACCGACGCGATCTCCGGGTCGGTGAAGATCGTGGCGGCGACGTGGCTCAGCCGGATCGGCTGCACCGCCTCGCCGAGCGCGTGCCACATCGCGATCCGGCCCTGCATCGCCGCCACCGACGCCAGCATCTGCACGCCCGTGCAGTCGCCAGCCGCGTACACGCCCGGGGCCGTTGTCCGCGACACCCGGTCCACCTCGATGAACCCGCGCCCGTCCAGGGCGACGCCTGCCTCCTTGCAGCCGATCCCGCCGGTGCCCGGCACCATGCCGACCGTCAGCAGGCAGTGCGAGCCAGTCAGCGTCCGGCCGTCGGACAGGGTGACGACCACGCTGTCGCCCTTGCGGTGCACCGCCTGGGCACGGGACCGGCTGAGCACCGTCATGCCGCGGCGCCGGAACACGGCCTCGATGACGACGGCCGCGTCCTTGTCCTCGTGGGGCAGCACGTGCTCGCGCGAGGAGACGAGCGTGACCTGCGAGCCGAGCGCCTGGTAGGCCCCCGCGAACTCGGCGCCGGTCACGCCCGAGCCGACCACGATCAGCTCCTCGGGCAATTCCGGCAGGTCGTACACCTGCCGGCAGGTGAGGATCCGCTCGCCGTCGGGGACCGCCTCGGGAAGCTCTCGCGGGCTGGCCCCTGTCGCGATCAGCAGCACGTCCGCGTGCACCGTCGTGCCCGCCGCCTCGATCGTGTGCGGGCTGGTGAGCCGTCCCCTGGCGTGGATGATGCGGACGCCTTCCGCGGCCACGCGCTCGGCGATGTCGTGCGACTGGGCGGCGGCGAGGGCCTTGATCCGCGCGTACAGCGCGGGCGCGTCCACGCAGACCTCGGGATTGTCGCCGTTCGCGAGCTGCAGGCCCAGCGAGGCCGAGCGGCCAAGCGAGGTCATCGTGACCGACGACTCGATGAGCGTCTTGCTCGGCACGCAGTCGGTCAGCACGCACGCCCCGCCGAGGCCCGCTTCGTCGACGATGGTCACCTCGGCGCCGAGCTGCACCGCGACCAGCGCGGCCTCATAGCCGCCGGGGCCGCCGCCGAGAATGGCGACGCGAGGACGAGGCAAGGTCACGTTACGCAATTATCTCGCACACATCGTGCCGCGCGTGCGTCACCCCAGGCGATTACGCCGTACGCTTAAGCACCGTGGCCCTTTACGCCGCCTACGGCAGCAACATGGATCCCGAGCGGATGCTCGCGCGCTGCCCGCACTCCCCGCAGCGGGGCACCGGGTGGCTAGAAGGCTGGCGCCTGACTTTCGGCGGTGAGGACATCGGCTGGGAGGGCGCGCTCACGACCGTCGTCGAGGATGCCCCACAGCGGGTGTTCGTTGTGCTCTACGACGTTCCTGAAAGCGACGAGAAGGAACTCGACAACTGGGACGGCGTGACGCTCGGCGTGTACCGCAAGGTCAAGGTCCGGGTGCAGACGCTGGAGGGGGACGCTCTCGCCTGGCTGTACGTGCTCGACGCGTACGAGGGCGGCCTGCCCTCCGCGGGGCACCTGTCCATCCTGGTGGACGCCGCGATCAAGGCCGGCGCCCCGGCCGACTACGTGGACTGGCTGCGGGCGCGGCCGTCCAACCCCGCGTGATCCCGGCGGTTCCGTCAGGCGAGGATCGCGATCACGAGGGCGAGCGCGGGCACGAGGATCGCCGCGAACGCCGGCCAGTACCAGGTGCTCACCGGCGGCTCGGCCCGCCGACCGGGGTGGGCCGCGCGAGCCTGCTCGGCGCACGCGCTGAGCGCGCCGACAACGTGGCTGACGTCGCCGATGGTGGGGGGCGGGGGCGGCGGTGGTTCCGGGGCGCCGTATCCGCGGGTGACACCTGGCCGGATCCTCGGCCGCTGCTGGCGCTCGGCGCGTATCTGGGCGCTGAGCTGCTTGCGCCGCGTCGTCTGCACCGCCCAGGAGTAGATGACGCGCTTGCCCGTGGCCGGCTGGCCGGCGGGCGACTCGGCGCCGTCGCCAAGAGGCCACTCGCACCGCACCCGGACCAGGTCGCTTGGCTCGATACCGGAGACCGCGGCCCAGCCGATCCGGTGATCGCGCAGCGGGTTGACGACGGTCAGTTCGTCGCCGGCGAGGATGCGGGGCCGTAGCGCGGTCACGTAGACCACGCCGGTGACGAGCACCAAGATGAACCCGGCGACGACGGACAGGTGATCGCGGCCCTGCACGGCCAGGTCGGCCAGGTTGCCGACCGCGAACAGCACCCAGAGCCACCAGATCGCTATCGCGAACGGCGACCGGAACGTCTGCCTGTCAGCCACATGGCCACTCTAGTCAGCCGGAGCAGCTCAGCGTGAGCACTAGCCGGGCCTGCGGCGGCACGCCCCGGAACGCCGGGCTCGTGACCGCCAGCTGGCCAGGGTGGCCAGGCGCGCCGCAGCCTGCTTTCGTGGCGGCGACCTCGTACCGGCCGCCGAGCAGATTCCAGCCGAAGGTCCCGTGCGCGCTCGTGACCTGCGGGTTCACCGACGGGTCCATGAGCGGGCTGCCCGCCGCCAGCGGGCTGAACGGCTGGGCCAGGTCGGGGGCGTACAGCAGCGTCACGGTCGCGCCCGCGACAGGGTGCCCGCTTGTGTCCACGACCGTCCCCGCCGGCACCGCGCGTGCCTGGAACATCACCGGCGACGGCGCCGACGCGGGCGGCGGGTACAGGACCGCGGCCGCGCAGCTGAGGTCGGTTTCCATGGCGCCGAGGCTGGCGCCGTGCCTGGCGAGCCCGTTGACAGCGGCCGTCAGCGCACCCGTCGCGATCAGCTCAGGGACGGTGAGACCGCCGTCGGTGAACGGCTGCAAACCGCGGGAGTAGCTCGTCTGCAGCACGGCTGACAGCAATCCCGCCGCGCCGCCAGTCAGGCCGCCGGCTGCCCCCACCCAGCCGTGGGGCCGGCCGAGGTCACTGGCCGCCCTCGCCAGCGTGCGGTTGAGCGCCGTCGTGAACGCGGTCCCGGCGCGGGCAGCTTCGCAACTGCTCGCCATCTTCGCCGCGATGACGCCTGCCGCGCCGAGTGCCTGCGCGAACGGGCTCACCGGCGCGAACGCGCCCGATGGCCCAGCGCCCCCCGCGGTGGCCGCGGGAGCGCTGGCCGCTCGCGGCCGCGCCGCCATCGCCTGGGCGGCTGCGGCCGCTTCGCCCCGGCCGCCGGTGACGGCTGCCGGGGCGATCGCCGCGCTGGACGCCGGAACCCAGTAGGTGAACGTCGCGGCGCCCGCGGCGCTCTGCCCGCCCGTCGCGGTCAGGATCGTCACGGGCATCGTCGTGCCGGGCTTACCCGCGGGCACGGTCGTGGGGTTCTTCGGGTGCGAGGTGAACTAGACGTGGGTGGGGGGGGGGGGGGCGGAATAGTAGGCGA
>Ga0335073_10009868_pt1 | contig 13401 bp, 12 predicted proteins | sample Lox_Sample_22_FD_207093 | JGI IMG/M metagenome (GOLD analysis project Ga0335073, IMG submission 207093) | Soil microbial communities from Loxahatchee National Wildlife Refuge, Florida, United States - Lox_Sample_2.2 | ecosystem: Environmental > Terrestrial > Soil > Wetlands | place: USA...
TTCGTGCCCATCGTCGAGCCGTTCGACCCGGGTCACCCGGCCCGGCACCGGCCGGCCCCGGCCAGCTGCGGCGGGCAGGCGACCCTGGCCGTCGAGCGCTGCTACCAGGCCCGGACCGAGAACACGGACGCGGTCATCGACGCCGTGCAGCTCTCCCACTACCAGGGCGGGTCGCAGGCGCAGCAGGCGGCCATCCTGGCGGGCGACAGTGCCTGGCTGGCCGCCCGCCAGCCCGTGTGCGCCGCGGCCTTCCCGGGCGGCGGGTCCGCCGCGGAGACCGACATCGCGGCCTGCCTGCTCGACGAGAGCACCGCCCGCCTGGACGCCGTGGAGGGGACAATCCCGCCGAAGGCCATGCTTAAGGCCACGGACAACACCGACCCCCGGGCCTTCTCCTGGTACACCACCCCGGAGGGTTCCCGCATCGCCATGGTGGACACCCAGGGTGACGGCACCGGTGGCGCGATCATCGCCTGGGTGATCATCGGCGGCGCCGACGGGTTCGTGGTCAACCCGAGCCAGTTCTACTTCAGCGACGGGTCGTTCATCGACCACGGCGTGGTCCAGCCGCCCAACCCGAGCTTCCACCGGGTGCCGCCGGGGACCGAGTACCAGTTCGCCATCGACTACAGCCACCTGTCCGCCGACCCGAACGCGGCCAAGGGCATGGGAGGCTACGTCTACGTGCCCGGCGCCCCGGTCGCGATCTGGCAGTAGCGGCGGGCGCTAGCCGACGATCAGGGAGGTCGAGTTCGGCCCCGGCGCCACGGCCGCGACGGCGAGCCGGGCGGCGCCAGGACGCCACGACGCGACCTGGACCCTGGTCATGAAGTTCAGCTCTGCGATCAGGGTGTCGCTGGCCGCGGGCCACCCGAAGCCGGCCATGGCGTCGCTGCTGACGAAGGTCCGCGGCACGACCGTCAGCCGGCCGGTGGCCACCGAGACCACGTCGAGCTGCGCGGCCAGCGCGCCGTCGTCCCCGTTGTTGTAGAGGCTCACCTCGATCGCGAGGAAATCGCCGTCAGGACTGAACGCGGCGTCGGCCGGCGAGCCCGCCTCGGGCAGCTCGACCGCCGTCTGCCGGCCGGTGGCCAGGTTCAGCACCTGCACCCGGCAGACCGGGGCGCAGCGCGCCGCCCACGCGACCTCGCCCGGGCTCGCCGCGACCACCGCGCCGAACCTGCGGCCGGCCCGGGCGGTGGCCGGGTTCCACAGCTGGTAGGCCGCGGTCCCGGAACGCTGGGCCGCGGGGGCCAGCAGCAGCCCGCGGTCGGTCGCCTGGTCGATCACGTACCCGGATGGGAGCCTGACCTGCGGCCCGAGCGCCGCGCCGGCCACGCTGACTTCCCGCGCCAGGCCGGCCGCCGTGCTCAGGGCGGCGTCCGGCGGGTAGCTGGTCAGCCAGACGGCGCCCGCCGTGGCGGCCGGCGCTACCTGGTTGGCCAGCCCGACCTGGGTCACGGACTGCGCCTGGTTGCCCAGGAAGTAGACGGGCAGCGGCGGCCCGGCGCAGTCGCCGCAGCCGGCCGGGGTACCGGACAGGGCCTGGACCGCCCAGCCGCCGACGACGCGGGTGAACTGGTAGCCATACCGGTCGCGGGGCAGGCCGCCGATCGGCTTCGTGCGGCCGGTAGCCGGCCACAACCAGAGCGGCTGCTCTCCGGTGACCGGCAGCCGGAGGCTGTCGTCCCAGGGCAGGGTCTGCCCGACCAGCCCGCTGGACTTGTCCGCCAGGCCGGGCGGGAACTCGCCGGGAGCCGGCAGCGCCGGGCTCGCGGTGCTCGCCGCCGGGCGCGGCCGCGAACCACCCGGCCCGTGCCGCGGCAGGTGGACCACGATCAGGACCGCGGCCAGCAGGAGCACGGCGACCACGGCCACGCGGCGCGGCCAGCGGCGAGGCTCGCGGTCCCCGCCCTGGCCGAGGATGTCAGGCATCGCGGCACCGCCTTGAGCATGCTGGTCCGTGGCCCCGACGATACTTCGCCCCGCTCGGCGCGGCCACCGCCCGGGCGAACCGTCGGGCGGCCGCCTACGGCATGACCAGGACCGCCTTGCCGATCACCTGGCCCGCAACGGCCACCCCGGCCCGCTGTCCCTCTGGTCCCGGGGCGCCCCGTGCCGGCCCGGGCGTGAGGCGTAGCGTTCTGTATGTTCCTGCCCGGCCTTTCCCGGAGGCGTGATGACCGAGGGTCCTGACCAGCCAGCCGAGGAGTTCCGCCGCGACCGCCACGAGCACGGCGGCTACCCGGACCACGTCGATGACGACCGGCTTGCCCGCCTGACCGAGGAGGAGCGGGTCGAGGCCGGAGTCGACGCCTACGACCCGGACGAGGTGCCGCCGGCCACCGACACACCGCCGCAGCCGTTTGACGTCACCCAGACCGACGAGTATCAGGAGGCGCGGGCCGAGATCCGCCGCGAGTACGACAAGGACGAGCTGCAAGTCGAGGGCGAGCGCGATCCGTTCCCGCCCACGCACTACGACCCGTGAGATGACCGGCGACGCGGCGGCGGAGCCGTCGGCGCGCGTGCCGCCCTTCCACAGGCTGCCCATGGCCGAGAGCCGGACCGCGGCCTACGCCATCGTCCGCGACGTCGGGCCAGTCGCCCGGACCCCCCGCGGCGGTTACGTGATCACCTCCAGCGAGGCCGCTGAGTTCGTGCTGAAGCACCCCGAGCTGTTCTCGTCCCAGCGGGCCTTTGACGCCGCCGGGAGCCCGTTGCCGATGGTTCCCATCGCCTTCGACCCGCCCGAGCACACCAGATACCGGAGGGTCCTGCAGCCGTTCTTCAGCCCGAGGGAGACGGCGTTCTGGCGACCGATGGTCCGCGAGCTAGCGGGCGAGCTGATCGACGGCTTCTCCAGCCGGGGAGAGTGCGACCTGGTCGCGGAGCTGGCGGTACCGCTGCCCGCGCACGTGTTCCTCACCCTGTTCGGGCTTCCGCTGCAGGACCAGGACCGGCTGATCGCCTGGAAAGAGGCTCTGCTCAACTTCGACTTCCAGGGCGGGGAGCCGGTGCCGGAGCGGACCGCGCGGCTGGGCGCGGAACTCTACGAGTACCTCGTCGGCCACATCGCGGAGCGGCGGCAGCGCGGCGGCACCGAAGACCTGCTCGGCCAGCTGCTGGCGGACGCCAGCGACGAGCGGCTCAGCGACGACGAGATCCTCGGCCTGTCGTTCCTGTTCGTGCTGGCCGGGCTGGAAACGGTGACCTCCGCACTGAGCACGGGGTTCGCGGCCCTGGCGGCCCAGCCCGCGCTGCGGCGGCAGATCGCCGCGGACCCGGCCGTGATCCCGGCCGCGGTCGAGGAGCTGCTCCGCTTCGACGGGCCGGTGGTCTTCGTGCCCCGGATCTCGACCCAGGACGTCGAGCTGGCCGGGCAGGTCATCCCCGCGGGCTCGTACGTCATGGTCACGCTGGCGGTCGCGAGCCGTGACCCGGCCGAGCACTCCGATCCGGACACGATCGACTTCCAGCGCCAGGAGCGGAATCTCGCGTTCGGCGTGGGTCCGCACCGCTGCCTCGGCCTGCACCTGGCCCGGATGGAGATGCGGGTAGCGCTCGAGGAATGGCACCGCCGGATACCCGAATACGAGCTGGCCCCTGGCGTGACCCCGCGGGTCAGGTGGCCGGCCGGCGTAGTCGGCATCGACAGCCTCCCGCTCGTCTGGCCGGCCGGGTAACCGGGGGTCAGCCGCCTGCCGTGGGCCGGTCGCGGGCCATCGCCCGGAGCACGTGCTTCTGGACCTTGCCGGTCGACGTCTTCGGCAGGGCCCCGAAGTACACCTGGTCCGGGGCCTTGAAGTGCGCGAGCCGGGCGCGGACAAAGTCGGTCAGCTCGCGTTCGGTGAGGTCGTCCCGCGTCGTGGTCACGAACGCGACCGGCCGTTCGCCCCACCGCGCGTCGGGCACCGCGACCACGGCCGCCTCGATCACATCGGGGTGGGCCGCGAGCACCTTCTCCACCTCGACCGACGCGATGTTCTCCCCGCCGCTGATGATCACGTCCTTGCTGCGGTCGGTCAGTTCGATGTAGCCGTCCGGGTGCCTGACCCCGAGGTCTCCCGTGTGGAACCAGCCGCCCCGCAGCGCCTCCTGCGTCGCCTGCTCGTCGTCGAGGTAGCCGGCCGCGACCGTGTTGGACCTGACCAGGATCTCGCCCACCGTCCTGCCGTCCGCCGCGACCGGACGCAGGTCCTGGCCGGCCACTTCGACGTCGGCGACCGAGACCGTGGGCACGCCCTGCCGGCTGATCCGCTCGGCCAGCTCGGCCGCGGGCAGGTCCGACCAGCCGGGCTGGTACTCGCAGATCAGCGACGGCCCGTAGGTCTCGGTGAGGCCGTACAGGTGGGTAACCCGGATTCCCATCTGCTGCACGGCGGCGATGGTCTGGCTGGTCGGCGGGGCGCCGCCGACCGCGGCGCGGACCAGGCGGCGGGCCGCGAAACCGCGCTGGGCCCCGGCCCGCGCGAGCTCGCTGAGCACCACCGGCGCGCCGCACAGGTGCGTGACCGGGTGGCGGTCGATCAGCTCCAGCGCCCGGTCGGCGTCGAACGAGGGCAGGCACACGTGAGTGGCGGCGACCGCGGTCGCGCCCCAGGTCAGCGACCAGCCGTTGCAGTGGAACATGGGCAGGGTCCACAGGTAGCAGCTGGACGCCGACAGCTCGAACTCCAGGGCCGCGCTGACCGCGTTGAGGTAGGCGCCGCGGTGCGTGTAGACCACGCCCTTGGGCCGGCCGGTGGTGCCGCTGGTGTAGTTCACCGCGATCATGCTGTTCTCGTCGCCGGGCGGCTCGACCCCCCGGCCGCCGCCCGCCCCCCGGGCCAGCCACACGTCGTAGGCGTCCGCCCCGGTCAGCGCCGTGCCGGGGGAGCCGCTGGCCCCGGGCAGCATCACCACCCGCTCCACCGGAAGCTGCGCGGTGCCGGTCACGCCGAGCGCGCCCGCGAGCGCGGGGGAGACCAGCAGCGCTCGCGCCCGCGAGTGCTGCAGAATGTCGCGGTACTCCGCGGCCGCCAGCCGTGAGTTCAGCGCCACCAGCGCGGCACCCGCGCCGGGCACACCGAAATGCGCGGCCAGCAGCCACCGGGTGTTGACGTCCAGCACCGCTACCCGGTCGCCCGGCCCGATGCCGTCGGCCCGCAGCGCGGCGGCCATCGCGTCGCAGTCCCGGCCGAAATTTTCGTAGCTGACCTGCGTGCCGTCGGCGTCGACGACCGCGACCTTGTCGCCGAAGGCCCGGCGCGCCCGGGCCAGGAAGCTGAGCGGGGACAGCGGGACGTGGTTGGCCTGGCTCATCATGAGGAAGGCTAGGCCGCGAGCTCGACCAGCGTGGCGTTGGCGGTGCCGCCGCCCTCGCACATGGTCTGCAGGCCGTAGCGGATCCCCCGGTCCCGCATGTGGTGCACCATGCGGGTCATCAGGATCGCGCCGGTCGCGCCCAGCGGGTGGCCGAGCGCGATCGCCCCGCCCAGCGGGTTCAGCCGCTCCGGGTCGGCCCCGGTCTCCGCCAGCCAGGCCAGCGGTACCGGCGCGAAGGCCTCATTCACCTCGAACGTCCCGATCTCGCTCAGCGCGACGCCGGACCTGGCGAGCAGCTTCTCGGTCGCGGCGATCGGCCCGATGAGCATGAGCACCGGGTCGGCCCCGACCACCACCCCGCTGTGATACCGCGCGATCGGGGTCAGGCCGAGGCTGCGGGCCCGCTCAGGCGAGGTGACCAGCAACGCGGCGGCCCCGTCCGAGATCTGCGAGGAGTTCCCGGCGTGGATCACGCCATCCTCGCGGAAGGCGGGCTTGAGCTGCCCCAGCCGCTCCACGGTCGACTCCCGCCGCACGCCCTCGTCCGCGGTCACCTGGTGATCACCCCCGGGCACCGGCACCAGCTGGGCGTCGAACGCCCCGGAATCGATGGCCGCGGCGGTGAGCGCGTGCGACCGCACCGCGAACGCGTCCAGCTCGCTGCGGTGCAAACCCCACTTCTCCGCGATCAGTTCCGCGCTGATGCCCTGGTTGAAGGAGAAGTCGTCGTAGCGGGCCAGGACCGACGGCCCGTACGGCATGCCGACCGTCCGGGCCGAGCCGAGCGGCACCCGGCTCATGCTCTCCACGCCGCCGGCCACCACGATGTCCATCGCGCCGCACATGACCGCGTGCGCGGCGAAATCGAGGGCCTGCTGGCTGGAGCCGCAGGCCCGGTTGATCGTGGTGCCCGGGATGCTCTCCGGCCAGTCGGCGGCGAGCACCGCGAACCGAGCGATGTTGCTGGACTGGTCGCCGATCTGGGACACGCAGCCCCAGATGACATCGTCGACCTCGGCCGGGTCCAGCCCGGTGCGGCGCGCGATCTCGGTGAGCACCAGCGCCGAGAGGTCGACCGGGTGCACCCCGGCCAGCCCGCCGCCGCGCTTGCCGACCGGCGTGCGCACCGCCTCCACGATTACCGCATCACGCATCGCTGCCTCCCTGGCCCTCGGCTCCATCCTCACCGTTGCCGAGCTCGCGCACCAGATCCATGAACCGCGCCAGCGTGGCCAGCTTCTCGTCGGTCGTGGCGCCGTCCGGCTCGGCCCGGACCGTGGTGATGCCCGCGGCGCGGAACGCCCGCAACCGGTCGCGGACCTCCTCATCGGTGCCCAGGAACGCCGATCGCCGTGCCAGGTCGTCCGGCACCGCCTCGGCCGCCTCCGCGTGCCGGCCGTCCAGCCACAGTTCCTGGACCGCGAGCGCTTCCGCCTCGAAGCCCGCGCGCTGGCAGGCCAGGTTGTAGAAGTTGTGCGCGCGCGAGCCCATCGCGCCGAGCCGGAACGCCAGGCTGCGCTTCACCTCGCCCAGCAGCGGGCCGATGTCCGTCCCGAACTTCACCGAGCCCCCGGCCTGCAGGTCAAGGTCGGCCAGGTCCCGGCCGGCGTGGCGCGCGCCGCGGCGGATCGGCTCGGTGAAGGCCGCCGACGCCTCAGGGACGAACGTGCTGGCCAGCCAGCCGTCGGCCCGGGCGCCGGTCAGCTCCAGCCCGCGCGGCCCCAGCGCGGCCAGGTACACGGGGATCTTCCGCTCGGCGCGCTGGGCCAGCCGCAGCACCTTGCCCTCCCCGCCGGGCCGGGGTAGCACGTAATGCGACCCGCGGTAGGCCAGTGGCTCGCCCGCGAACGCGAGGTCGAGGATGTCGAGGTACTCGGCGAGGCGGCCGAGCGGCTGGCCGAACGCCACGCCCTGCAGGCCCTCCACGACCTGCGGCCCGCTCACCCCGAGCCCGAGCACGAAGCGATCACCGGAGATCGCCGCCATCGTCATCGCGGTCATCGCCGCCATCGATGGCACCCGGGCGCTGATCTGCATGATGCCGGTGCCCAGCCGCATCCGCTCGGTGCGCGCGGCCAGGTAGGCCAACGGAGAGATGCAGTCCTGTCCCCACGCCTCGGCGGACCAGCAGAAGTCGACGCCCAGCCGCTCGCTCTCCACCGCGAACCGCACCACCTCCGGCCAGTCGCGGCGGCCTCCGGAGGCCGGGCCGCCGATGCCGACGGCCACCTTGAGCGACGACATGACAGCCTCCCGGTCGCGATCCCGGCTCAGAAGATGGCCAGCGGGTTGACGGCGCTGCTGGTCGAGCCGGCGAACGGCAGCGGGGCGAGCGCGAAGAAGAACTCCCAGCGCTGGTGCAGGTCGCACTGGCGGGCCAGGTCCTCGAAGTCGGCGTTGTCGAGCAGCGGCATGCCCATGGCCACGATCCCGACCACGTGCACGGGCAGCCGCATGGCCGGGTAGCCGGACGGGGCCACGTCCTGGGCGGTGTCGGCGCCCACCATCGACACGTCCCATTCGTGCAGACTAAGCAGGCACGAGGCGTGCCATCCCGGGTGGCCGGCCGCAGCGGGGTCGGCGCCCTGCTCCCGCCGCTTGCGCCCGTAGCCGGTGCGCAGCAGCAGCGCGTCGCCCGGGCCGGCCGTGATCCCGGTCGCGGACAAGATCGCGCGCAGCTCGGCGTCGGTAACCCCGTCCCCGGGCTCCAGCCAGGGCACGCCACGGTGCCGGGCGGCGTCGACCAGGATCCCGCGGGTGACGATCCCGCCGCGGACGGCCGTGATGTCGTGCTCGACCGCGCCCCGGTGCGCACTGACCCGCTCGGCGGGCAGGCCGTTGTACATCATCCGGTCCCAGAAGATGTGCGAGAGCCCGTCGAGGTGCGTGATGCGGTGGCCGTGCGCCGCGTACCCGAGGTACTCCGCCGCGCCCTCCTGCCGGTCGCCGGGCACGACCCCGTCCCGCGGCACCCGGCCGGGATCGGCCAGCCCCTGCCCGGTGCGAAGCATGAACCGCTGCGGCGAAACCCCGGCTGGCCCGTCGTCCGTGGCCGGTCCCGGGTCGATCGGCCGCGCGCACGACACCGCGACGCCGCTGCGGATCAGCGTGGCGGCCCGCGCCCGGCAGGAGTCGGTGATGTGGTTGATGGTCCCCAGGCTGTCGTCGGGCCCCCACCGGCCCCAGTTGCTCAGCCGCGTGACGTAGCCGAGCAGTTCCTCCTCGGTGGGGCCCGGGTCGTCTTGGCGCGGGGCGGGGTCGGTCATGGCTGTGTCCTCACGCCTGGTAGCGGTCGACGCCGTCGAGCCGGGTGACCCGCACCCGGCCCTGCGCGACCAGGACCGTCAGGTGCGCGACCGTTTCCAGCACCGCGAGCATCTGGTTGAACAGGTCCAGCTCGTCGAGCCGCCGTTCCCGCCTGGTCCACCGCAGCTCGCGGGCCACCTCCAGGCCGGTCTGGGCGCCAGCCGCCACCGCGGCCGCCGAGGCGCTCAGCCGCTGCTCATGGTGGGCCAGCAGCGCGTCGGCGCGCTCGTGGGTGCTCGCGGTGACCGGCCCGTGCGCGGGCAGCAGCTGCCGGTCGGGCAGCTCCTTCATCACGGCCAGCGACCGCAGGTAGGCGGCCAGCGGCGAGGGCGCGGGCGCCATCTCGAACCCGATCGACGGCGTGATCCGCGGTAGAAGGTGGTCCCCGGTGAACACCGACCCGGCCGTCTCGTCATCGAACACGGTGTGGCCCCGGGTGTGGCCCGGCGTGGGGATGCCGTCGAGCGAGCGGTCCTTCAGCGCTATCTGCTGGCGCCCGTCCAGCCACTCGTCGGGCGGGTCCCAGAACTCCAGCGTGTGAGCGGGCCGGGGGGCGCGGGAGATCGCGTCGGCCAGGTCGGCGGCGCCGGCCGCCCGCAGCCGGTCCACCGACGAGTTCACCGCCTTTCCCTCCGCCATCCGCCGGATCGCCTGCAGCGTGTCCGCCTCGCCGATGCCCAGCGCGATATGCGTGCCCCAGCGGCGGCGCAGCTCGACCGCGTACGAGTAGTGATCGCGGTGCACGTGGGTGACCAGGATCCGGCTGATGTCGGTGAACCGGTAGCCGAGCACGGCCAGCCCGCGTTCGGCGGCCGGGGTCGTTTCCGCGACCGCCCAGCCCGCGTCGATGAGAGTCAGGCAGTCGCCGTGGTCGATGGCGTACACGTTTACCGCGCGCAGGCCGTCGCTGGGCAGCGGCAGCGGAATACGGTAGACCGACGGTGCGACCTGGTACGTCCCGGGGACGGTCCAGTCCGCGGACGGCTGGTCCGCGCCCCCGCTGGTGACTGTCATCTGCGTGGCCCTTCCGGACGCCCCGCGTTCCGGCGTCTCCTGGCGGGCAACGCCAAGATCGCGGAAATGCTTCCTGAGCCCGTCGGAGATGCCGCGGGGCAGGGCGGGTGGCGTTAAGGCCCGCGCCCGGCGGGGGAGACCAGAGGATGGTGTCCGACTAGCCGGCACCAACCTAGATCACTCCGACTAGCCGGCACCAACCTAGATCACTTTGCCACCGGCGGGAGACGCTCATGCCCGATTACCAGTACCTGACGTACGAGCTCCTGGACTCCGGGACGATCGCAAGGATCATGCTGAACCGCCCTGGGTCCCGCAACGCGCAAAATCGCGGGCTCCTGGTCGAACTCGGCGACGCGATGCTGGCAGCCGAGGCCGACGACCAGGTACGCGTGGTGATCCTGGGCGGAGCCGGACCGATGTTCTCGGCCGGGCATGATCTCGGGTCGCGCGACGCGCTGGCCGAGCGCAGCCCCGGTCCCCGCCAGCACGGTACCTATCGGCAATATGGCGGCGGCCGCTCCGGCGCCGAGCAGCGCACGCTGCAGGAATGGCACTTCTATTTCGAGAACACCCGCCACTGGCGCAACCTGCGGAAGATTACGGTCGCTCAGGTCCATGGAGCCGTCTACGCCGCTGGCCTGATGCTGATGTGGGCCTGTGACCTGATCGTGGCCGCCGACGATGTCATCTTCGCCGACGTCGTCGGAACCCGGCTCGGCATGTGCGGAGTCGAGTACTTCGCGCACCCCTGGGAATTCGGCCCGCGCAAGGCGAAGGAGTTGCTGCTCACGGGAGATTCCATCGACGCCGAGGAGGCCCACCGGCTGGGCATGGTGTCGAAGATCTTCCCGGCCGATGATCTCGCCGAACGGACGCTTCAGTTCGCCCGCAGGATCGCCGCGCTGCCGACGATGACGGCGCTGCTGATCAAGGACTCGGTCAACCAGACCGTGGACAACATGGGGTTCTATAACGCCCTGAACGCCTGCTTCACGCTGCACGAACTTAACCACTCGCACTGGGCCGAGATCCATCCCGACCAGACGCCGCGCGGCCTGCCCGAGGACGGCACCCCGGACTGGCGCTCGGCGCCCCCCATTGTGCCCGCCCGCCCGGACCTGGTCAGAGGCCCGGAATCGTAGCCGCCGCGAGGCCGGGCCCGGTATCCCGCGTGATCCCGGCAGACCGTTATGGCGCTTCCGTCAGCGTCGCTGGACGATCCTGATGATCAAGGGGATGGCGACCGCCGGGATGATGGCCAGCAAGATCAGCGATGAGTGATGCCCGTGATGCCCCTTCGCGATCGTGCCGATGAGGAGCGCGAACAGGACGAGGCCGGCCGAAACGAGGTAGCCCTGCCAGGTCCGCGGGCCATAACCCACGCCGAACGTCTTCGGCCCGAACCAGGGCTGCTTGTTCTGGCTGTCTAGGGGACTTTGATCCCCCACGTCGAACTGATCCCCCACATCGAACTGATCGTCGTCTTTCACGAATTCCTACCTTCTCCCCGTTATCTGCGTCGCTCGCCCCGGCTACCGAGGCGCCGGCCGGATGGCCAGGCCGACGACCTTGCCGTTGCGGTCAAAGCGGACCATCCCCGCCGCCTCCGCCGCCTCGAAGTGCAACGGGACGGTCACCACGGTGTCATCGCCCGCCTGGCGCGCGATCGGCTCACCCATCCGCTCGAGGGCGCCGATCAGGCCGACCGTGTGCGCCCACCCAGCGGCCAGCCGGCCTGCGTCAAGGCGCTCGCGCAGGTTCTCGTCGAAATCCCGGCGTGTCTCCTCCCACTGGCCCTGTGCGTAGTGGACGAAGATCGCTACCGCCTGGTCCGCCAGCGCGGGCGGGACGTCCCGGACCATCGGCTGGCCCGTGCGCGGGTCGACCGGCCGACCGAACCGCTGGAACGCGGCCTGCCGGGTCGTGCCGAGGACGTCACCGATCTCCCTCCAGCTACGGCCGGCAGACCGGGCCCGGTCAACGGACTCCTGCAGGGCCGCGTCCGTGGCGGCGGACAGTTCCCGTGCCGCCGTCATCGCGGCGAGCGGCGAACCAGCGCCGGAGCGAGCGAGCTCACCCAGGAGCCGGCGTGCCGAATCGCGGATCCGCTGGGCCACCAGGCCGCTCTCGTCGGCAACAACGTCGACCGCGCCCATGTCGTCAAGATTCTCATGACGTTCGCTGGCTGTCAAAGAAGCTTGCGCCTGGCGGCCCGAACGGCGGCGGCTACGGTCCCGATCGCGCCGCGCCGCGCTCCGGCAGGTGGCGTCGCAGTACCGACGCCTCCGGCCCTTGCCTTGCTGGGGTGGCAGCAAGCGCCCGCAGGCTTCGCAGGCCACCGGTCCCGCCACGTCCGCCATGCGGTCAGCCTAGCACTATTTTCGTGCCTCTACCGGCACGCTATTGCCCAGTTCCGTGCTGCTAGTTCCAGCACGAAACTTCGCGCCGCGAACCTCGGTTCTATGGGGCCACCCCCACTCTTCATTGGTTCGGTAGGCACAAAACCTCCCAAAATGGGTGATCCAATGACTGGAACCAATGAAAAGTGGCCGATGATCAAGGAAACTGCGGGTGTGCGCCGCTGGCACGCGGTCCGGTCAGCGCTGCTGGAACAGGGCAATGAGGCGGGGGACGACGGCAGCGGGAGCGATGGCCAGCAAGATCCACGGTGAGTGGTGGTCCGCCGACAGCGTGCCGATGAAGATCGCGTAAGCGCCGAGGGCGCGCATCACGAGATAGCCCTGCCAGGTCCGCGGACGATAGCCCAGGCCTGACCCTCTCGACCCGAACCAGGGCTGCTTGCCTGGGGCGTCGCCGCTGTTCCGGGCGCTCCCGGTGCTCGGGGCACCGCCCGCGCGGGACGTGTTCCGTACGTTCCCGGCGTTCCGGGCGCTCCCGGCGCCCCCGTCCGGGACTTGTTCCGCGCCTTCCCCGTGCCGCGCTCGTTCGCGGCGCTCCCGGTGCCGGACTTGTGCTGGGAGTTCCCCGTGCCGGCCAGGTTCCCGGCGTTCCCCGTGCCGGACTTGTTCTGGCCGACCCCGGTGCGGGATTTGTTCTGGGGGCTGCCCGTGCGGGACTTCTTCCGGGCGTTCCTGGCGCGGGACCGGTTGCCGTCATTCACGGGGTCCCATCCTTCCTCGCAATGGCCGGCATCAGGCGCCCGGCGTACCCGTCGTCACGTGACCGTCTGTCCGGCGGAGCCGTCCCTCGCGCACCAGCTCGTCGACGAGCGCGCCGGACCAGTACCACGACCAGGAGAACCAGCGCCGCAGCTCAGCCTCGGGCGCGACGACCGCCGCGCGCACGCCGGCGGCCAGCAGGTCTGCCAGCGCGCGCTCCGGGTCCGCCAGCACGCGCTCCGGGTCCACGCCGGGCTCGGCGGTCCCGGGATAGGCCTGGTCCCAGCGCTCCAGCTCGCTCGAATGCTGATGTCCCTCGTCCCCCGTGGTCATCAGCACCGAGCGCGAGATGATCGCGCCGCACCGCTCCAGCGGCGCCCGCAGCGACCGCAGCTCCTGGCGCTTCAGGCCGAGTTCGGTACGCAGGTCGTCCAGGCTGGACGGACCTGCGGCGGCCAGATGGTCCAGTAGCCGGGCCCAGCCCCGGTCGGCGGCGTGCATCCGGTCGATCTCCGCGCGGCAGACCGGGTCGAGCAGCCGCGCCACCTCGCCGGTCACGAGCAGGTTCTTGCCGCGGTGGACCGCGGTGACCAAGTAGCCCCGCTCGGCGAGCTCGCCGAACCATGGCCACTTCGTCGCGGGCCACGTCGCG
>Ga0335073_10009869_pt1 | contig 13400 bp, 11 predicted proteins | sample Lox_Sample_22_FD_207093 | JGI IMG/M metagenome (GOLD analysis project Ga0335073, IMG submission 207093) | Soil microbial communities from Loxahatchee National Wildlife Refuge, Florida, United States - Lox_Sample_2.2 | ecosystem: Environmental > Terrestrial > Soil > Wetlands | place: USA...
ACGCGGTGCCTCAAAGCGCCCCGGAGGCGAGCGAGGGCAGGCAAGAAGGCAAGCGAGGGCAAAATTAAGCCGGCCCCCTGTGCCGTCCGGACCCGGACTGGGGGTCGTGGTACTGCGTCGGCGCCTCGTACGGCCCGCCCTGCTGGCCCTGCTGCTGCTGGTACTGCTGGTCCTGGTACGGCTGCGGCGGCGCGGGCTGGTACCCCTGCGGCGGGGCCTGGTACTGCGTTGGGGCGTCGTACGGCTGGTAGCCCTGCGGCTGCTGCTGCGGTGCCTGGTAACCCTGCTGCGGCGGCGGCTGGTAGCCCTGCGGGGGCTGGTAGCCCTGCGGCGGCGGCTGGTATCCCTGGACCGCTGGAGCCTGCGTCCCGGGTAGGGGCATCCCGAGCGCGCCGAGGATGCGCAGCGTCTCGGGCTCCCACATGCTGCGGATCCGCACCCGCATCGGCTTCGGGCGGGCCGGCGAGGAGAAAAGGAACGACGGGTACAGCGCGCCGACGGTGTAGCCGGACGCCTGCGCCCCGCCGCGGGGAACGACGAAACGGATGTTGCTGGGCCGGTGGCCCCAGTACGAAACCCCGCAGAAGATCACCCGGCGGTCGGTCAGCATGACGTAGTAGTGCGTCTGGACCAGGCGGATGATGCTGCCTACCCGGGGGATAAACCGCAGCCAGTCGCTCGGCCCGGTGTGAGCGCGCGTGCCCCAGAGCATCTGCTCACCTGGCTCCAGATGGGGCGCTATGACCTGGGCAGCGGCGGCACCAACGGCGTCTTTGGACCGCTGCCTGGCGTTGCTCATCCGCTGGCCCATGCTCTGGTTGGGCGGGCCTGACGGATACTGCTGGCTGGGCATGCTCATCGGAACCTCCCGGGGCTTGCGGCCTGCGTCTGCCGTCAGCGACGGGCCTGTCGCGTGACATGCCCGGCATAACGCCGTAACCGATGCGACACCATCCTAAGCGGTGCCAGCGGCACACGCAGGCAACAATCACTGCAAGCAGGGCGGATCCTGGCGGCCGTCCTGGCAGTGTTACTGGCCGGGCCGTTCCCGGCTGGCGGTCAGCCTGCCTTGGCCGAGCTCACGAGCTTGTCGGCCAGATGCGAGGGAAGCGGCTCATAGCGCAGGTAGGAGCGGGTGAAGGAGCCGGTGCCGTGCGACATCGACCGCAGGTCGATCGCGTACCGGGTGATTTCCAGCTCCGGTATCTCCGCCTTGACCAGCGTCCGGCCGCCGGGGACCGGCTCGGTGCCGAGCACCCGGCCGCGGCGGGACGACAAGTCGGACATGACCGCGCCGACATAGTCATCCGCTACCAGCACGGACACCTCGTCGACCGGCTCGAGCAGCAGCACGCCCGCCTTCTCGGCCGCGTCCCTCAGGCCGGCCCGCCCGGCTTTCTGGAATGCCATGTCGGAGGAGTCCACCGAGTGCGCCTTGCCGTCGAACAGCGTCACCCGGACGTCGACCATCGGGTAGCCGGCCAGCACGCCCTGCTCCATCTGAGCCCGGACTCCCTTTTCCACCGACGGGATGAACTGCCGCGGCACCACGCCGCCGACGATCTTGTCGACGAACTCCAGCCCTCCGCCGGACGGCAGCGGCTCGACCTCGAGGTGAGCGATGCCGAACTCGCCGTGGCCGCCGGTCTGCTTGACGTTGCGGCCCAGGCCCTGCGCCTTGCCCGCGACCGTCTCCCGCAGCGGGACCCGCAGCTCCGTGGTTTCCACGGCGACGCCGTACCGGTTCGACAGCCGGTCGAGCATCAGGTCAACATGAGCTTCGCCCATGCACCACAGCACAAGCTGGCGGGTCTCGGAGTTCATCTCCAGGCGCAGCGTCGGGTCCTCGGCCACCAGCCGGGCGAGGGCCTGTGACATCTTGTCCTCGTCTGCCTTGGACTTGGCGTTGATCGCCACCGGGAGCAGCGGCTCCGGGCTGGCCCACGGCTCCATCAGCAGCGGGTGCTCCTTGTCCGAGAGCGTGTCGCCGGTCTCGGCGGTGCCGAGCTTGGCGACCGCGCAGATGTCCCCGGCCAGGCACTGCGCGATGGTGCGCTGCTGCTTTCCGAGCGGCGAGGTCAGGGCACCCACTCGCTCGTCCTGGTCGTGGTCGGCGTGGCCGCGGTCCGCGCGGCCGTGCCCGGATACGTGCACGGTGGCGTCGGGCCGCAGCGTCCCTGAGAACACCCGTACCAGGCTGATCCTGCCCACGTACGGATCAGAGGTGGTCTTTACGACTTCCGCGAGCAGCGGGCCCTGGGGGTCACTGGACAGGCCGCTGACCGGCTTCCCGTCCGGGGTGGTCACCGGCGGCAGCGGGTGCTCCCGCGGGGCCGGGAACGCCTGCGTCATGATCTCCAGGAGCTCGGTGTTCCCGATGCCGAGCGGCGATGCCACCGGGATCACCGGGTAGAAGCTGCCCCGGGCGACGGCCTTTTCCAGGTCCTCGATGAGCACCTTGGCGTCGATGTCCTCACCGGAGAGGTAGCGGTCCATGAGGCTCTCATCTTCGCTTTCCTGGATGATCGCCTCGATCAGCACGCTGCGGGCCTCGCTGACCCGGTCGGCATCGGCGGGATCCGGGTCGCTCTCCTTGCGGCTCCCGCCTGAATAGTCGTAAAAGCGCTCGGACAGCAGCCCGACCAGCCCCCGCAGCGCGCCGGAGGCGTCAGCGACCGGCAGGTACAGCGGGGCCACGTCACCGAAGGCCTCCCGGCACGCATCGAGCGCCTCGGTGAAATCCCCGCGCTGGTGGTCGATCTTGGTGATGACCACGGCGCGAGGAGTGCCAACGGCGGCGCACTCCTCCCAGAGCATCCGGGTCAGGCCATCCACTCCCTCAGCAGCAGACACGGTAAAAAGGGCGGCATCCGCAGCTCTCAGGCCCGCGCGCAGGTCACCAGTGAAGTCGGCGTAGCCGGGAGTATCCAGCAGGTTCACCTTGGTCCCGGCGTGCATGACCGGTACCAGGGTCAGGTTGACCGAGCGCTGCTGCCGGACCTCGACCTCGTCGAAGTCGCTGACCGTCGACCCGTCCTCGACCCGGCCCGCTCGCTGGATGGCGCCCGTGCTGACAAGCAGCGACTCGGCCAGGGTGGTCTTCCCTGCGCCTGAGTGGCCGACGAGCACGACATTGCGCACGTTATCGGGCCCCGATGTGCCCGGCTTCTCCGCCATCCGATCATCTCCTGTCAACTAACTTTCGGCTGCTGCACGACCAGCCTTTACCTGCCGGTTGCGGATCACAAGACCCTGGCATCTTTTGCGACGCCTCCCGCGGTCAGCGTGCCCGGCGGCCGCGCGGGAACACATCGCCCCCAAGTAAGATCAAACAGCCATGCTCAGCAGCTCACTGCGTCCCGCGATCAACCGGCTGGTCGACCCGGTAGCCGGCGCGCTTGCGCGCACCCCGCTGACGCCGGACGCGCTCACGATCACCGGTACCGTCGGGATGTCAGCCGGGGCACTCGCGCTGTTCCCGACCGGCCACCTGTTCGCCGGAACCTTGGTCTGCACGTTTTTCGTTTTGGCCGACACCTTCGACGGTGCCCTGGCCAGGGCCAAGGGCACCACCAGCGTGCTCGGCGGATTCCTGGACTCTACTCTGGACCGGGTCGGGGACGCCGCGGTGTTCAGCGGCCTTGCCGCCTGGTTCGTGCTCGGCGGCCACAGCAGGCTGCTGGCCGGCGTTGCGCTGTTCTGCCTGGTCGCGGGCTCGCTGGTGTCGTATGCCAAGGCGCGCGCGCAGAGCCTCGGGCTGCGGTGTGACGTCGGGTTCGCCGAGCGGGCGGAGCGGCTGCTTATCGTGCTTGTGACCGCCGGCCTGGCCGGACTGGGCGTACCGTATGTCCTGCCTGCGGGGCTCTGGGTGCTGGCGGCGGCGAGCGCGGTCACGTTCGGCCAGCGGGTCCACGCCGTGCGCAAGGAGGCAGCCGCGGTGGCGGCCGCTCCGGCTGCGCCGGGGTCGGCGCAGCAGCAGGCCGCGGCTGGATCTGACACACGGGGTAGCAGATGACCGGACGGGCGGGCTGGAAGGACCAGCTGACCAGCACGGCTTATGGCCTGGGGTGGTCAGCGGTCTGCCGGATGCCTGAGCCCTGGGCTGAATCAGCGTTCCGTGATTTTGCCGACATCGCCTGGCGCCGCCAGGGCCCGCGGGTCGGTGTCCTGGAGGGAAACCTGCGGCGGGTTCTCGGCCCCGATGCTGACGGTGCCGAGCTTCGCGCGCTGTCCCGGGAGTCGCTGCGGTCGTACGCGCGGTACTGGATGGAGGCTTTCCGGCTCCCGGTGATCCCGGTATCGCGGCTGCTGCAAGACACCGTGGTCAGCGGGTCGATCAAGACCGCACTGGACTTTCTTGCGGCGGGCCGCGGCGTCGTCTTCGCGCTGCCGCACATGGGAAACTACGACCAGGCGGCCGTATGGATCATTAATCAGGGCGTGGGCTCGTTCACGACGGTGCAGGAGCGGCTGAAGCCAGAGTCGCTCTATGAGAAGTTCGTCGCCTTCCGCGAGGGTCTGGGCATGGAGGTGCTGCCTGCCAGCGGAGGCGTGGTCCGCGCGTTCGGGACGCTGTCCGAGCGGCTTCGCGCGGGCAAGCTCGTCTGCCTGGTTGCCGACAGGGACGTGACCGGCTCCGGCACCGAGGTGGAGTTCTTCGGCGAGAAGGCCAGGATGATGGCCGGCTCGGCCGCCCTGGCCGAGCGCACCGGCGCGGCGCTGTTTCCGGCGTCCCTGTGGTTTGAGGGCGAGGGCTGGGGAGTTCACGTCTACGACGAGATCCCCGTGCCGCCCGTGGGGGACCGCAAGCAGAAGGTGGCGGCGATGACCCAGCAGATGGCGCGCTGCTTCGAGGCCGGGATCAGGGAGCATCCGGCCGACTGGCATATGGTGCAGCGGGTTTTCGTCGCCGACCTGGACCCGGAGCGACTGGCCCGGGCCGACGCCGCCGCCGGTGCCGTCGAAGCGGCAGGCGGATCATGAAGGTCGGCCTGGTCTGCCCGTACACCTGGGATGTGCCTGGCGGCGTGCAGGAGCACATCAGGGGCCTGGCTGAGGCGCTGCTGGAGCTTGGCCACCAGGTCTCGGTGATCTCGCCAGCGGACGACGGCACGCCGCTGCCCGATTACGTTGTCCCGGCCGGGCACGCGGTGCCTGTGCCCTACAACGGATCGGTCGCCAGGCTCTCGTTCGGCTTCCTGTCAGCGAGCCGGGTCCGCCGGTGGCTGCGCGAGGGCGGCTTCGACGTCGTGCACGTGCACGAGCCGGCCGCGCCAAGCCTGTCCGTGCTCACTTGCTGGGTGGCCGACGGGCCGATTGTGGCAACGGTGCACTCGGCGATGCCGCGCTCGCGGGCGATGCATGCCGCCGGGCCGGTGCTGCGGTCCGCGCTGGAGAAGATCAACGGCAGGATCGCCGTGTCGGAGGCGGCTCGCACCACCCTGGTTGAGCATTTCGGCGGCGACGCCGTGCTGATCCCCAACGGCGTGCCGGTGCGGAAGTTCGAGAAGGCCGACCCGCTGCCAGGCTGGCCAGGCACGGGCGGCGCGCTCGGGTTCCTCGGCCGGATGGACGAGCCGCGGAAGGGCTTCGCGATCCTGCTGCGGGCGTTCGAGATTCTTGCCGAGCAGCGGCCGGGGCTGCGGCTGCTCGTCGCCGGGCACGGCGACGCCGACGAGGTCCTGGCCAGGACGCCGGGCCCGGTGCGGGACCGGATCACGATCCTCGGCCAGGTCAGCGACGCTGATAAGGTGCGGGTCTACCACTCGGTCGACGTGTTCTGCGCTCCGAACACCGGCGGCGAGAGCTTCGGCATCGTGCTCGCTGAGGCGATGGCGTCCGGCTGCCCGATCGCCGCCAGCGATCTGGACGCGTTCCGCCAGGTGCTGCGCCGCGGTGAGGCCGGGGAACTGTTCAGCAACGGCAGTGCCGAGGGTCTGGCTGAGGCCGCCGGGCGCCTGCTCGACCAGCCCGAACTGCGGGCTGCCCGCTCCGCGGCCGCGTCGGCGGCGGTGCGCGCCTACGACTGGCCAACGGTGGCACGGGACATCGTGCGGGTCTACGAGGCTGTGGTGCCGATCGGGCCGGTGGCGGTCGCGCGATGAGCGCTCACCTCGCCGGGCCGGTGACCATCACGATCATCGTGGTCGTCGCGATCGCGATCGTCGGCGTGTACGTGTCCTGGCGGGCGGGTCGGCTGGACCGGCTGCACGCACGGGTCGACGCCGCCCGCGCCTCACTCGACGCCGCCCTGGTCCGGCGCAGCTCGGTGGCGCTGGAGCTGTCGTCGTCCGGCCTGCTCGACCCCGCGACCAGTTTGCTGCTGGCCAGCGCGGCCCACGACGCCCGTTCAGCAGACGTGGGCACGGAGCTCCCGGAAAGCGATCTGACCCGGGCACTGCGCGCCGTCTTCGGCCAGCCCGATTTCCGGGCCTCGATGGCAGGACGGGACGGCGCCGAGGAGCTGCTCACCGAGCTGGAAGGCGCCGCGCACCGGGTCTTCCTCGCCCGGAAGTTTTACAACGACGCGGTCGCGGTCACCCGGGCCGCCAGGCGGCGCTGGCTGGCCCGGGCGCTGCGGCTGGCAGGCACAGCCCCGCTGCCAGAGTTCTTCGAGATCGAGGACTCGCTGGTCGCGGCGGGGGACGTCGGCCATGACGCTGACATGCCGCACCTGATTGGCTGACCGGCCAGCGCTTCAGAATCCGTACTGGGCGCCGTTCACGGTCTCGCTGGCGGGCGGCGGCGCCAGGTTGGGGCTCGGGCCGTAGCTGAAGGTCAGGTGGCCCTGTGACCCGCCGTCGACGCGCAGCAGCCGCGGCGCCGAGGCGACGGTGACGTAGAGAACCCCGCTGTTCGCGGTGTTGATCGCCAGAGCCTGCTGCCCCGCGATCGTGGTCGTGGCGCCTTTCGACATGCCGTGATAACTGGTTCCCATGGCCTGGACGAGCTGGCTGACGTCGCACAGGTCCCCGAGTTGCGCCATTGACGAGCTCGACCCGGTCTCCACGTACTTTCCGGAGACGGCCTTCAGGGCGCTGGCGTTGGTCAGTCCCTCGGTCGCCCAGAACTGGCTGTCCGGCTTGATCCACAGCGTGCTGCCGACCTTGATGAGCTGCACCGAGCCGGAACTGCCTTGGGACACGAGGCCGGTGCAGCCTTTGCTGCGGGTGAGCGTGATGTCGATGCTGAACGCCTGACCGGAATTCGAGAACGTGCCCGACATTGTGACGGCGGGGACTGTGCCGAAATCGGCGACAGCCTTGCTGGCGATCTGGTCAGCGGTCAAGCCGGACAGGGCATCGCTGGAACTGCTGCACGAGGCCAGGCCGGCTGCGAGCACGGCCCCGAGCACCGCGCCTGGCACCGAGCGCCACCGCACCTGCTGCGGGCAGGTTCTCACAAGCTGCTCCTTGTCATGGGGTGGGCTGGCCCAGCGCCTACCATGATGACATCGGTGAACGAGCGATCGAGTGAGGTTTGCGGTGCCAGTGCCAGTTTCTGCCAGTTCTGCCAGTTCTGCCAGTTCTGCCGGGCCGGCCGCGCCATCGGCGCGGGCGGGGGAGCAAGCCAGCGGGCAGACCGGGACGCTGCGCGTCAAGCGGGGCATGGCCGACATGCTCAAGGGCGGCGTGATCATGGACGTGGTCACACCAGAACAGGCGAAGATCGCCGAGGATGCCGGTGCCGTGGCGGTCATGGCGCTGGAACGGGTGCCCGCGGATATCCGGGCCCAGGGCGGCGTCGCCAGGATGAGCGACCCGGACATGATCGACTCGATCATCGCCGCCGTGTCGATCCCGGTCATGGCCAAGTGCCGGATCGGGCATTTTGCCGAGGCGCAGGTCCTGCAGGCGGTTGGCGTGGACTACATCGACGAGTCCGAGGTGCTGACACCGGCTGACGAGGCGTACCACGTGGACAAGTGGGAGTTCACCGTCCCCTTCGTCTGCGGCGCCACGAACCTGGGCGAAGCGCTGCGCCGCATCGCCGAGGGCGCCGCGATGATCAGGTCCAAGGGCGAGGCCGGGACCGGGAACGTGGTCGAGGCCACCAGGCACATGCGCGGCATCACGGCGGAGATCCGCCGCTTGTCGACACTGCCCGCGGCCGAGCTGTACAGCGCGGCTAAGGACCTGCAGGCGCCCTACGAACTCGTCGCCGAGGTGGCGGCCGCCGGCGCCCTGCCGGTGGTGCTGTTCACCGCCGGCGGCATCGCCACGCCCGCCGACGCCGCGATGATGATGCAACTCGGCGCCGACGGCGTGTTCGTGGGCTCGGGGATCTTCAAGTCAGGCGACCCCGCCGCGCGAGCTGCCGCGATCGTCAAGGCGACCACGTTCCACGACGACCCCGACGTAATCGCGAAGGTGTCGCGCGGGCTTGGCCAGGCCATGGTGGGAATCAGCCTGGACGCGCTCCCGGTCGAGCAGCGATACGCGGGCCGGGGCTGGTGACTGCCGGGCGGTCGCGGGCAGCGCTGGCGCAGTACCAGTCCGTGGCGTTCGCCCGTTCTGGTACCGCGCCGGAACGCGGGCTGCCGCCCCGCCCTGGTATCGGCTGGCCGGCACCCGGTCGGGCATAGGCCACCAGGCCGGGCGGCTGACCTGGACCGCGCTGCTGACGGACGCCCCCGGGTCAGCCAGTATCCGCAGGTACGCGTCCTCGTAGCGGGCCGCCATCAGCTCGGTGGTGAACCTGGCAGCGACGTGTGCCCGGCACGCCGCCGGGTCCAGCTTCCTGGCCAGGTCGAGGGCCGCAGGCAGCCGGGCGGGGTCGTCGGTGATGATCCCGGTCACGCCGTTGACCAAGATCTCGGGCACCGACCCGCGGCGCAGCGCCACGACCGGCGTTCCACAGGCCATTGCCTCGATCATGACCAGGCCGAACGGCTCCTCCCAGCAGATCGGGAACATCATCACGCAGGCGCGCGAGAGCAGGTCACGCTTGGCCGCGGCGTCGGCGACGCCGTAGAACTCGACGTCCCCGCCGAGCCTCGGCTTGATCTCCCGCTCGAAGTAGACGTGCTCTGAGGGCTCGCTGCACTTGCCCGCCAGCACGATCGGCACGCCGGCGGCCCGGGCCGCGTCGATCGCCAGGTGCGGTCCCTTTGACGCGCTCATCCGGCCAAGGAACAGCGCGAACGGCTCCTTATCGGCCCGGAACGGGAACGTGCCCGCCCTGATCGCGTTGTGCACGGTGGCCGCCCATGGCAGCCCAGGGGCGGTCGAGCGCTGCGCCTCGGAGATCGCGACCATCCGGACCGAGTTGCCCAGCGCGTGGTAATACTCGCCTTCCTCGCCGACCACCGGGCCGTGCACGGTGATGACGGTGGGAATGCGCCGGCCGCGGCCAAGCAGCGGCCCGGCCATCGAGTGGTCGTGGACGATATCGACGTCGAGGTCATCGAGCACCGCGGCCACCCGGGCGGCGTGCACCACCTCGGGGAACGGTTCCCCGAGCCGCTCGCTGGGCGGTTCGGGCCACAGCGGGATGAACCGGCTGGCTGCGGTCAGGTGCCTGCCCGCGCCGATAAGGGTGATCTCATGGCCCCGGGCGGCCAGGTCGTCGACAAGGTCAGCGACGACCGCCTCGACGCCACCATAGGCTGGCGGCGGCACATCGAACCAAGGTGGCGCCACCATCGCGATACGTAGCGGATCAGCACAGTCCGGCACAAACGCGGCCGAGGACACTGCCTTCCTCCCCATCTGCACGCCCGACCCTGGCGGCATTGTTGTGGCCCAGCCCGAAGATGATCTTCCCCGCCGTGGCACTGGAGAAACATTCCAGTGGCCATTCGTGCACTCTGCGTGACTAGAGCCCGTTTTGCCGGAGTGCTCTGTTACCGGAGTGCCGGGCGGGCTGCCCGGGGACGGCGGATCAGGTCCATGCCCGGCGGCAGGCCGTCGATGCGCCAGGAACGCCTGGACACGTCCACCGACATCACCGAGCCGGCCATGCGCAGCGACTCCACCCGCAGCGGCAGCATCCGCGCTGGCACAGCGGGCGCGCACCACACCTTGCCCTCTGGCACCGAGGGATCGAACCGGAGCAGCGTCCGGAGCAGCAGGAACGGGGATGCCGCCGCCCACGCCTGCGGCGAGCACGAGGTGGGGTAGGCCACCGGGGAAGCGAAGTCGGACCGGTCGAAGCCGCAGAACAGCTCCGGCAGCCGCCCGCCGAACCTGACAGCGGCCTGGAAGATTCCCGAGGCGACCTGCTGCGCCTGCGGGACGAACCCGTACCGCATGAGCCCGGCCGCGCAGATCGCGTTGTCGTGCGGCCATACCGACCCGTTGTGGTAGCTCATCGGGTTATAGGCGCCGGCCGTGGACGCCAGCGTGCGCACGCCGAACCCGGAGAACATTGGCCTGCTGACGAGGTGGGCCGCTGCTTTTGCGGCCTTATCGCGGTCCACGATGCCGGTCCACATGCAGTGGCCCATGTTCGAGCCGAGGGCGTCGATGGGGCGCTTGTCCCCATCGAGACCGAGGGCGAAGTAGCCGCGGTCGGACAGCCAGAACGCCCGGTTGAACGCCCGCGCGAGCTTGCTCGCCTCTTCCGACCAGTGACGCGCGGTGTCCTCGTCGCCGCGCTCGCGCGCGAACTCGGCCCGGGTCAGGTAGGCCGCGTACACGTATCCCTGGACCTCGGCCAGCGCGATAGGTGGCTCCGCGATCTTGCCGGAGTCGAACGTGATGCCGTCGAAGGAGTCCTTCCAGCCCTGGTTGGCCAGGCCCTGGTCGGTCGCCCGCTCGTACTCAACGAACCCGTCGCCGTCGCGGTCACCGCGCGTGGTGATCCACTCCAGCGCGCGGTCGGCGTTCGGCAGCAGGTCATCGACTTCGTCCCGGGGCAGGCCCCAGCGGGCCAGCTCGCCGAGGAGCATGACAAACAGCGGCGTCGCGTCGGCTGTGCCGTAGTAGACGCTGCCGCCGCCCAGCGACAGCGAGGCGTCACGGCCGGACCGGGTCTCGTGCAGGATCCGCCCGGGCTCCTCCTCGGTCAGCGGGTTGTCCTCCTTGCCCTGCAGGCTGGCCAGCGTCCGGAGGGTGCCAAGGGCCAGGGATGCGTCGAGCGGCAGCAACATCCACGCGGTCAGCAGCGAGTCCCGGCCGAACAGGGTCATGAACCAGGGGGCGCCCGCCGCGATCACCGCGTGCTCAGCGTCCTCGCCCCGGCCGCGCCCGAAGATCCGCAGGCTGCCCAGGTCCTCGGCCGACGTCGCGCAGGTAGCGGTCAGGCTCTCGTCCGCGGTGAACAGCGCTGGGCTGCGGCGGCGCCAGTCAGCCAGCCGCTTGGTCGGCGCTGAGCTCTCGATGGGCTCGTCAGCACCGTAACTCGCGGGCGCCTGCTGGCCGTCCAGAGACGCCGAGACCTGGACCGAGGCGGTCCACGTCTCGGCGGGCGGGACCACGGGCTGCCAGGTGAGCAGGCCAGGCGCCGCCATCGGGCCACCGGTGCCGGTGATCAGTACGCTGCCCACGTTGGCGCCACGCCGGCACCGCAGCCGCAGCATCCCGTCCTCCTCCCAGGTCTCGACGTCGCCGGAGTGCAGGGTCCGGCTCTCCTTCACCTCGAACAGGTCGGCGAAGTCCCCGCTGAAGGCGATCGTGAGATGGGCCGCGGCTGGTTCCCGGCCGAGATTGCGCAGCGTAATGTCCTCGCGCATGCCGTTGCCGACGTAGCGCCTGCGGATCAGCAGCAGCGTGCTGTCGGCCCGGCAGATCCCCGGTGGCCGGCGGCCAAGGAACGTGCAGGCGAATGGCTCGTTCGGCTGGACAGCCACTGCCTCAGGCAGCTCGCCGTCGAGCCTGAGCTGCATCAGGGACAGGAACCTGGTGTCCCGGAAGAACAGACCCTCGGCACCGCCCGGCACGATGTCACCGGACGCTTCGCTGATGCAGAACGTGGTCTCTTCGACCAGGGTCACCAGGCCGCTGCCAGGCAGCCCGAGCACGGGCGGCGCCGAACTCGGCGTCCACGGGTTCGTCATGGCGGTATGTGTGCCCACGGAACGTCACCGGGAAGACCGCTGCGGCCTGCGGCGTTAATTAGCCTCAGCCCACTAACCTCGGATCAACGCGGTCCTTTTCCGGCCTGGAGTGATTCCCGTGCCCGTCTCCCGGGTCCCTGCTGTCGGCGTCCTCGCGCTGCAGGGAGACGTCGCTGAGCATCTCGCGGCCCTGCACGCGGCCGGTGCGCGCCCGGTGCCTGTGCGCAGGCCCAGCGAGCTCGACGACGTTGACGGGCTGGTCATCCCCGGCGGCGAGTCCACCACGATCTGGAAACTGGCAGCGCTCTTCGGGCTGGCCGAGCCGCTGCGCAAGCGGATCGGCGCCGGACTGCCTGTGTTCGGCTCCTGCGCCGGGATGATCCTCCTGGCCAGCCGCGTTACCGACGGGATCAACGGCCAGGAGTCGCTGGGCACGATCGACATGACCGTCAGGCGGAACGCGTTCGGTCGGCAGGCGGACTCGTTCGAGAGCGACATCGCGCTGCGCGGCGTGCCCGGCCCGGCCTTCCGGGCGGTGTTCATCCGGGCGCCATGGGTCGAGGAAGCAGGCCCGGATGTCGGGATCCTGGCAACTGAGCCAGGCACGGGTAGGATCGTCGCGGTCCGCCAGGACGCTGCGCTCGCCACCGCATTCCACCCCGAGCTAACGCCGGACCTGCGCATTCATACTCTCTTCGTCGACATGGTGAGGGAACGATCATGAGCGGCCACTCAAAGTGGGCAACCACCAAGCACAAGAAGGCCGTCGTCGACGCCAAGCGGGGCAAGCTCTTCGCCAAACTGATCAAGAATGTCGAGGTAGCGGCCCGCACTGGCGGCGGTGACCCGGCCGGCAACCCGACGCTGTACGACGCTATCCAGAAAGCGAAGAAGAACTCGGTCCCCAACGAGAACATCGACCGGGCGGTCCGCCGCGGCGGCGGGCTTGAAGCCGGCGGTGCGACCTATGAGACGGTTACGTACGAGGGATACGCCCCCGGCGGAGTCGCGGTCCTCGTGCAGACGCTGACCGACAACAGGAACCGGGCTGCTGCGGACGTGCGCACCGCGCTTACCCGCAACGGCGGGTCCATGGCCGACCCGGGCTCGGTCTCGTACCTGTTCACCCGCAAGGGCGTGGTGATCGTCCCCAAGGCGGACGGGCTCACCGAGGACGACGTGCTCGTCGCGGTCCTGGACGCCGACGCTGAGGAAGTCAACGACCTCGGAGAGTCGTTCGAGGTGGTCAGCGAAGCGCACGACCTGGTGCCAGTGCGGCAGGCGCTGCAGCAGGCCGGGATCGACTATGAGTCGGCAGAGGCCGCGTTCCTCCCGTCGGTTGAGGTGCCGCTGGACGAGGACCAGGCCAGGCGGGTGTTCCGGCTCATCGAGGCCCTCGAGG
>Ga0335073_10009870_pt1 | contig 13400 bp, 10 predicted proteins | sample Lox_Sample_22_FD_207093 | JGI IMG/M metagenome (GOLD analysis project Ga0335073, IMG submission 207093) | Soil microbial communities from Loxahatchee National Wildlife Refuge, Florida, United States - Lox_Sample_2.2 | ecosystem: Environmental > Terrestrial > Soil > Wetlands | place: USA...
GGGTCCCAGCGTCGAGCTCGTCAGCGGCGCGCTGCTCGACGAGCGGCGTGAGCGCTGCCTGCCAGAGCGCGGCGCACGCTGGAGTCAGCAGGCCCTCAATGCGCACCAGGTCAGCCGGACCTGGCTGGAACGACAAGCCACGCACCGCGGACCGGGTGCGCTCGGTCGGGGCGGTGCCGTCGGGGTCGAGGTGGGCGAGGATGCGATGGCCGAGCTGCTTGAGCGTGCGGGGGTCATACTCGGCGGCGAGCTCGACCAGCGTGGGCTCCACGTGACCGGCGTGCTCGGCCTGGGCAGCCGCAGGCAACGTCTCGATCGCCTCGGCGACCGTGTCGGCATGATCAGCACTCAGCTCGCCCGCCGCGAACGCCCTGGCCGCCAGCGGATACGCCGGTTCCAGTGGCTCGCCAGCCAGAGACCGCCGCGAAGCGAACCGCGCCACCTGCTGTGCGATCCCCTTCGCGGCCCGACGGGTCACGGTCAACTCGGCCTGGATCAGATCCGGCAACCCCCGCAGGCCCAGACCCTCGGCACCACGAGAATCCACCTCGGCCAACACCGCAAGCTGCTCATACTGCAAGGCGATCACCTGCCGGTGCAGCTCGCGCACCAACGACCGCAGCTCATCAACCGTGCGATGAGCCGACAAAGAATCGTACATGTGTTCGATTATATCGAACAACGTTAGGCACCGCAATGCGAGTCAGTGACGACCACGCGCTTCGAGGAGCGAGAGGTCGGCAGAATTGGGTGGCTCATGGTCGTGGCGCCCGACGCATCGTCGAGAACATCGAGGAGGTGATCGCCTGCAAACGCGAGCTGATTCGGCAACGATCCATTTTTCCCAGTACTCGCAGGGAATTCCTGTTAAAGCCCACGGCAGCTGAGGATGACTTCGCGGCCAGTGGAGCGTCCCGCTCGGACGAGAGCTGTCCGAAGGGGTCAGACCCCGAGCGCCGCCAGGATCCGCGCTGCGACGTTCAGCCAGGTCGACTCGGCCGCTCGCCGGGCCGCCTCGGTGCCCAGCGCGGCAGCGACCGCCGGATCGCACAACCGCAGCATCGCGGCGAGGATTGCGGAGTCGTCATCGGGGTGAACCGTGATGGCGCCGTCTCCCAGCAACTCGCCGGCACCGCCCTCGGTGGTCGCGATCACCGGCAGCCCGGCCGAGGCCGCCTCCAGGTACGCGATCGGCGACGGGTCGAACCGGCTGGGCAGCACGAACGCGGTCGCCCGCGCGAACAGCCCGTCCAGCAGCGCCTGCGCGGCCGGGTCGTCGCGCCGCAGCAGCCCGTGGTCGGTCACCCCCGCGACATCCACCGGCGGGTGCTCGCCGACCAGGTCGAGCGTGGCCGTCGGGTGCGTCCGGCGCAGCGCGGTGAACGCCCGCAGCACCGCCTCGCCGTTCTTGCGGCCCCACTCCACGCCGACGAACAAGAACCGTGGCAGCTCGAACGACCGGACGCCCGCGCCGCCGCGCGCCCGGTGGCCCATGCCGACCACCCGCACCCGGTCGGCGGGCACGGCGTAGTCCGACACCACCGAGCGGCCGGCCCAACCGGTGCTCACGCAGCAGACGGTGGCCGCCCGGCAGCCGGCTGCCTGCCGCTCGATCCAGCGGTCCAGCTCCGCCGCCGGAATGCCGTCCCGGCTGATGTCGGAATCCGGGTGCCGCGCGAAGAGCGCGAACGTCCCGTCGTCGTAGGTCGCCACCGGCAGCGCCGGCGCACCGGCCAGCACCCGGTCCAGCCGGTACGCCTCGGTGTCCATCGCGATGAGCGCGTCCAGCCGGCCGGCCTGGCGCAGCCGGCGGGTGACCTCCAGGGTCCGGGCCCGGCTGGCCAGCGGCCCGCGGTTGGCCAGCGGACCGCGCCGGCCGCCGGCCCGCGACAGCGCCGCCACCCCCTGGCGGATGCCCGGGGGCAGCTTCGCGCCGATCGGCACCAGCTCGACGCCGTTGCCGGCCAGCCCGCCGGCCAGCCCGCTCGGCGTGCCCGACCAGGCCTGCGGCGAGACCGGTTCCGGATAGGGGTAGAGCAGTCCCACCCGCGCCGGCGTCACAGGCCCATCCGATGCCAGCGCTGCCAGCGCAGCCGGCCCTTCAGGTCACGCCGCACCCGGTGGGCCGGCCGGCCGACGGCAGCCAGCAGCCCGCCGCCGGAGGTCAGCAGCCGGTACTCCTGCCAGGACCGCAACCCGGCGTACCCCGGATAGATCTCCCGGGCGAACGCGACACAGTCCGCGATCTCGGCGTCGGCGGCTCCGTCCCGATCGGCACCGGACAGCAGCAGGCAGGCCCAGTCCAGCGCCTCGTCGGCCATCCGGCGGTGCGACAGCTCGCGCAGCCGCGTCGCGTCCGGCAGGGAACTCCCAGCGGTGTCGAGGAATTCGGCGTAGGCCTCGTCCCGGGTGCGCAGGTCGATCAGCACCGTGCCGTACTGCGTGTGCATCATGCTGCCCGGGTGCTCGCGACGGTAGGCCTGGTCCGGGCCGTTCACCCGGCCGATGTCTGCGACCGCGGCGATCCGCAGCCACAGCTCCAGGTCGCCCGAGTGCGGCAGCTCCGGCTTGTACCAGCCGACCTGGTGGTGCACCGAGGTTCGCACCACGGCCTCGGGGGAGTAGACGATGCTCATGCCGCGCCGGAACTGCCGCCGCACCCAGTCGTGGCCCTGCCAGACCGACCAGCTGCGTACCTCGGTGGCCGCTTCCGGTGGCACGTCGAAGAAGGTCTGCGGGTTGCCGTAGGCCATGCCCACCGTGGGGTGTGCCTCCAGCAGGGCGGTGGCCCGGCCCAGCGCGCCGGGTGCGAGCAGGTCGTCGGCCGACAGCAGCACCAGGTAGTCGCCGGTCATCTGTGGCAGGCCCTCGTTGTAGGTCGCGATGTGCCCGCGGTTCTGCTCGTGCACCACCGCCCGGACGTTCCGGTGCTGCAGGGCCAGCTGCCGGGCCACCGAGCCGCTGCCGTCGGGCGAGGCGTCGTCGATGATCAGCACCTCGGTCTGCACGTCCGGCTGGTCGACCACGCTGCGCACGCACTCGGGCAGGTAGTGGCCGTAGTTGTAGCAGGGGATCACCACGCTGACCACCGGCCGGCGGCCGGCCGGCACCTCGGCCGGCTGCCGGTGGACCTTGGTGAACGGCACGCTCACAGGCGTCCTTCCGTCTCGACGAACGACAGGTGGTTCTCGGCGGCCTGGGTGAGCTCGGCCTCGTGCACCGGCTCGGGGATGCCGAGCCCGAGCACCCGCAGCTTGCGGGCGTAGAAGTCCACCGGCGTGGCCAGCCGGCCCGGCAGCCGGGCGAACCGGCCGACCACGTGCGGGGCCAGCGGCAGTGCCAGCAGCAGGTACACCAGGCCGCCGGCCAGGCCGCCGGCCAGCAGCTGCAGCGGCGCCCCGGACACCGCGTGCGAGATGAGGTACGCGGTGAGCCCGGCCAGCAGCGCGGCGAGCAGCAGCGGGCTCACCGCCCGGCCCACCGGCGCCAGCCGGATCGGCGCGGAGCGGGTCAGCATCCGCAGGTAGACCGGCAGCGCGACCAGGCAGACCACCAGGATGTGCGCCCAGGCCGCGCCCACGATGCCGTGCAGGTGGATGCCGATGGCCATCGCCGGGATCAGGCAGCCCAGCCAGGGGATCTGGGTGATCAGCAGCAGGTTCGTGCGGCCCAGGCCGGACAGCGCGTTGGCCAGCAGCAGGCAGAGCACCGAGATCGCGCCGTAGCTGGCCAGGATCGCCAGCACCGAGGCCGACCGGTCCCACCGCGCGCCGTAGACGGTCCGCACCAGCGGGTGGGCCAGGGTGGCGCTGAGCACGCAGATCGGCAGCGCGAAGAAACACAGCGCGACCACCGCGCGCACCAGGGCGTCCTGCAGCAGCCGCCGGTCGTCCTTCACCCGGGAGAAAGCGGGCATTGCGATGGAATTGAGAATGGTGCTCATCAGCGAACTCGACCAGCTGGAGATGTTGAAGGCCAACATGTAGACACCCAGCTCGATCGGGCCCAGCAGTTTGCCGATGAAGACGTAATCGGTATTCAGCAGCACGTAGTTCAGCAGATTCGCGCCGGCCAGCGGCAGGCCGAACGAGAGAATGGTGCGCAGGTGGCGCCGGGCGATGCGCGGCAGGTAATGGTGGCGCACCATCAGCGTCATCGTGCTGCCGATCAGCAGCTGCCCGACCACCCGTGACCACGCGAACGACAGCGCGCCGCCGCCGTGCAGGGCGAGCGCCAGCAGCAGCGCGTTCGAGGCGGCGAAGCCGAGCAGGTTGGCCGCGAACTGCTTGTCCTGCCGGAACTCCCGGGCCAGCTCGGCACCGGGCACGGCGAAGATGCCGACCAGCACCACCGCCAGGGCCATCACCCGCATCGGCCCGGCCGCGTCCGCGCTGCCGAGCGCGGCGGACAGCGGCACCGCGAAGGCGAACATGGCCGCCGCCAGCACCGTGCTGCTGATCAGCGAGACCGCGGCCACGGTCGGCGCCAGCTCGTCGGCGTCGACATCGGCGCGGACCAGGCACGAGGCCACCCCGAGCTCGGCGATGCTGGAGACGATGGCGTGCACCGTCAGCGCGACCGCGAAGACGCCGAAATCCCGGGGCGCCAGTGTCCGGGCGACGATCGCCATGATCGAGATGTTGGCCAGCCGCAGGATCAGCGTGCTCGCCGCGCTCCACAGCGCGCCGCGCCGGACCCGCTGGCCGAGACTGCGCTCGGTCGGGGGCGATTCGGCGGCCGACGACTCGCTCATCGCGCTGCTGCTCCTGATGCGTTCCGGTGCTGATGCCGTTCCGGCGTGTCGATCGTACGGGCGGTGTGAAGCCGTGGCCCGCCGATCGAGCAGGATCGACCCGGCCGGCACCGCGAGGTGCACGGTTGCGCCCGATCCGCGACGTCGTTACATCGCGGTGACCTGATGGTCAAAGAGGCGGGAGGTTACGGCAATCGGACAAACTGTGGCCCAAGTCACATGCGAGCTTGGCGTGAAGAAGCTAATCGGGACAAATCAAAATTACCCGGGCGGGACTTTGGTCCCACCTGACAAGGCTTTAACGCTCGCCTTATCGGCGGGTAACTGATCATTTTCTTCGGACTGCGGTTCGGCGCCCCGACTCGACTAGCGTTCCGAGGCGGAAATTGACGGCGGTCGCCGGCAACCCCCGCGAGTCGAATTGATCTTGCGCATTATCGCGGCTCATCCGTGTGATGCTGCGTGCTGCCGATTCACTCGATCTGCCGGGCCCGTCCCCCGTAACCCGAGGAGATTCTGCGACCCATGTCCCATTGCGCCCCCGCGTACTCCAAACCCCCACTCGTGCGACGGCCCGTCGTGGTGATCGCGCTGCTGGTGGCCCTCGCCGCCGCCGCGCTGTCGCTGCTGAAGCTGACCAGCGCACCGAGTGCGGCCGCCACGAACCCGACCACCGTCGGTATTTACACCGGCCAGGAAAAGCCGACCATTCCCGCCGAGCGCGACCGCCGTTCGGTCGAATTGGGTGTGCGTTTCCATGTCAGCGCCCCCGGCCAGGTCACCGCAATTCGCTATTACAAGACCCAGGCCAATACCGGCGCCCACACCGGCACGTTGTGGAACGAGTCGGGACACGCCCTGGCGACCGTGAATTTCTCCGATGAATCGGCGAACGGTTTCCAGGTGGCGAAGCTCGCGACCCCGGTCACGCTGACGCCATATCACGACTATGTGGTCTCCTACCACGCGCCGAACGGCGAGTACGCCGAGCAGCAGCACACCTTCGACGGTGGCGCGACGATCGGCAACAGCACCATCCGCGGCACCTCCGGCGTCTACGCCTACGGCCGGGACACCCGGTTCCCGGCGCGGACCTGGCACGCCAGCTCCTACTACGTGGACGTCCTCTTCGCGCCGTCCGGCTCGGCCGTCTCGTCGCCGGCCGGCAGCTCCACCGCCGCGCCGAGCACCTCGACCCACACCAGCTCCTCGGTGTCGACCAGCAGCGCCCCGCGCAGCACCTCGGCCGCCCCGAGCAGCAGCGCCCCGGCGAGCAGCGCCAGCACCAGCAAGCCCGCCCCGAGCTCGTCCACGCCGACCTCGTCGGCGCCGTCCGGCTCCTCCTCGGGCGCCGGTGTGCCGGCCGGCACCAGCCTGACCGCCGTCCCGGCGCAGGCCACCTCGGGCGCCGGCTGGACCTGGACCGGCAGCGCGCTGAAGATCACCGGCCCGAACGTGACCCTGAACGGCCTGGACATCAACGGCGCGGTGCAGGGCTCCTACGACAACGTCACGATCAGCAACTCCAAGATCCGCTGCACCAACGAGAGCCAGTGGTGCGTCAGCCTGGGCAACCACAACAAGCTGCAGAACGACGAGATCGGCGGCGGTGCGAACGGCACCACCTTCGGCTCGGCGATCGGCCTGTGGTCCGGCGGCTCGAACGCGGGCAACGTGATCAGCGGCGTCGACATCCACAACACCTCGGACGGCATGCGGATCGACGGTGGCACGACCATCACCGGGACCTACGTGCACAACCTGATCATGGGTGACCCGGCCGACCCGAGCGCGCACTCCGACGGCATCCAGTCCACCGGCGGCGCGAACGTGACCGTGTCCAACAGCCGATTCGAGACCGGCAACAACTGCAACATCTTCCTGCAGTGGCTGTCCGGCAACCCGGCGATCAGCAACTACACGATCACCGGCAACAGCTTCACCGCCGGCAACCGCAACGGCCAGCAGACCTCGTACGGCGTCTGCGCCTACTCGCCGGACGTCTCCGGCGTGACGATCAGCAACAACACCTTCAGCTACGGCTACCAGGTGAGCCCGCTGACCGCGCCGAGCGGCTCGAACGTGAGCGGCAACGTCTACACCGACGGCAAGCCGGTCAGCTGACCGCTCTCCGCAGGACACCGGCCGGCCCGGTCCGCCCGACGAACCCGTCGTGGTGGGCCGGGCCGGCCGCGTCCCCGATCTCTCGGAGCAGAACATCTAGGCTTGGCCGGTGCGCTCCACCGTCCGCCGGTACCTGCCGCTCGCCGTGGCCCTCGTCTCGGTGCTCGTCGCCGCGGCGGCGCTCGCGGTCGGCTGGCACTACCACGAGCGCAACCGGCACCAGCAGGCCGCCGGAAACCCCCGCACGCACAGCGGATTCCCGGACGGCAGCGACACCGGGGTGCCGCCCGGCACCAGGCTCACCCGGGTGCCGGCCGACCGCACCAGCGGCGACGGCTGGGCCTGGAACAAGTACGGCTGGGTGCAGGTGACCGCGGCGAACGCGAGGCTGTCCGGCCTGGACATCGACGGCTCGCTGCACAGCACGGTCAGCGGGGTGACGATCACCGACACCCGCATCCGGTGCACCGGCGAGAACGACTGGTGCCTGTCGATCGGCAGCCACACCACCGTCACCGACACCGAGATCGGCGGCCAGTCCGACGGGCACAGCTTCGGCAAGGCGGCCGGGGTGCTGTCGGTGGGCTCGGACGCCGGCAACCTGCTGCAGCGGCTGAACGTGCACAACACCAGCGACGGGCTGCGGCTCGACGGCGGCACCCGGCTGGCCGACTCGTGGGTGCACGACCTGATCATGGGCGACCCGGCCGATCCGGGCGCGCACTCCGACGGGGTGCAGTCCACCGGCGGCGGCAACGTGGTGATCGAGGGCAACCGGTTCGAGACCGGCAACAACTGCAACGTCTTCGTGCAGTGGCTGGCCGGCCAGCCACCGGTCACCGAGTACACGGTGACGGGCAACTACTTCGGCAGCGGCAACCGCAACGGCCAGCAGACCTCGTACGGCGTCTGCATCTACGGCAGCAACGTCGACGGCCCGGTGACGGTGACCGGCAACGTCTTCTCCCGCGGCTGGCAGGTCGGCGCGGCCACCGTGCCGCCGGCCGCCGTCGTCTCGGGCAACCGCTACGCCGACGGCGCCCCGGTCACCCCGGTGTCGCGATGAAGGCCGCGGCGCGCCGGCTGCTGCAGGTGTGCGGGCAGGACCTGCGCTGGCTGCCGCGGGAGTTCTGGGTGAACGTGCTGGCCGCCGCGGCCGTCACCCCGCGGGTGGTGCGGGCGGCGATGTACCGGGCGGCCGGCATCCGCACCGCCACCCTGAACATCTCGGCCGGCTGCACCGTCACCGGCCGGGGGCCGGTCACCATCGGCCGCGGCACCTTCGTCAACCTGGGCTGCACCCTCGACGCGCTGGCGCCGATCACCATCGGCCAGGACTGCGCGATCGCGCCGGAGGTGCTGATCTGCACCTCCACCCACGCCCTGGCCGCGGACGGCTCGTTCGGGCCGGCGGTGGGCAGGCCGGTGACGATCGGCGACCGGTGCTGGATCGGGGCCCGGGCCACGATCCTGCCCGGGGTGCGGGTCGGCGACGGCGTGGTGATCGCGGCCGGTGCGGTGGTGACCCGGGACTGCCAGCCGGGCGGCCGCTACCGGGGCGTGCCGGCCGAGCGGTACGAGCCGGCGTCCCCGGCCTGAGCCTCGGCCGGTGCCGCATCGGCACCGGCCCGGAGCCGGCTGGCCTCGACCCGGCTGGCCTCGACCCGGCTGGCCTCGATCCGGCTGTTCTCGATCCGGCGCAGCGCGCCGGCGCATCCCACGATCAGGAACAGCAGGCTCGCCGCCATCGGGAACGAGAACGCGTCGTAGATCGCGAAGCTCAGCCCGGCCGCGGCCAGCGACGCCGCGAACGACTGGGCCAGGTCGCGGGTGCTGGCGTCGGTGCTGCCGCGGCGCACCAGGATGCTCTCCGACACCGCGGTGGCGAGGAAGAGCAGGAAGACCAGCACGCCGACCAGCCCCATCTCGATGGCCATGCCGAGGTACTGGTTGTCGAGGATGCGGTAGGTGGGCAGGAACGTCCGGAACCCCCGGCCGAACCACGGCGCCCGGGTGATGAACTCGGCCGCCAGGTGGTAGCTGTCGGTGCGCGAGGTGGCGCTGCTGTCCTGCGAGATGCCGGTGAACAGGCTCGACAGGGTGCCGATCAGGCCGGGCACCGCCAGGTAGAGCAGCACGGTGAGGCCGGCGATCGCGACGTAGGCCCGGCGCCGCAGCGGCCGCGCCCAGGTGGGCAGCAGGAACAACAGCACCACGACGGCGCTCAGGATCGCCGAGCGGGAGATCGAGATCGGCACCGCGGCCGCGATCGCCACCACCGGGAACCAGCGGGCGAGCCGGCTGCGGTGCACGTCGTGGATGGCGTAGTGCAGCGCGATCGGCAGGATCATCGTGAGCACCGCGCCGAACTCGATCGGGTGGATCGTGGTGCCTGCCGGGCGGGTCAGGCCGTCCCGGCCGAGCACGCTGCCCAGGTCGCTGTTCACGGTCAGGCCCGGGATCACGATGTAGTTGGTCAGCGGCAGGTGGGTGACGAACTGCACCAGCCCGACCACGCCCTGCAGGCCGCCGGCCAGCGCGAGCCGGCGCAGCAGCACGTCGAGGTCGGCGCGGTCCCGCGGGCCGTCCATCGCGAAGAGCAGGATGCCGATCCAGCCGATCATGCTGATCAGGCCGCGGTCGGCCGCCCGGATCTCCACCGCGTCGATCGGCCGGGTGGTGGCGGCGATGTAGCTGGCCACCACCGCGGCCAGGAACAGCAGCCCGACCACCCGGATCGGCTGGCTGCGCCGGCGCACCTGGCCGGTGATCCGGGCGAACAGCCAGCTGAGCAGCAGCACCAGGCCGAGCACCAGGGCCGGGGTCCCGGCGCTGCCGAGCGGGGAGAAGATCAGCCGGGACGGGATGGCGATCAGCAGGACGATCAGCAGCGTCAGCAGCCGGACCTCCGGGCTGGCGCGCCGGGTGGCCGCCGGCCGGGTCAGGCCGGGGGCAGCGCCCGCACCGGCCGGGCGGGTCTCGGGCCGGCCGCCATCAGCCATGCGTCCGGGAGCGGCCGCCGGAGGCCGCCGGCCGCCGGCCGGTGCCCGATTCCGGGGCGTCGTCCTGGTCGATCAGCTCGTCGTGCTCGTCGACCAGGCTGTCGTCGGCCACACCCTGCTCGGCCGGCACCGTCTCGTCCGCCAGGCTGTGCTCGCCCTTGTGCCGGCGGCCGCGGGTGCGCCCGGCCGGGTTCGGGGCGTCGCCGGCCGCCACCGCCGCGGCGCTGCGCCGGCCACGCCGCCGGTTCGCGGTCTTCTCGGCGAAGGCCACCAGCAGCACGGTGAGCAGCAGGCCGGCCGCGCCGCCGGCGATGCAGGCCCGCAGCTGGCTCTTGCGCTGCACCGCGGCCTTCTGGTCGGCCGACAGCGTGATCAGGTTGATGTAGGCGCCGGCCGGCACGTCCTGACCGGCCTGCAGGCTGGTCAGCGCCGGCCCCATCCGCTGGATCAGCAGCTTGTCGGTCAGCAGCGCGGTGGCCGCGCTCGGCGCCTCGGCGGTGACCAGGATGATCGGGCCGGTGGTGCTGGTGTCGCGGGCCACCGAGTACTTCGCGCTGCCGCCGGCCGCGGTCACCGCGTCGGTGGTGACCGAGTCCGAGACCGCGCGCGACAGCACGTCGCTGACCTCCTGCAGGCCGCCGAGGCCGAGGTAGGGGTTGGCCTCCTGCTGGCTCTTCGGCGGGATCAGCAGCACCGAGGCCCGGGCCTGGTAGGTCGGCGGCGACAGCTTCGCGCCCGCGTACACCAGGCCGAGGGTGAGCAGCAGGCCCAGCAGCGTCACGTACCAGCGGCGGATCAGGGTGCGCCAGACGCTGGAGAGCGACATGAACCAGATCCCCCCGGACTGCTGTGCGTCGGTGAGCGCGATGGCGTCAACGGGTAGGTTCCGCGCTCGGTGAACTCCTATGCTAAGCCAGAGTGAGACGTTGGGCCCGGGTGAAGGGGGAGCTGTGACGCATCCACAGGGCGTTCATGGCTCGGGGAGCGCCGCCGCATCGGACAGGACCACCGCAAACCGGCCGGAACGGTCGCGGCTGGCCCGCTACGTCGTGCTGGCGGTCGTGCTGGTCGGCCTGCTCGAGAGCTGCCTGCTCGGCTACCACGCGGCCAAGGCCCGCGGCGTGTTCTGGTCGCGGGTGCAGGTCCGGTTCGTCTCGCCGCAGCTGGACAACTCCAACGGCCTGCAGTATGTCGCGCCGGCGATGATCGTGGTGGCCGGCGCGGTGGCGAAGATGATCGACCCTGCGCCCCCGGTGCGGCTGGCCACCGCCGAGGCGACGCTGGTCGGGGAGGGCGTGCGGGACGGCTTCAGCGTCCAGCTGCCCAACACCGGCGGCCAGTGGGCGAACCAGTTCATCAGCCCCTACCTGGACGTGCAGGCGGTCGGGCCGTCACCGGACGAGGTCACCGCGACCACCGATCGGCTGGTGGCGCTGATCGACTCCGACCTGCGCACCCTGCAGGACCGCTCCGGGGTCACGGCGCACTACCGGATCACCACCTCGCTCAGCCCGCCCAAGCCGTTGCCGATCTACTACCAGAAGGGCAGCGCCAAGCGCGCCGCCCTGGCCACCCTGGCGCTGGGGATCGCGATCACGTTCAGCTGCGCCGGCCTGCTCGGCCGGGCGTTCGCCGCCCGGAGCGGCCGGCGGCGGGCGACCGCGGCCCGGCCGGCGCTGGCCTGAGCCCGGCGACCCAGTCCGCAGTGACCGCCAACCGGAGGTGGACCGGATGAGATCGCGCCGGCGCGTGCTGATCATCGTGCAGAACCTGCCCGTGCCGCTGGACCGCCGGGTCTGGCTGGAGTGCCTGGCACTGCGCGCGGCCGGCGTCGGCGTCTCGGTCATCTGCCCGAAGGGCCCGGGCGATCCGTGGCGGCAGCAGCTCGAGGGCGTGCGGATCTACAAGTACCCGCCGCCGCCGGCCGCCCGGGGCGTGCTCGGCTACGCCGTCGAGTTCGGCTACTGCTGGCTGGTGACCGCGCTGCTCTCGGTGCTGGTGGCGGTCCGCGACGGGTTCGCGGTGATCCAGGCCTGCAACCCGCCGGACACCTACTGGGCGCTGGCCCTGCTCTGGCGCCCGTTCGGCAAGCGCTTCGTCTACGACCAGCACGACCTGAACCCCGAGGTGTTCCTGTCCCGGTTCGGCGAGCCGACCGGGCGTGCCGGCCGCGCCCAGCTGGCGGTGATCCGGTGGCTGGAGCGCCGGACCTACCGCACCGCCGACCGGGTGATCTCGACCAACGAGTCGTACCGGGCGATCGCGCTGGGCCGCGGCGGCCGGGCACCGGAGGACGTCACGGTGGTCCGCAGCGGCCCGGACACCACCGCGATGCGCCCGATCGAGCCGTCGCCGGCACTGCGCCGCGGGCGGGCGCACCTGGCCGCCTACCTCGGGGTGATGGGCCCGCAGGACGGCGTCGACCTGGCACTGCGGGCGCTGGCGGTGCTGGTGCACGAGCGCGGCGTGACCGACTGCCACTTCGCGCTGCTCGGCTTCGGCGACTGCCTGGCCGAGCTGCGCGAACTCGCGGTGCAGCTGCGGCTGGAGGACTACGTGACCTTCACCGGCCGGGTCGGCCCGGACGAGATCGCCGAGTACCTCTCCAGCGCGGACGTCGGCATCTGCCCGGATCCGAAGAGCCCGCTCAACGACGTATCGACGATGAACAAGACCATGGAGTACATGGCCTACTGCCTGCCGGTGGTGAGCTTCGACCTGGTGGAGACCCGGGTGTCGGCCGGCGAGGCCGCCGTCTACGTGCCGTCGGGGGACCTGGCCGGCTTCGCCAGCGCCTGGCAGGCACTGCTCGACGATCCGGACGAGCGGGTCCGGCTCGGCCTGCTGGCCCGGCACCGGGTCAGCGCCGAGCTGGACTGGGCGCCGCAGGCCGAGCGGTACGTCTCGGTGTTCGCCGGGCTGCTCGGCCGCGCGCTGCGGCTGCCGCCCCGGCCGCCGGCCGACGCGGTGGCCGACCGGCTCGGCCGCAAGTACGTCGACCTGGCCGACGAGGACGCCCTCGCCGGCTACCTGCGCACCCGGACGGCGGGTGGGTGAGCCCGCGGACCGAACCGAGCGACCGGGCCCTGCTGCCCACGCTGGCCGGGATGCTGGCCGATCCGGATCGCGGGGTGGCCCGGCTCGCCGCGCTGCCGGACGAGCGGGCCGGCGCGCTGATCGCGCTGGCCCGGGCGCACGGGGTGGAGGCGTGGCTGGCCGCGGTGGCGCCGGGCCGGCCGGCCTGGGGCGAGCTCGCGGTGCAGGGCGTGCGGTTCCGTGCCGCGGCCGCCCGGGACCGGCAGGAGCTGGCCCGGTTCGGCGAGCTGGCCGACGGGCTGGCGCTGCCCTGGTGCGCGGTGAAGGGCCAGGCGGTCGCCGAGGCGGTGTACCCCCGCCCGTACTGGCGGTACGGGGTCGACATCGACGTGCTGGTGCCGCCGGACCGCTTCGCCGAGCTGTGCGAGCGGCTGCCGGCGGCCGGCTGGCAGCTGCTCGACCGCAACTGGCCGCTGCTGGCCGCC
>Ga0335073_10009871_pt1 | contig 13400 bp, 13 predicted proteins | sample Lox_Sample_22_FD_207093 | JGI IMG/M metagenome (GOLD analysis project Ga0335073, IMG submission 207093) | Soil microbial communities from Loxahatchee National Wildlife Refuge, Florida, United States - Lox_Sample_2.2 | ecosystem: Environmental > Terrestrial > Soil > Wetlands | place: USA...
AAATTTCTCTTCAGGAATTTATTCGAAGCTCGAGGATGCGTCCATTGCTTGGTCATACGGCGACGGTGTTGCTCGATGTCGTAAAGATCGAAGCTTTATTAACACTGAGATTGGATGCGCTGCAAGCTTTATCGCTCCTATACACATCTCTCCTCGATGACGGGCAAGCGGTCGCCGGGTTTCTTCCACTTACAGTCTCGACACTTTCGCGATCCCTCAGTTCATCCCCTGCAACAACGAACCACACACTCCTTGTCACGTCACTCAACGTCCTCTGCGAAACCCTCACTATGGTCATGAACGATAAATTAACGCCATCTCCCGGCGATCCTCGAATCGATGAAATGTATCATACCGAGATGACGGACAATTGGTATAGAGGCTCAAAGAGTCAAGTCAGAATTGCTCTCGAGAGCTTCTTTCCCTTCATACGAATACACAGTCATAACCTCGTTCGAGAAGCGATAATCAACCTCTCTGCAACCTTGTTCTTCAATTGTTCAAGGAACCTCGATCTCTGTCAGTCATTGTTCCTAGAAACTATCTTGTCCCTCCAACACGATCCGTTCCCCTCAGTCAAGGCCCTTGCGAGCTCATCATTACAACGTCTTCAAGCACACGATTCACTCAGAAGTATTATCAAGGCGACTATTGAGGAATCGCTGCACACATGGTGCCTCGCTCTCTCGCGAACCATGATCTCAAATGACGACATCGCCAAAGTCAATGTTCTTCAGGGATTAACATCGGCCCTCGAATCGCTCTCTGCCGAGAACTCGACAATATCGTCATCCGTTGACACCCTCATATCCTCCATTCAAGATTTCGTGGTGTTCGATGATACGCCCACCGTGGCTCGATCGATTCAAGCTTCGAAAAGCCTTCAAATGACGTTCCAAGAGGACTCACAGGAAACTCCGTCTCTTTCATTACGGTATTCGAATGACGAAAGAGTGTCGGCTTCGCTAGAAGAGTTGCTACACGCTGTCGGTCGGACTACTTTTGCCGCTCAGATCGTCGATAAATTAGTCCTCGAGGCGTCTCTCGACTCGGACCGCAGCGCCTCGAGGGCTTGGATAGCGTTGCAGATACTGCAAGGCGGTACTTGTCTGGATGACCAATTGGATGAGCTATACTCGCTAGCGACGGACTGGCTCATCCGATCCGATTTGTCGTACTCTGCAGTCCATCTTTCGACCCCTACAATTATAACATCTCTTAATATTCTCGCATTCACGGCGACCTCGCGGAAACTAGCCTTCCGACAGGATCTAATTGACGTCCTCTATCCATTATTGTCTCTCCTAGCTCACTCATCAATTCAAGTCCAATCCGCCACTCGACAGACGCTGGAATGCATTGCGTTATCAACAGGTCACAACGATACCCAGGACCTCATCCTTGAGAACACCGACTATCTCGTCAACAGTGTGGCTTTGAAGCTCAACGTCTTCGACGTTAGCGTCCAAGTCCTGGCTACGTTGTACACAGTAACAAAACTCGCCGGGCCTCGGATCATCCCTTATATGGACGATATTTGGGTGAGTTTATTTGACGTTGTGGATCGGTTTCATGGCTACGAAAAGCTAGTTACAGGCGTATTCGCAGTCATGACGAGCATCGTCGATGTCGTTTCCCAATCAATCAAATTTTCGCCGGCTGCGTCGAGCGATGCGGAGGATATAAAGCACGATTCGGTTTGTTATGAGATACGAGAACTTATCGACACCATCAGAAAAAACGAAGATCATCTGCCGCCAAAATCAGACATACTTACAATCCCTAAACTATCTCCCCTTCCACCCAAAACGGCCATATTATTGCAAACCCTTGCGAGGAAATCCGTCCTTCTCACAACTCATCCATCCCCCCATTTACGATTCAATCTCATCCATCTACTGCGGAAGGCTCTCCCTTTATTATCAATTCCTTCCATTGTCCGAGACGGCGAACAAGATCCGTTCCTCCCGCTTCTCGCACAGGAAGTGTGGCCCGCAATATGCTCGAAACTCACCGACAAAGAAGCATGGGTCGTCAATGCGGCTTTGGAAGTGGTTGCTGATTTACTTGCCCTCGAAGGCAGCTTTTTTGGTTCAAAGGTAGAAAAAGACGTCTGGCCAGCTCTAAAAGGAATACTCGCTCCGGGAAAGAAAGGCAAGTTGGGAAAAGACGCTGTTCCTTATGAGTCGGATGCCGCAACAAAGGCACTGACAGCTATTGTGCAATACTCCGATCAGAAGCCGGCGTTGTTCGATGAGATGTTGGATATTGCTTGGCCATCCCTCAAACATAAGGGAAAGCAAAGCGATACACTACGAAATGCATTTAAGAGGAAGAATGGAGATGCGGTATGGTTATTGGAACGCGTTGACCCTGGGGAAATGCCCGGAATCCCTGAGCATGAAGGATTCTTCAAAGTGGTTCAATACGTAGAGATATCTTAGGCGTTGGGAGTTTTAGGATAGGTGGAGATGGACCGTCACGATATGTAGATAACACGCGAATAGCATAAGCCAAATGAACTGGGATGTTTTAAACACTATCCTTGATTACTTACACCAACCCTAATTTAACAAAAACGCCATCTTTGTCCTTTCGTTTTCTTTGGCCAGAGTAACTTGATCTTTCTCACTATCATCTTCTAAAACTCCGCTGCCAGCTCCAGTATTGTTCCCATCCATATTTGCAGAGGGCATTTGCACAGCGATATTCGGGGTGTTTGCCAACATTTGCTTCTCAGGCCCGGGTCCTAACTCATTTTGGTTCTCCGGACGATTCGTCGGCAATGGCGATGTGAGGGGCTGCTGGGCCTGAGCAATAGGTCCCTCATGTATACTGTGTCGCTGCGTATGCTCATGAGATTGTGTCGCAGGCGCTAGCGCGGTTGACGATGGCGGTTTCGGTTGGCTTTGAGAACTCTGCGGGACAACGATGTTTTTGGATTGGATGGGGGACGGAATACGCTGACTCGGCGGGGATGGCATCACTGGCAACGGTTTCTGATACGTTTGCCCGAATTCCGACGCATACGTAGCTTGAGGAGGAGAGGAACGTATATGTTCAGGAGACTTTGAGGGTCGTGGTTGAATGGCTTGCAAATTGGATGGATGGTGAGGATATCCTTGTCCCGATTGCGAGGCATACATTGCCTGCTGCAGGTTCTCTGAGTTCGGCAATAATGGTCGTTGAGTATCGGGAGACTTCGAGGGACGCGGCTGTATTGCAGGAGCTTGGCTGAGCCGTTGCGCCTGCTGTTGTTTGGAGTATGAATTGTTTTGCGTCGTGGGCAAAGCCTGTCGTTGAAGCTCTGGTGATTTCAGATGAGTCGATTGACTCGTCGTGGGCAATGAAGGACGTGATGGCTGCTGCTCCTGTGGGAGCTGCTGTTGAGGTGAATGTGGGGGATATCCGCCACTGTATGGGTCGTATTGCGTGTTCGCAGGAGGTTTGCTTGCAATGTTTCTTGCCCGCGGTGTCGACGAGAGAAATCCATTCATGTATGGGGCAGAATGAGGACGAGTTTCCGGAAACGTTTGACCATTAGGCAGGGTTGGGCTGGTAGTATAGGGTGACCAGTATGGCTGAATGGCTGGCCGGACCGGTGGGTATTGAGAAGACTGCCGGGGAGGTTGACCTTGAGACATACCAGAACGGTCAACTTGCTGATGAGCGACAGGTGTTTGTTGATTGGCGGGAGCGAAAGTAGTATTTGGAGTTGATATTGCTCCATGTTGATGTTGCTGATATTGGCCTGCAGGCGATTGGATTGAGTTTTGATTAAAATAAGGGACTTGTTGTTGGTGAGAGTAAGGCATCTCCAAAGGAGAATTTTGCTTCGCTGGCGGGTAGGTCGGTAGCGTATATAGCTGTCCAGTTGTCATCGGAGCTCGATCGGGTGACGACGAAGCAGGAACAGGAGATGAAGAGACTCCTAACCCATGGAGTTCCCCCATAGGAGAGCTAGCCAGTTCTCCATTCGCCAGTCCAAGACGTTGCTCTTCTTCACGTTTTCTCCGTTCTTCTTCCTTTCGGGCTTTCTCGCGTTCTTTCCGCCTTGCATACTTGGCTCTGTTGAGCTCACGTTCGCGTTCCTTTCGCATCTGCTCTTTGCTTTTGACCGCCTCCGTTTTACTCGCTTCCTTTGCCTTCTTCCTACACCGCGTGCAGATGAACTCATAATCAGGATACGTCCCTTCCGGGACGTCCTTCCGTTTCAAGAGTTCCTCTTTGTCCTGTGAGTTGGGAAGACAGTCAACGTGTTGCCAGATCTCACATTTCTCACAGGCCACAGTGTAGCCACCATCATCCTACGACATTAGATAGGACCAGGAGGTAGCGTACGTAATTAGTTCCATGCTTCCCACAGATGCAGTCAAAGAACCAGGATTCTTCGCTTGGTGGAGGTTGAGATTGGGGTTCCACAGTTTCACGTTGCGATTCTAGAGCCTGCTGTCGAGAAGTCTTCTTTGGTTGCGGGGCGGGAGACTGGGAAGACATTTTGATTTTAATTGTGATCGGTTTGCCGGCCTGTTCAGCTTCTTCCAGCGCGCGTTTCCGTTCTTCTTCGCGCTGTTGGATACGGAATTCTCGTTCCCGTTGACGTTGCTCGCGGAGTAAAAGACGTGCTTCGCGTTCTTGTTCCAGTTTCTTGAGTCGTTGTTCTTCGCGTTTACGTTCCTCCTCCTCAGCTCGTTTCTTTGCCATTTCAACCTCCCGCTCTTCCATGAGCTTTCGGTCCTCTTCCTTTTGCACCAGACGGTTTGAGCGTTTACGAGCTGCGTAAGCTTGTTGCCGTAGATACTCCTGTTCTCGCCGCTCTCGTTCACGAGCACGTTCCTCCTCTTCCTCAATCAATTTGGGCATAATGTCATCTTGCAAATGCCGATACAATGCCTTTTCATCTGGGTCTCGGGATTTCTTCAACCGAGCAACAAACTCTTGGTAATCTTCCAATGTGATGCATTTGATATGCCATGTCATATCTTCGTCCACGTCCTGGCCGTTTGTTTCTCGCGTTGGTTCGGGTTCTTCGGATTCGATTCTTCGGGCACCTCGTTTCCGTTTCTTGCCTCGAAATTTCTTTCGCGTAGGCAAGTCCTCAGGGATGACCGGAGCGTCGCGGTAATATAACCGATTATCATCGAAGAGATAGAATATGTTTCCGTTTGCGTCGTAGCCTATCGGTTCCACACGCTGAGGTTAGGTAGGTAAGCACGGGATTGTACCCATGATAGCTGCTCATAATCTTTAGCATCGGCTCTTTCACGAAATTTGTCTGGATGGTCGAATTGCCAGGTCTGCAGCAGTCGCAATACGCGAATCTAAATCAGCGGACATGTCAAGGAGGCACCTACATGTGCAAAAACATCAAGTTCCTCCCACGACGTTGGATTTTCCTCGTCACCGAAAGGATTCGCATCCGGTTTCCTCTTGATGAATTGCTTCCTTGTGAACTCATCCAAGTTTTCCAAACTACTGTTACATTCGTCTGAACACGCGATATAATACGTAATTGCCCTGTTCGAAGTAAGTCCTTGCAACAATCGCAGCCGCGCCAAAGGGATGAGGTTCGGTTCCTTAATCCCTATTAGTTCCTGCTCAAAGTCCTATTGCACAAAGTCAGTTCGCTATTCTGTATCTGACGATGAAGTCATAGGGAAACGGGTGCTTGGGTTGTGTACGTAGATGTCAAAGTCATTCAACCCAAACATGTAGTAGAAGAGGTTGAAGAACTGTGCTACAGCCGCAAACTCCCACATAGAACGGATTTTATCCAAGATCGGTGGTTCGGATGGTTCGGTCATCGTTGCTGAGGCCGTGTCCGTCGATCTTCGCTATTGACAGGGACCCGTCAAGGAACGATGAATGGAGCTCCCAGCGCTTGAGACGGTGAAGCCCTCTTTGGCTATGATAACGGTATAGAACGAGTTTGGTCGACTTTTGCGACGATCGAATCCGCCTAGGGACGAAGAGCCTGATGGCAAAAGGCAGATAGGACGTGGTGAGCGAGGGTACAACGACGAAACTTTCCGCGAGGTGATGGGTGAGTTTCAGCGGTAGGCGCCTTTTTTTTTGGTTTGTTACTTACCGGACAGGGTGAATTTTGTCCAACAAGAAAATCAGCCTCCCATGACTAATACTATCTCTATTTAGAAGGCTGCTTTGGTAAGAGCACAAGTTCGCGAACCAATAGGAAATTTGATGAAGTATGTTCCGCGAGAGATCTCAAACTACTATTCCTGCCGTATCGAATCGTTTGTGAACTATAAAAATATCCTGAAAGGGTATCCTCCATTTTTAATCCGGAATACATAAATCAAAAACGAGTAGATGAACAGTATTCCCGCGCACCATATCATGATGACAACGAATTGAGCTGTAGGATCGCGAATGGTTGGCGCTTTATGCAATAGCGCGATGGTTGCCAATGCCAAAACACCATCTACCAGTCAATCGAAGCAATTCGTGGAAAACTAACAAATGGCCGCCACAATCTGGGTTTCAACACCAAACTGATTTTGAAAGCCTCCTGCGATGTAGTTGAAACCTCCGCGACCATTCGGCTGTGTGAAAGGCGTATGTCGAATTGCGTTAAACATGTATCCAGAGGTAAACATCAAGATAAACAGAATGCATCCAAGAGTCCAAACTGTTTTGTCGGTGACGACTACTTGGATTTGAGGCCACGCAAGGCTGGTGACCAGACCGATCAAAAGAAGAGAAGTAATTGTCATAAACAGTTTTTGCCAGTTGAACGGTCGCACAATCGGGAATGAAGGAAGTTGTATGCTGGACTGCAGAAACTTGTGAAACGGTTCAGCTTGCATCCCACTGGCACTTAGCAGAATTCATGATTCGAATATACTTTCCTGGGAAATCGTATTTGATGGGCTGATCGTTGGTTGACAATTTGGATAGCGGGCCCGAAGTGGGAAGATAGACCCACACATTAGGCGCCGATTGGATCCCAAACTACAATTACTTATTTACTTGATACGATAGATAGTACCCGCACAAAGATTGATCTAGCTTCTGCGAAATCGATTTTGGCGAAGAAAACGCCGTCGGACTGTGGGTGCGCCTTCCTCCAGCTCTGCGCAACGATCGAAAATCCGGGATCGAATTCTCTACACAGAGCACATTGATGCTGGGCCGTCAGAGCAGTGAGAGTGACTATAATCAGAATCAGAAGGGCTCAAGGGAGAAGACTGATTGCGGTGTAATTTCGGTCCGTCGTGACGAGTTGGTCGAATGTCTGCTCATTAAGGCGAATCACATTCGACCGCGACTTGGACGCGATTTCTGTCCATTTCTCAAGACTATCTCCTCGAACCTGTGATAAGAGACCAAGGACGGAAGTCAATAATAGCCATTTAAACGGCATTGTGAATGATGGTCCTCAGGAACAATCGACGTGGTCAATTTGCAGATCGCAAGGGAATTGAAACTTCCGAACCACATTCGGCTGATTAAATAAGCCGCGGCCAGCCAGCTTGAAACTGCAAAAAAAATCAAATTCGCTCGCTTCCGGTTCCATCGAGGATTACGAAACTCTGTTCACATTCATCTTTGTAAAGAGCCACTTGGCAAATCATTAAGTCCAAAATGCTTGCCTATCAAACGCCGATCTGCGCTTGATAGGTAATAATTTTGGAACGCCTACTGATTGGTTGAAGTGGTTCTATAGTCTAGTGGTTAGGACATCGGATTTTGATTCCGAGAACCTGGGTTCGAGTCCCAGTAGGACCTACGCCTAACCCTGGTTTTTGGCTTTTTACATGTTATCTGGCGTCGAAAGGATTGAATATATTTTACCATCGAAGGATCCATATTGTGAAGTGTTGGCTCGAGATCTGACCGGCGTCAAAAGATTGAAACTTATTTCTTTGCAAACTGGTCTACTCCCCAGATTTACCATATTCACTTCCAAAAGCCAAATTGAGAATGCTGTGTTCAACAGAAACTCAGCCTAGATCTTGTGACTTGTCTTAACTTATGGAGAGAATCTATGTAGACTCGGTATTGAGAGTGGATGAGCATTCCAACGGAGAGCGGATCACAGGCACTACGGACGTGGTGATGATAATATCAGTTCGATTAAGGGTAGCTCTCCAATCCAACAAAACATAGAGTCACCATGCCAATTTGATCCGTGATCTATCTACTAGTATCTCATCCAACACACTCGCCAAAGCCTGTGTTTCATAGTCAATCTTATTTCTCTGCCATGCAAGGGATTCCGATATGGAAGCACCCTCCTTCAGTGGGTCCGGCACAGGAGGAACTTGCAGTGGTATTATTTCTTCCTCTTCCAGACCATCGTCACGAGCAAAGTTGTTCCATAGACGTAATGGTGGTGGAATCCTCTCCAGAAGCATGTATGGACTCAACTCCCACACCAGCCCCAATCTTCAAGGGTGATTGCTGTCAGTTCTTGTCCGGCGGGTCCAAGGATTGAGGTGGAAGGGTTGCCATCTTTTCGTAGAGTTGTGCGGATGGTGTTAGGTCGATTAGCTCGAACACGGACGATGATTTGTGTTATCAAATTCTTTAGATGATTCCGTTATTAGATTAGTCTGCTAAGAGGGGATCAGTGTTCCGAATTCGACGTCCGCACCACCTTTTGGTCGGTCTGGACGCGGACGTGGCACTTTAACCATTGGTTTGGACGGACATTCTTTGGATTTGAAGCTGTCTGGACCGACCGACTTACCAAATTAGGAAAGATCTCCTTTGCGACATGGCTAACGGACCGTCTGGGTGTGGACGTGGCATTTTGGAAAAGGTTTGGACCGGACAAGAGCATGGTCCAAAGTGGTCTGTCGCTAACGTCCGTACGGACATGGTCCGCAATTCGGAACACTGGAGGGGATACTTCCAGGCCGGCGAGTATGACGTCAGGAAAATTATATCGTGCCTTCAGGCCCTAGCTACGCTAGCACCAGCTCCCCGTAAAGTCAAAACTAGCGACTGCCTTTCGGGTGCCTACCACTCAACTTTCAGATGTCAGGAAGCTGTGATCACAACTATCCGGTACTATTGAATGACTATTGGAACTATAAAACTAGCCGAGGCAGATGATGCCGATGTAAGGACGCCGATGTAAAGGATGCAGAGGATGCCGATGCAGAGGGCGCCAATATAAAGGATGCAGGGGACGCCGATGCAGAGGACGCCGATGTAAGGACGCCGATGTAAAGGATGCAGAGGATGCCGATGCAGAGGACGCCGATGTAAGGGCGCCGATGTAAAGGATGCAGACGACTCCGATATAAAGGATGCAGAGGACGCCGATGTCACTCTGCTGGGTGGAGTATCATAAAAGGGTGTTGAATCAGCTATACTGTTTGTAGGATCTAGCACCATCTTGTAATATCACTATCAGGCTTGACCCTTTCCACTGCATTTCAATCACCATATTCCCGTCAAATGGAAGTGTAAATCCACTTAATTAGAATAATAGGCCTTAACATACCACATCACCTCAGTAACCGAAACTGATACTCGTGGGGGACATATTCCCCTGACAACGTTATCTAAATTGCCCATTACGACGCGTCGCCAAATGTGAAATTTACATTGAAATGAAAGCGCGGCATGGAATAGGCTATGCTTCTTTATCAGTGTCCATACCGTGGAGAATAGGTAATGCACTCCTAACCTCCAACACGGGGCCGTTGGCGTCAGGAACGTTAGTCGTCATTTTACCCGTGTCCCCCCATTTTCCCGATTTTCGATTGTGAAACCGAGAGGCCAATCAGACGTCGCTTCTCTCGATCGGCTGCAGGGCGCAACCTACGCAAATCTGGCGCAGGCCGCATTCCCGACAGCGAAAGCGGTCATGCCAACAAAATTGGGGGGGGGGCATTTTTCCAGTGTCGATTTGGTGCATTCTTTCCACCCGATAATTCCAAAGGGCTAAAAAGGGATCTTCCAAGCTCGGGAGGTGAAGTAGTTATTTTTTTAGCTGAAGTAATCATAACAATTCAAATCTGATTTTTTTTCTCCTATAAAGAGCACCCCCCCGCACATATTATACTCATCCACACACACACTCTATCGCTCGACACATCGCCACTTTTCATCAACATCAACATCATCATCATCAACTTTTTTCATCTTCACCACTAATACATCATCATGTCTGGTATGCATCCATCCCCGAGAGTGTTTTCTACATCTTGTGTCTATCGCTCGATGTCGGATTAGTCTCCATTTCACCTATATTTTGGCCATGTGCAGTGTGCTGATCACGCGTGTGTTCTAGGACGTGGAAAAGGAGGCAAAGGTCTTGGAAAAGGCGGAGCCAAACGTCATCGCAAAATCCTTCGTGACAACATCCGTAAGTCTCCCTCACCCCTATACCTATGTCGGATACTTCATCCCTCCCGAGGATTCGAATGTTATCCTTCTCGACCTGTGAACTGACTTTGGGGTTGGGTAGAGGGAATCACCAAACCTGCCATCCGTCGTCTCGCTCGTCGTGGCGGAGTCAAGCGTATCTCCGGTCTCATCTACGAAGAAACTCGAGGGGTCCTCAAAGTCTTCCTTGAAGGTGTCATCCGTGATGCTGTCACCTACACCGAACACGCCAAGAGAAAGACCGTCACATCTCTCGATGTCGTCTACGCTTTGAAGAGACAGGTAATCTCGTCCTCATCTCCTTTTCGTATGAGTCATGCTAACCTCGTGTGTAGGGACGCACCATCTACGGATTCGGTGGTTAGAACTGTCCTTTGGTCGGGTTTTCTATTGTTCGTTTTTGTTGGCTGGAAATGCTTGGTTTATTGATTGCTTGTATATACACGCCAGTATAACTGGATGATTGCTAATAAATCTACATCTCTTACCTGCCAAAGCCCCTACTTTTCGTTACCTATCATTCATTCCACTCAAAACAGTATGTCGTATCTATGAATAAGAATTGCCACTTTCGTCGCAGCGTGAGATCATCACCACACCTCATTGCGCGGTTAAGTTCAAAATTCGTGAACTCCGTCGATTATCGCCCGCCGTTCAGTTGCACCCAAGTGCAAGGCCGCCCCTTGGCCGTGGAAGATGTCTTTCAATCCTAGAAAACGACAGAGGCTGTCTCCAGACCCCAAAGACTATCCTTTCGTCTTGTTTGGGACACCACTCCCTCCCCTCGACCCTGAAATCCGCGACGACGGAACCTTCGTGCCACTCTGGAAACAAGAAGTACCACAGATTCCTAACGGTAATAATTAACCGCAGGTCCGCGATGAAAGAGGTCGAAAACGATTACATGGCGCCTTTACCGGCGGATTCTCAGCTGGATACTTCAATACCGTCGGCTCAAAAGAAGGTATGTCTTTCTACTTCAACGCGAGAACTAACGCTCAAGGATGGACACCCTCGACGTTCACTTCCTCACGGACAAATCGGGCAAAGGCAACTGCAATGACAGTGGAAGACTATATGGACGAAGAAGATCTAGCCGAATTAGCCGAGTCTCAACAAGTCTCTACAAAGTCGCAATTCGATGGTCTCGGCAATACAGCTGAAGAACTGGAAAATCGACGGGCTGGAGACCTCTTTAACGATCTCATCAAGCCTAAAGACACCATGGGCGTCAAAATTCTACGAAAAATGGGCTGGAGAGAAGGTCAAGGAGTTGGTCCTCGTGTCCAGCGAAAAGTGGTCGACGACGACGACGATGCTGACGAGGAAACGTATACTTTGGCACCGATCAATACTGCCATTATTGCTCTCGAACGGAAAACGAATACGAATGGATTGGGTTATGCTTCACGACCTGGACTGGAGAAACGAGTGGAGAAACCGAGCAAAACGATTGTAACGTCCTCGAAGATGGGAATGAGAGGGTCCATGGGGATTGGAGTGTTGAATGAAGACGATGATGAGGATCCCTATGACGTAGGATTCACAAGAGATCAATATAGCAGAACGGTCGTCCCCAAGAGAGACAAGACGGAGAAACCGACCTTCAAAACCCCCGCCAAACATACCTTCACCTTCAAACCAAAATCATCTTCAGCCACCGAAATCGCACCAAAGAACCGTCGTACTCACGACGGACAATTACCTCTCCCAGGCTTTTCCGTATCCGACACACCCTTCACCTTGACTTCGGAATGGTACCGCCCTCATTAGGCGATCGTCTAATACCCAAGGTTTTCACCCCCTGAAATCCCAGAAGGCTGGACACCTCTTCCTCCTACCCTCGGCGCCCCTGTCCTCGGCCCCAAAGCACAAACTCAATTGGCCCCAAAAGATCGAGGTGCACTGCTGGGAGAGAAGCCTCTGCCGGGAAAGTCGGTCTTCTCGTTCCTCACTCCCGAAGCGAGAGCTCGCATCAGTCAAGCGACAGGAAACACCAATCTCCCGCCAGCGTTAAACGAAGCCGGCCCGGAATCATCATCGTCCAAATCCAGAGGCACCGCAACTGCAAAATCATCTCTCCCATCTGTTCCCAAGGATACCGCAGTTGCAGCGTTAAATGGAGGGTTCATGCCGTACGGTGATAACCCCGACAAGCAGAAACGGTACCGTGCATATCTCGAAATCCAAGCGGACTTATCAGAACGTCCTCTCGTGAAGGTATCTGTCTCATTCGCCGTTTGTACTGAATCGTAGCCGTCGTCGATGCCTGCTGATGAATGGAAACATGAACTTTCCGAGTTTGTTCGGGCTGCAATGGTATTCAAACCGATGAGTCGACTCATGGCAACTCGATTTACATCTTCCTCCTCGACCATTCTTCCCGGCTCTGATGCTTCCACTCCAGTCCTCTCAGTTCCGGCAGAGAAACCAGAGGATCCAGCTATTGCCGCTGCAAAGATCAACATGTACGGCTATCTGACGCGATCTACCACCGACTTTTATCCGACTCGGTTACTGTGCAAGCGATTCAACGTCAAGGATCCTCATCCCGTGGGCTCGGCGGAGGAAGAACCCAAAGAGACCGTGGATACATCTTTAATCAATGCGGAAGCAGTGAAGGAACTAAAGAGAGAAGCACGGGCGGCAGGGACATATGATTTGGCGAATGTTGAGATACCAGAAGAAGCAGTGGAAGTCCATTCCGATAGAAACGATGTTCTAGAGGGAGAACGTGTTGGCGATGAGATATTCAAGAGCATCTTTGGCGAAGACAGCGACGATGACTAGTCATGAGCAATCACAGATTTTAATATTCCACATCAATTATATATCACTCCAAAAGTAGACAAAGAGATATGATATGAGATCCCAACGTTTAGTCTAGCCAAAGTTCCCCCGTCCTAAAGATAAGGATGCAAAAATAAAATCGACTCCCCCAAGTCCCCCCCCAAAAAACTACGAAACCACAACGCCAAAACAAAAAGCCAAATCTATAGGTCCCCACACCACAACAAACACCCCGCCGGAACGCGCAC
>Ga0335073_10009872_pt1 | contig 13399 bp, 13 predicted proteins | sample Lox_Sample_22_FD_207093 | JGI IMG/M metagenome (GOLD analysis project Ga0335073, IMG submission 207093) | Soil microbial communities from Loxahatchee National Wildlife Refuge, Florida, United States - Lox_Sample_2.2 | ecosystem: Environmental > Terrestrial > Soil > Wetlands | place: USA...
GAGGAATTCAGGATCGCGGTATACCTGGCCGATGTTGAGGGATTCGCCTACAAGGAGATTGCCGACATCATGGGGACACCGATCGGAACCGTGATGTCGCGCCTGCACCGGGGCCGGAAGCAGCTACGCGACATGCTCGCTGACTACGCGGCCGAGCTTGGCCTGGCCAAGGCCGCGGCTGACGGGTCATCGTCCGCGCAAGCGTCAAGCGGGGAGGCGAGATGAGCTGCGGCAAACCGCATGAGACGCCGTGTGGCGAGGTACTTGACGCCGTCTACACCTACCTCGACGGCGAGATGGACCGGGTGTCTTACGCCAAGGTGAGGGTTCACCTCGAAGAATGCGGTCCTTGTCTCCGCGAATACGGCCTCGAGGAAGCCGTCAAACGGCTCGTGGCGAAGCATTGCGGTCATGAGCCCGTTCCTTCTGATTTGCGCCAGAAAGTTTTGCTGCGAATCGAGGCGGTACGGGCTCAGCTCGAAACTAGCTGACCGCATGCGACAAGTCGTGTCTCAAGGCCGATGATCTGTCGGCAATGGACTGGACTCCGACACGGATAGCCCTGGTGGGGTTACTCTGAGTCGCGGCAGTTTCTGGCGCGTCGGCGAGGAGGACTACGGGGCATGGGTCGGCTGTCTTTCGCGGCCTGGCTGTACCTGATTGTGGTGACCGCAGTGGCGGTCGCCATTCTCAGGTACGCTCCCATCGGCATCGCCTCGCACGACTGGCTTGGCGCCTACGCCGTGCTCGCGCTGCTGTTCCTTGTCTGCGACTCCACGCCGACAACGCTCGCGGCCAGGCAGTCGGCTTGGTCACCAAGTTCAGCGGCCACTTTGGCGGCGGTCGTGATGCTGAACGGCGGCATCGGAGCCGCTATGGTCGGCGCGGTCGCCGTGCTCACGCTCAGGCGGCATGTACCGCTGGCCGAGCGGCTGTTCAACGGGGCGATGTACGCCGTCGCCGGATACATCGCAGGAAGCTCTTACCTCGCGGTCCAGGGTACGGCTGGTGCCTTCTGGCCGAATGTCCTGACCGCGCAAGAGGTCAGCGAGGTCCACATTCCTTCGCCGGGAATGTTCGCGAAGGTGCTCGTGCCTTTCGCCGTGGCCGCACTGGTCCATGTGTTTGTTAACCACGGCCTGCTCTGGGGAATCTTGCTGCTTGACAGGCACAGCCGGAGCGCGGCGAGGCGCAGTGCCTCGCCTGGCGGGCTGCCGCAGTTGCTGGCTTATGACATCGGCTTCGCAGGACTTGGCCTGGTCATCGTCGCGCTGTGGGGAGTCATCGGGCCGTTCGCGTCGGCGATCGTCCTCGTGCCGCTTTACGTGGCCCGCTGGGCCATGGGCCAGTTCGCCGAGCAGCAGCGCGCTCATTCGGCCACTCTCGCCGCTCTCTGCCAGGCCGTGGAGACCAAGGACTTCTACACCAGGGGGCACGGTGACCGCGTGTCGCGCGGTGCGGGCATGATCGCGCGCAAGATCAACATGCCGCCCAACCGGGCAGAGGCCGTTACGTTCGCCGGCATGCTGCACGATGTCGGCAAGCTCGGAGTGCCGACCAAAGTGCTTCAGAAGGACGGCACCCTCACCGAGGAAGAATTCGCCGCCATCCAGCTTCACCCGATGCGCGGCCTCGAGATCGTCGGCGAGATCGGGTTCCTGAACGAGGCGCTGACCGGCATCATGCATCACCACGAGCGCATGGACGGGCGCGGATACCCCATGGGCTTCGCCGGCGACGAGATCCCCGAGTTCGCCAAGATCATCGCGGTCGCCGACGCTTTCGACTCCATGACCTCGACCCGTTCCTACCGTAAAGCGAGAAGCATCGAAGAGGCCATCGTCGAGCTCAGGAAGAACGCGGGATCGCAATTCGACCCGAAGATCGTCGACGCCTTCATCAGCGCGCTCGCCGACGGCCGCGGCGAATGGAAGCTGCAGGAACCCGCGCAGCCGCGCGACTACGAGATCCTGACCTCGCAAGACCACGACGATCCGACTTCCCCGCTCCGCGTGGCTCCGAGCCGGTGATCAGCGGTGGGTGACGCGGCAATGGGTGACATGGTGGCCGGAGCGGGCACCGCGCCAGCGTCGTTGCCTGCGTCGCTGCCTGCGTCGCACGGGGTGCCGCGCGAAAGCGAGATCACGGTCAGGCCTGGGCAACGCTGGGTGTCGCTCCAATCGGTCGATACGGCCAGGCTGCTCCTGCTTGGCGGTACTGGCTTGCTCGTGGCGATCAGCTTGGCTCATCTCGTCGGGCTGAGATACCCCTCGGTCGCCATCGCCTTCGGGCTGTTCATCGCCTTCGGCGAACTGCTCCGCCTTGCCTTGCCTGGCAACAGGGAGACCGCGCCAATCGCGATGACGGCCGCGCTGGCGTTCGCGATGGTGCTCGACATCGCGCGCCACAACCCGGGTAGTAACGGCACCTACCTGCCGATACCTTTCGAGCCGACTCAGATCGTTGCCGTGGCCGCGCTTGGCATGGCACTTGGCGCGCTGCCGCACATCGCAGCCGGGCGGCCGGCGGGGATCAGCAGCATGTCAGCGCGCCTGGTCGCGATCGCGTTCGTGGCGTTCGTGTTCCGGCCCATGGTTACCGCGGGCCTGCTCATGCTCGGCTCGCCGAGGCGGGCCGCGATGGCGTTCGCGGTAATGGCGTTGCTCGTGACGCTGGCCTGGCTGATCGAGACCGTGATCACGGCCGTGATCAGGGCCGAGGACCTGCGAGCAAGATACTTGGTCACGCTCGCTGACGAACTGCGGCTTCAGTGGCGGCTCGGCCTGGCGGTAGGGGTGTCGGCGATCATCACGGTGTTCGCCGCGTCCGCCATGGGCCTGTACGAGCTTGCGGTGTTCGCCGGGCCGCTGTTCGTGATTCAGCTTGCTTTCCGCAGGTACGCCGGGATCAGGTCCACGTACCTGCAGACCGTGCGAGCGCTGGCACAGGTGACCGAGGTCGCCGGCTACGTGGACAGCGGCCATTCGCGCCGGGTCAGCAAGATCGCGCTGGCGGTCGGCCGCGAGCTTGGCATGGCAGAACCTGAACTGCTCAACCTCGAGTACGCGGCGCTGATGCACGACATCGGGCAGCTATCCCTCATCGAGCCGATCCCTGCGGGCGCGACCATCGACGTCGCCGGGGAAACCAGGCGGCGCATCGCCGAATTCGGCGCCGAGGTAATCAGCCAGACCGGTGTGCTCGACGCGGTCGCGGAGATCGTGCGCTGCCAATGGCTGCCCTACCGTGGCGGAGCGGTCAAGCCGCCGCTGGAAAGCCGGATCATCAAGGTCGTCAATGCCTTCGATGACCAGGTCGCTGGCTCGTCGGACCGCGACAGGATCGCCGCGGCGATCTCCGTCATACGCGACGAAATGGAACGTGAGTACGACCCGGCTGTCGTGGCCGCGCTGGCCATAGTCACCGGCCGCCTGCCGGTCAGCCGCCTCTAGCCTCTCCGCGTGCGGCCCGCGTGGTGGGCCGACCCCTCAATCCGGGGTTTGGAGGTGCGTGCTGCCCTCAATCCGGGGTTTGAAGGTGGCCGGCCGGCGGGGGCCGCGCGGGATTCCGGGGATACGCTTCGTCGGTGGCGGACTCTGGGCTGTTGGACTCGGTGCTGGTGGCTAACCGGGGAGAAATCGCGCGGCGGGTGATCAGGACGGCGCGGCGGCTAGGGGTTCGTGCCGTGGCCGTTTACTCGGAGGCCGACGCCGGGCTGCCGTTCGTAGCTGAGGCCGACGAGGCGGTGCTGATCGGACCGGCGCCGGCCAAGGACAGTTACCTCAACGTTGAGTCGATACTCGCGGCCGCCAAGCGGACGGGAGCTGAGGCCATTCACCCTGGTTACGGGTTTCTGGCCGAGAACGCGGAGTTCGCGGCACGGGTAATCGACACCGGCCTGACCTGGGTTGGGCCGTCCCCTGGCGCGATCGAGCAGATGGGGGACAAGATCAGGGCACGCAACTTGATGGTCGCGGCAGGGGTGCCGGTCGCCGAAGGGTCTTCAGAGCCGGTGGCGGACGAGGACGCCGCCGTGGCGCTGGCCGCGAGGATCGGGTATCCGGTCATGGTCAAGGCCGCCGCGGGCGGTGGCGGCATCGGGATGAGCGCCGCGGCCGACGACCAGCAGCTCAGGGCCGGTTTCGCGACGGCAAGGTCGCGGGCCGAGCGGTTCTTCTCCAGTCCGGCGATCCTGCTTGAGCGTTACCTCCCCAGTGCGCGGCACGTCGAGGTGCAGATCCTCGGGCTGGCGGACGGGCGGGTCATCGCGCTCGGAGAGCGTGACTGCTCCGTGCAACGCCGGCATCAGAAGGTCGCGGAGGAAACCCCGTCGCCTGGCGTGGACGCGGGCTTGCGTGAGCGGATGCTCGCGGCGGCGGTCAAGGCGGGGGAGACGGTCGGGTACCTGGGCGCGGGGACCGTGGAGTGCCTGGTGGACACCACGACAGGCGAGTTCGTGTTCCTCGAGATGAACACCAGGCTCCAGGTCGAGCATCCGGTCACCGAGATGGTCACTGGCATTGACCTCGTGGAGCAGCAACTGCGCATCGCCGCCGGCGGCGATGTCACGTTCGATCCGGCTGCTCTCCAGTTCAGCGGCTGTGCGCTCGAACTTCGCGTTTACGCGGAAGATCCGGTGAGGTTCCTGCCGAGCCCTGGCACGATCACCCAGTGGCACGAGCCGTCGGGACCTGGCCTGCGCGTCGACGCCGGCTATACAGCGGGGAACACGGTGACACCGTATTACGATCCGCTGCTTGCCAAGCTGGTCGTTCACGGGTGCGACCGGGCGGAGGCACTCGCACGGGCGGAAGCCGCGGTGGCCGGGTTCTCGATCGCCGGGCTGAAGACCAATTTGCCGTTCCACGCCGATCTGCTCGAAAGCGCTGAGTTCGGCAGTGGAGACTATGACACGTCCGTGGTGAGCAAGGTGCTCAGCAAAGCGGGAGGTACGCGTGGCAGAAATCCGGGCTGAGATGGTCGCGAACGTGTGGAAGGTCATCGTTGCTCAGGGCGACTCCGTCGCCGACGGCGACACGCTGGTGATACTTGAGTCAATGAAGATGGAGATCCCGGTGCTCGCCGAGGACTCGGGCACTCTGATCAGGCTCGCGGTCGCCGAAGGCGACGTCATCCAAGAGGGCGACCTGATAGCGGTCATCGAATGATCCCCGTCGGGCTGCGTGCCACCGTAACGGCCGAGGTTGGCGATGGCGATACGGCGATCGCTCTTGGCAGCGGTGACCTGCCCGTGCTCGGCACGCCCCGGCTGCTGGCACTGGCCGAGGCCGCTTGCGTAGCGGCCGTGGCTGAGCGGCTTCCTGCCGGTCAGACGACCGTGGGCGCGGCCGTGTCGCTCGAGCACCACCAGCCGACAGGTCTCGGGGTCACGGTCGAGGTTCAGGCCGAGCTCGTCGAGATCAAGGGACGCAAGCTGTTCTTCGGCTTCATCGCTTACGGACCAGGTGAGGGCGACGATGCCGTGATCGGTGCGGGAACCTTGCAGCGGGTGCTCGTGGACTCTGACCGGTTCATGGCGAAGGTTGCTTCACAAAGGGGTTGACCTGGGGTAGGCGACAGCCGGATCGGTCGCGATGTTCACCAGGTAGGGGACTCCCGAGCCGAAGGCACGGCGGAGCGCGGGCGCGATGTCCTGCGGGCGGGTGACCAGTTCGCCTGCGCCGTTCAGTGCCGTCACGACCTGGTCGTAGCGGCACTGCGGCTGGAGATCGGCGGCGACGTCGTAACCGTAGAGCGCCTGCATCGGGTGTTTCTCCAGGCCCCAGATGCCGTTGTTGCCGCAGATCATCACGACCGGCAGGTTGTGCCTGACCAGCGTGTCCGCGTCCATCAGCGAGAAACCGGCCGCCCCGTCGCCGAGCAGCAGCACGACCTGGGACGACGGCCGTGCGATTCGCGCGGCCATCGCGTAGCCGAGTCCGGTGCCCAGGCAGCCGTATGGGCCCGGGTCAAGCCAGCCGCCCGGCCTGGCAGGCTCGACGTACTTGCCGGCGTAGCTGACGAAGTCGCCGCCGTCGCCGATGACGACGGCGTCGTCAGCGAGGAGCGGGCCGAGTTCGCCGTAAACGCGCATCGGGTGAATGGGGTCGGCGTCGCTGGTGAGCAGTTCTTCGTCCTGGCCCGCGGCCTGGTCCCTTGCCGCTTGCAGTCCGGGCAGCCAGTCCTTGGTCCACGGCCTGCCGTTCTTCGCGGTCGCGCTGGCCAGGCTGGTGAAGAACGCTGACAGGTCGCCGGCCGCCGAGCCGGCGAGTCGCACGTGGGTGGCGACCTGGTCTTCGGCATCGGCTACGTGGACGACCCTGGCAGGAGCGGAGCCGTTCTTGCCTCCGTACTCGCCGAAGCCGAGCCTGAAGTCGAGCGGGGTGCCTGCGACGATGACCAGGTCGGCCTCTCCGAGCGCGACCGGCCTAGCCCTGGTGACCAGCAGTTCGTGCCCGGCGGGGAGTATGCCGCGGCCCTGGCCGTTCGTGATGACGGGGAGCCGAAGTTCCTCAGCCAGTTCGCGAGCCGGTTCTTCCGCGCCATCGAGCCAGACGTCCGAGCCGATGATGAGGACGGGGCGGATGGCGGTGGCTAGGAGGGCGGCGATGTTCTTTACCTGGTCTTCGTCTGGCGCCTGCGTGAGCCCGGCCTCCGAGGTCAAAGGCGGTTCCTCGACGTCTGGCGTTCCGAACAGCGCTTCGAGGCTGACATCGAGGAAGACCGGCCCTCGGTGCCTTGTGGCGGCTAGATCGAAGGCTTTTGACACTGACCGGCCGACCTCTGCGCTGGCGTGCTCGGTCCACGCGCGCTTGGTGATCGGCCCGAGCAGTTTCGGATGATCGAACTCCTGGAGGCTGCCTGAGCCCCAGCGGTAGTCGGGCGCCCGCCCGCCGAGCACGACCACGCTCGACCCGTTGAACCACGCCGTCGTGATCGCGCTCACGCCGTTGGTGATGCCAGGGCCGGCCGTGAGCACAGCGAAGCCGGGTGTCCTGGTCAGGCGGGCGGTGGCCTCTGCCGCGAACACGGCCGTCTGCTCGTGCCTGACGTCAATGATCGGCATCGGCGGTTCTGCCTTGACCGCGCCGTCGTAGACGGGGAAGACATGGCCGCCGGAGAGCGTGAACATGGTGCTGACGCCGTGGGCGCGTGCGGCGGCTACGGCCTGGGCTCCGCCGTGCCTGGGGGCATCTGCGTTCATGGGCGTGACGTTACCAGCCAGTAGGGAGCAAGCTACGCCGGCGGGCGAGATTGCTATTTACTGAAAAGTAATCAAAATCGGGATATGACGGTTGGTGTGGGCCGGTCTTGCTCGTTGGTGCGGGCTGGCCATTGTGGTCGGTGACCGGTGGCATCATTACGAGGTGCCCACATTGAATGACCTGGCTCGCCGGGCACGGATCGTTGCCGGGGACCTTGAGTGGCTGCACGCGCTTGTGTCGGACTGGGAGTTGCTCTCCGATCTGTCCATCGCCGACTTGACGCTGTGGGCGCCGCTTCCTGCCGACGGGTGCTGGATTGCGCTCGCCCAGGTACGCCCGACGACCGGACCGACCGCATTTCCCGAGGATCGCGTCGGCACCGTGATCGCGGCGAGCGAGCAACCGCTTCTGCCCGCCGCGGTGGCCGAAGGCCGCGTATGCCGCGAGGGCGACCCAGAGTGGCGTCGTGGCGTGCCCGTGCGGCACGAGACGATTCCGGTCTGCCGGGTTGGCCGGGTGATCGCTGTCATCGAACGGTCAACGAACCTTGAGTCGGCTCGGACCCCGAGCCGGATGGACCTTGCCTACCTGAAATCGGCCGATGACCTCGCTCAGATGATCGCGGCCGGGCTCTTCCCTGGGCCGGCCAGTTCGCCGGTTCACGTGCAGTCGCCGCGCGTGAACGACGGCGTCGTCAGGTTGAGCCGCTCAGGCAAGGTCAGCTACGCGAGTCCGAACGCGATCTCCGCGTACCGGCGGCTAGGACTGACCGCCGATCTGACAGGAAGGGAACTCGGGCCCCTGACGGCGCGGCTGTGCGCGAGCACGATGCCAAGGGACGACTCGCTGATGCTGGCGGCGAGCGGGCGTGCGCACCTTGAGACGGAGATGGAGGCCAACGGGACCGTTGTCCAGATGCGGACGATACCGCTGACCGTGAACGGCTCATCGGCGGGCGCGCTCGTGCTGTTGCGGGATGTCACCGAGCTTCGGCACAGGGAGCGGGAGCTGATCACCAAGGACGCGACGATCAGGGAGATTCACCACCGGGTGAAGAACAACCTCCAGACGGTTGCCGCCTTGCTCCGGCTGCAGGCGAGGCGGATGCGCGTGCCAGAGGCGTCGTCGGCGCTTCAGGACGCCGTGCACCGCGTCGGGTCGATCGCGCTCGTGCACGAGACCCTGTCACAGGCGAGCGGCGAAGTCGTGGAGTTCGACGAGGTAGCGCGCCGCATCGCGACGATGGCAGGGGAACTGTCGGCACCTGAGGCTAGGATCACTCCGGTGCTTGCCGGGCGGTTCGGGGTGCTGTCCGCGCAGGTAGCTACTCCGCTTGCGCTTGTGCTTACCGAGCTGGTGCATAACGCCGTGCAGCACGGGCTGGCGCGGCCGGGAGGGCGGGCGGCAGGAACGCTCGAATTGACGGCTGACCGGACCGAGGACCGGCTGTGCGTGGCGGTCGCCGATAACGGTACGGGGTTCCCCTCGGACTTCGACCTGGAGTCGACGTCGAGTCTCGGGTTGCAGATCGTCAGGACGCTCGTTGTCGGCGAACTGGGCGGAACGCTGAATATCGCGGGCCGTGCTGGCGGCGGCACTACCGTGCGACTCGAACTGCCGCTACCTGCCGCCGATCAGAGTGCTTCGTGATCAGAGTGCTTCGTGATCAGAGTGCTTCGTGATCAGAGTGCTTCGTGATCAGAGTGCTTCGTGGACGGCGCGCGGCCGGCACGGGCTGGTTGTGGTCAGGCGCTGACGCCTACGCGGGCACCGCGCCGCTTGAGCGCTCGCCGCTCGTCCTCGCTGAGGCCACCCCAGACGCCGGAGTCCTGACCGCTTTCCAGAGCCCACTGCAGGCAGGCTTCCGTGACCTTGCAACGCCGGCAAACCTGCTTCGCCTCGTCGATCTGGAGCAGCGCGGGACCGGTGTTCCCGATAGGGAAGAACAATTCCGGGTCGACGTCACGACAGGCAGCGTGGTTACGCCAGTCCATGCGGTCCACTCCTCAATGAGTGCCGGCGGATCCGAAACCTTGAACTCGGACCCGTCGCCTCCGTCGTGCTTGTGAACGAATTCACGAGCTATATCGTATGTCTGATTCGCCGCTAAAGCGAGTCATTTGAAGTACCTCGCCGCAGTTCAGCGAACTTATGTTCCGAGTGCCTCTGTTAGAACATCGGTACCTGGACCACTGCGTCCCGTGCTGGCTGCCAGACCACGCCCCCGTGGACAACTGCCGCGCAGACATCGCCCGCCCGGCGAGGGCGCGCGAGCTTGCCTCTCGCCAGGAGCGTTACAACCCTCCCAAGTTATTCGATCAAGCGCAAGACCCTAAGGCAAAGGTTAGACCGGTTTTCGGTGTCATCTAAGTCACATGGCGGGCATGGTCCGTGCGCCGTGCAGGAAGAGCAGACTACGCGGGTTCTGCCCTCGCCTGATTGGTCGCTTAATGTGGCATTCGTCCTTAGGCGATGACGCGGAGTGCGCGGGGAACGGAGCGCAGGGTGATCGCTTCCTTCTCGCCGACATATTCGCCGTCGATCTGGAAGGCGGCTGGGCGCTGTGCACGCAGCGTAACGTACGGCTGGTCATGAAGGGTGATCATGTTACGGCCGTGCAGGTCACGCCCCTTTGTAGTGAGCATCTGCGTGATCGCGTAGAGCGTGTTAAACGATGACATGCTGCGCAAGGCGAACACGTCGAGGCCGGTGTCGAACGTGGCCTGCGGTGTGGCGTTGACCTCGCGGCCGCCCAGGTAGGTCCACGGAGCGGTGTTCGAGACGATCCCGAGGAAGACGGGACCCGCTGTCCTGCCATCTTTCTGGTCGATCCAGATGACCGGATGACTGCGGTCGGTCTGCTGGTAGAACTGGCGCAGCGCGAGCCTGACGTACAGCGAGGTGGTGGCCTGGCGTCCGTGCGCCCGGATGCCCTGGACCGCCCTGACGACCTCCGCGTCAAGGCCGATGCCGCAATTGATCGTGAAGTACCTGCCATCGGCGTCACCGAGTCCTATCGTGCGCTCGCGATGCGCGGCGAGCGCCCCGAGGATCTGGCCGGTGGCGTCGATGGGGTCGCGCGGCAGGCCGAGCGCGCCCGCGAAGACGTTGGCGCTTCCGCCGGGTATCGGGGCGATCGCGGGTAGTCCGGTCGCTGGCGGCCGATCCTGGACTGGCTGGCCGGAACTATCATTGTCAGTCAGAGCGGCCTGGCCAAGTATTCCGTTGACGACTTCGTTCACCGTGCCGTCGCCGCCAAGCGTGAGCACGAGGCCGTAGCCTTCGCTTCTGGCGCTGGCGGCCAGCGCGGTAGCGTGGCCACGGTAGCGTGTCTGCTCGACTTCCAGCTTCACAGCGGACGCGAGAGCCGACGCGATGACATCCCGGCGAAGCCGGGTCGTGGAGGTAGCACGTGGGTTCACGATCAAAAGGGCGCGCACGCGCTCAGGCTAGCGTCGCGCCGTCCGAGCAGCGTCGGGGGCGTCCGCCGACCGTAGCGGGCGCTGCCGTTGTGCAGGCAATACAGGCGGCGGCGATCCTGCTTGCCGCCATTCTGGCGGGCATCGCCGTGCTCGACGGCAAGTCATACCAGACGGCCGGCGGTATCGCGATTACCTTCATCGGCATCGGCACCGCGATCTTGCTTGGCTTCGTGGCCTTCGGCCTGGCCAAGATCAGGCGGTGGAGCCGCACCCCCGCGCTGCTCACCCAGCTCTTTACCGGCATCGTCGGGATTTACCTGGTCCAGGGCCATCGCTGGTCCTGGGGTATTCCGGCCCTCGTGCTGTGCGCGCTTGGTTTTATCCTCCTATTTTCGCCGCCAAGCATCAGGGCGCTGACGGCTGGCAGGGACGATCCTGGCAGCCGCGTCGCCCCCGGTTAGTCCTCGCTGGTCAGCCCCTCCCGAAGCTGAGCCAGCGTGCGCGCGAGCAGTCGCGATACGTGCATCTGGGAGATGCCGAGCTCGGTCGCGATCTGTGACTGCGTCATGTTGCCGAAGAAGCGCAGCAGGAGGATGCGCTTTTCCCTGGGCGGAAGCCGCTCGAGGAGCGGTTTCAGTGACTCCCTGTACTCAACGCCCTCGAGTGCCTCGTCGACCATGCCGAGCGACTCGGCCACGGCCGGCGCATCCTCGTCACCGGAATCTGGTGCGTCAAGCGACACCGTGGAGTAGGCGTTGGCTGACTCAAGGCCCTCGAGCACGTCCTCCTCGCTCATCGACAGATGAGCCGCCAGTTCGGCCACCGTCGGAGCTCTGCCAAGGTGCTGAGCCAGGTCGCCGATGGCCTTGGTCAGCGCGAGCTTCAGCTCCTGCAGCCTGCGCGGCACCCTTACCGCCCAGCCCTTGTCCCTGAAGTGCCGCTTGATCTCGCCGACTATGGTCGGCGTGGCATAGGTGGAAAACTCGACGCCCCTGCTCAGGTCAAACCTGTCTATCGACTTGATCAGGCCGATCGTCGCCACCTGAGTGAGGTCGTCAAGCCACTCGCCGCGGTTCCTGAACCGCCTGGCCAGGTACTCGACCAGCGGCAAATGCAGTTCGACCAGTTCACCCCTGATCCGCAGGCGCTCTGGATCGCCCTCAGGAAGCTCACAGAGCCTCACGAACAGTTCTCTGGCATGGCCGCGGTCACGTACCGCGTGCTGGATTCTGATCGCTCCTGAGAGCTGCTCAGCCGCGTTCTCCTCATCGCCGACTTCCTGACTGACGAGCCCGGCGACGGCTAGGACCTCGTCGGCGTCACTGATCGCCTGTCCCCCGGCTGGGTCAGCCGTTATGGTCTCGAACTCTTCGGTCAAAGTGACCTCAACTTCCCCCGTCATGCCGACCTCGAAGAATCGCGGCTCTTACGGAGCAAGAGCGTGAGCACATCCCCCGGGCCGACCTGCGCATTGACGCTGCCGGCCAGCGCCGAGAGCACGGTCCACGCGAACGTGTCGCCAGAAGGAATCCGGGGGGCCAGGCAGCTAACAGAAACCGAGACGGTCATCTCATCCTGGCCAAGCGAGAAGGAGCACTCAAGATCGCTGCCGGGGATCGCCTGAGTGAGAAGCATCGCGCAGGCCTCGTCGACGGCGATCCGCATGTCCTCGATCTCGTCGAGGGTGAAATCAAGCCGCGCGGCCAGGCCCGCTGTCGCTGTCCGCAGTACGGAAAGGTAAGCGCCGTCGGCAGGCATCCTCACGGTCACCCGGTCAGCCCCGTTGCGGTCGGCGCCGCTTCTGTCGGTAACACCACTGGTCTTCTCCGCGGCCGCCGGGGCCGCGGCCGGCGGGGCCGCGGTCGCGAGGCGCCCGCCCGCCTGCGACGTGCCAGCCTGCGACGTGCCAGCCTGCGACGTGCCAGCCTGCGACGTGCCAGCCTGCGCAGCGTTATCGGCCGAGCCCGCGCGATCACCTCGGTCGCCAGTCACTGTCATATGCTTAACGGTACTTCTTTCGCCTATAGGGGACGTAGTCCCTTTTTCGGTCATGTTTGCCCCTTCAACAACGGCCGAGTGCTGCTGGTCACTTGCAGGAGCCAACGTCTCCTTGCAACTTATCCTGATCCGAGCCCTGCCCTGATCCGAGCCCTGCCCTGATCCGAGCCCTGCCCTGATCCGAGCCCTGCCCTGGCGCACCGTCCCCCTGGTCGGCTTATCCGCGCGGCGGCCTGGCTCCGCCCGATGCCGGTTATCCTCCCGTGCCGGTCACCGGAAATACGGAATCCGACAGTACAACGTCTGGCCGGTCGCGTAACGCCAGGGATAGGCGCGTTGCCGATAGGCGCCGATCGCGCCAAAAGACCGGAAGGCGCTCGGCGAACCCCCGAGTCGCTCCTGCGTGGGCGCCCGACCCCGTGCCCGGCTGCGTTTCCAGGATCACAGAGAGTTAGGGCCGCGGGTAACCCGCGGATTCCGCGCTGACGTCCTCCGGCCCGGGCCTGCCTGGGCCGGAGGCCCGGCCGCGCGGCCCGGCCAGCAGCAACAAGTAGCCAGCGATGCTGTCCGCCCCACCCCGGCTACAGCAACGGAGTCCCAACGATGTCACCCGCACAGCATCAGGCGGCCATCGTTGTCACTGGATCCTGGCCGCCAGTAGCAACGCGGGGCCATCGATGCTGTCCACCCCCGGTGCCCCGCCCCGCCGCCCCGCCGCCCCGCCACCCCACCGCTCCGGCGCCTCGCCGAGCCGCCCGGTGTCAGACGGTTCCT
>Ga0335073_10009874_pt1 | contig 13398 bp, 10 predicted proteins | sample Lox_Sample_22_FD_207093 | JGI IMG/M metagenome (GOLD analysis project Ga0335073, IMG submission 207093) | Soil microbial communities from Loxahatchee National Wildlife Refuge, Florida, United States - Lox_Sample_2.2 | ecosystem: Environmental > Terrestrial > Soil > Wetlands | place: USA...
TTCGCAAACCCTTCTCTTTCTTCTCTCTCGATCTGGAGAGCCTCGTTTATGTATGCCTGTAATCTACTTTTCGCTGGGGCTCTCTTTTTTGCGTGCAGAACACTGACATCCAAGCTAACTGGCGGGTCCGCGTGAATTCCATTCGCTATGTTTGGGGTACCGGAGTCCATGTGAATTCGTTTTACCTATCCGGTCACATCAGATGCTGTGCTCTTGAGTCTGAACTCTAGCACAGGTGTGATCTGAGGAGTTCACTTCGGGATCAATTTCAACACGCCCTAGAACACCGAATAATCGACCCAGGAACGGTCTGGCAACGCGTCTAGAATTTGACGGTGGGGTGACAGGGGTTCAAGGGGACAACCGTTAAAATCGAAATGTGCCTTAGATTGCCACAGTTAAGGGGATTCGGTTAAGAACGCCGCATAAATTCCAAATTTTTACTGTTTCTTTTATCTTTCGGTTTCATTAATTGTTTGTGGATTGGGAATACTAGAAGTTAGGGCTGAGCCGTGTCCTCATCTCCTCGAACGCCGTATCTGGGCCGCCCCGTCCACACTGGCGATGTGAACAGGAAAAACATTTTTCCCGATTTCCTGCACGAAGCGGCCGCCGGTTTCCGACAATGAGATATTTCCCGATTCATCCAGCCACCACCATGCGCCGAACGTATTGTGACTGGCGCCAAACGGTCCTTTGCCCTCGGGGGCGAAGGATCGGAGGCGCCAGTGGGCTAGATCAGGAATTCGAGACCGCTGGCTTTGCCTGGTTTCGTGCGGAGACGGCCCGAACGAACCGCCGCTTTGAACAAAGCAAAATCGCTCTCCGCCTGGTCTGCGTATGATGTGGAGTACTTCACCAGGGCTTCATCGAACGTATCTTTGGACCCCAAGTATCCGGCGATCATCACCGCATCACCCGCTCGGGCGTGGGCCCAGGCAAGAGCCCATCCGCACATCGTGGCATAGGACAGCAGAGAGCTCGGCTTGAAGTTTTCAGGTTCAGCCGCGACCTTCATATCTCGAAATTGCCGGACGTAATAATCGTGATGGGAACTGCTGGCCCAGCCGAGGAAAATATCGCTGGCGGCTTGCATCATGCGCTGTCCTTCTACAACACGAAGGCCTTGGTGGGCATAGCGGCTCTTGCCCTTCGGCGATTCCAGGACGGACCTGCCGGCCTCCTTTACCTGGAGAAACAAGGGATCATCATCGGAGGCGAGAAAGAGCGCGACATAGCAGCGCGTTCCGACACTGCCCACTCCCACAACTTTGATCGCGCCGTCCTGCCAGTGGTAACGATCAAGCAATTTGCGGCGATCTCCTTGCAACGTTTTTTTGTATTGTTCCGAGAACGGCCCCTGCTGCTTTTGGAATTCTCGAGTGAGTTCCTGGAAATGGAAGATCACCGGAGGATTGTCTTTGATCTTCCGGTGCCCATCCACAACCGCCGTGAGCTTGGGAAATACCGCCTCAGAGGTCGACGAGCGAGCAGCTTTTTGTTTTGCCTTCAGGTGATCTGTGAAGTGCTGATCTTTGTGGAAACACTTCAGAAGATCTTGAATGGTAATTTGTTGGTACCACCGATCAAGTTCAGACTTATCGACGCATTCAGACATACGTTCGCGGTAAGATGCAGCCGCTGCGCGAACCGCATCCTTTGCGATGTCTTTCGAAAAGCCATCATCTCTAGCCGCCAACACCAAGCTGGTACCCAAGCGCTTGATGTCCCACTCCCATGGAGCGGGAAAGGTCTCATCGAAGTCATTGATGTCGAACACCAGCGTTCTTTCCGGAGTGGCAAAACCCCCAAAATTCATGAGATGGCAATCTCCACACGCCTGCACGATGATGCCTGATACCGGCGAACTCGCCAGGTCTCGCGCTTGGATGATTGCCGATCCGCGGAAAAATTTGAAGGGTGACGCGGACATCCGTTCGTAGCGCAGGGGTACCAGGCCCGGAATTCTGTCAGCGGCGGATTCCTCGAGTAGCTTGATTGGGTCGTGCGAATGCGAGCGGCCCTTCCACTCGGCATGCGCGGAACGCGTGCATTTATCGCGAAGAGCTTTTCCTTGCGCTCGCCTTTCTTTTATGGACAAAGTTGCTTTAGATTCCATATAACTTATCTACCTTGCAGTTAGCGCATCGGTTGGATCGACAGCACGAAACGAGCATTTTCGGATGACTGTGCGGCATGAACGCGAGTATACGCTCAAAAGCTAGCCAGGGTAGTGCTCTGGTCGTTCTAACCGCAGCCAGCGATTTAGCCTTTGCTTTCGATGCAAATTGGTTCGACCTGAGTGTTGCGTCGACCCATTGAGATCACCGGACATCTCTAACAATGTCGGCCCTGTCAATCGTTTTTTGAGCGCACTTCTCCGATCACTCTCCTGAGTGGTCTTCGTTGCTCTGTTTCGCTTCTCGCTTAACGACCACGGCTCGCTCGTAATCTCTCGGTCGGCTTCAGTCCGACCCAAACATCTCTTCGATCTTTACTTCGACCAGGATTACTTCTTCAAACTCCCCTTGCAGGGAGCGGGAGGCCCATTCAAATGGACGGCGCTCTACTTCCCACCATGTCCGGTACCGAGCTCTCCCGCGTACGAACCGCACTTACCTGACTGCGAATACGCGCAGCCATTCCGCCACATCCAGTACAACTTAATCGCCAGCCGACGCCCCATGGCGACCTTGGCAATGCTCTTGTGCCGACGCATCGCCAGGTGCAGGTAGCGACGTCTCCAGTCCGGATGAACTCGTGCCGCCGCCTGGGCAGCCTCCACCAGCAAGAAGCGCAGTAAGGAGTTGCCTTGCTTGCTGATGTGTCCCAGCCGCTGCTTGCCGCCACTGGACTCCTCACTCGGAATCATCCCCACGTACGTGCCGATCTGCTTGCCACGAGCAAACCGCGTCGGAGTTCCGATGATCAACACGTAGGCGAGGGCCGTCAGCGGGCCAACGCCGGGATGGGTCATCAGCCGCAGCGCATCGGGTCGCTTCTTCGCCTCCTGCTCGGCAGTTGCGGTTAATTCCTCGATCTTTGGATTCATCCGATCCAACAACTCCAACAAGTCTTGCCGCCGACGACTGGCCCAGAAACCTAAAGGGAGTTTTTCCAATTCGGCTCGTCCCCGCTCGCTCCACAGCTTTTTCTTCCAGCACTTGTTCTCGTTCATGGCCAGCGCCCACAGCTGATTCATGATCCGAGTGCGCATCTGCACCAACCGATGACGGTGCCACAACAGTTGTCGTAGATCCCGATTCTCCGGACCCGCTACCCAAATTTGCGGAAAGTTATTTTCCCGCAACAGCCGGAGTAGGAGTCGGGCGTCCTCACGGTCGAACTTCTGCTTCTTCACTCGCTTGGCTTTGATCTCCGCAGGATCGCCGATCCACAGTTCGAAACCTAATTCAGCCAGTAGCCGCTCGAACCAGCGTGCATATCCGGTAGCCTCCATGCCTACCCGCACGCAGATTCCTCGCTGCTTCAGGTCTCGATAGAATCTATCAGCTTGTCCATCACCGTGGTTCAGTTCCTGTTCACCATACTCACCTGTCTCTTCCATTAAAAATGCAATCGTCTGAAAGCTCGGGTGGTAATCTACGCCTATCAACATCATGTTCGGCTCCTTTCTCCCAAGCCTCTGGTCGTTAAACAACCAAAGTCTACTCGGGTCAAGGAGCCGACATTGTTATGCAATCAAATCGGATTTGTCGCGCTAGTGTCCAAAACTAACTACTTCGAAATTTCTATTCTTAATTTGGCCGACCCAACCAGGAGTACTGCCACGATACAGACAGGTTTTGATAGTTTCCGCCGAAAATAATATATGTGCCGTCGCTATAGCTGACTTTGATTGATTGGTGTTTGCTGATTGGGAATGAAGCCGTGGCTCCAATACGCGAACCGGTCTGCTTGGTCGCTAGGTTCCGTATGCCGCTCAGACTAGTGATACCGCCCGACCAGAAGTTGCCGTCCAGCGAGACCCAGAAGCGCGGCTTCAAGTCATAGCTCAAATGCCCCTCCAGAGCGCCGATCGGTGCTTCATCCTGAGGTTTGGTAACCGGTCCAGCGTAAAATGCAGAGTTTGTGGTGTAGAACCACACCCCAGCATAGCCGTCGAGCACCCAATGGCCCCAGCGCTCGGAATACCCCAGTTCCGGTTTGAACGCCCACCGATTGCTGCCCCAGTTGACTAGTTTCTCGCCGCTGTATTGCCCGGTGGGCGCAACCATCCTCAGACTCAGTCCCAACAGCCTCTTTTGCTTCCATGTTGCAAATTCCTTCGGTTGCATCGCTGGACCGCCCATCAGGTTCACGGAAAAGCGAAAGCTGGAATCCAGCAGGCCCGAACGGTATACCGATCTGTGTTGCTCGGACAGGTCACCCTGAAAAGTGCCCACCCCGTAGGGGAGGTAGGCCACGATGTTTGCCGAGCGCCCGAAGAAATTCAGCGAGTGGTAGTAGCTGAAGATCGATACGTTGTACGTACCCGTTGCGTTACTAACCGGTATTGCTCCGTTGAAGTTCACGCCTCCGTCATAGAAAGACCAAGTGGTATTAATTGCGTTGGTATGCACTGCTGTTATTACATAGGCTCGTGGCGCCAGGTCTTGCGCGCAAAGCTGCGCAGCCGCCGACACGAGCGAAACTAGCAATGCCACCACGAAGCGAATTTGCATGAATCCATCTTGTCCGTAGGTTATTCTCGCCGAGCCTCGCCCTGCGAGAGGATGCCTAATTTCTCAGATGGCACTTCTCTTGGTGAGTGCGCGGCGTTAAATTGGAAATTATTGTGTGACCTGCCTCACATCCCACCTTAACTGGGCTTTATAAAATCGTGTGCGACGGCCGGGGTTCCGTTGCTCGGTTCGAGGCGGGCGGCCGAGAATTGTGAAGCGGAAACTCCCGGCCGCTTGAACCTTTAGCCTTTCGCTCTTCCTAGGCACGACCTTACCAAGCGCCTGACTGGCGGGAACATCGCCAAAGTATGAAATCGAAATACATCACAGTTTCTGGTAATCCGAATTCGTGGTGGTCACAACGAGCTGTTTCGCGGTCGCGTTAAGAACGGTTCGTTGCGTGTAATTCGTGCCATCCGGCAGGCTGCCCATCTGCACCTGTAACGTCACGGCATCTTTCTCCTGACCCATATATGTACTGATGTTCAAGCCGGTGATTTTCTTAGTGGCAGTGTCAAACGTAAGGGTCATTTTATCTCCGGGCTGGGCGTAATCAGCAAAGACTAAGTTCATCGCGCCAGGCACGGGGTTGAAGGAGAGTTTTCCAGCCTGGTAGTCTGCCTGCATCTTTTGGGGATCAGGTGGCACATACATACCGAGGACAGCCTTCACGTCCTGCATATAATCTTTCATTTCGGCTTTTTTCTTCGCGATGACCTTTTGTTTCATCCTGCCACCACTCGGTTGTTCCGGCGGAGCGCCAATTGCTGTTTTCTGAACACTTCCATCAGGACCATACCGGCACAAATTCTTAGATGGAGGCTTCGCATCTCCTTTGAGCGTCAACTGTTGTGTCTCGGTCCATTCGTACTGCAGCAGCTTTTGTTTGTTCTCGGCAACAGACTGCTTTACAGCGGCAAGCTTCTGCTGAAGTTCAGGATTCTGTGGAAATGTTGGGGCAGCGATCAGAAGTGCTACCGCGCCAATCATCATGCATTTTGCTTTCAGATCCATTCGCATTCTCCTTGTTTTCGCAAATTTGGCTACCTTCACTGAATCACTTTCGGGCTCATGCTCATCTAATTCCCTTTTCGGGATCGGAACAAAGCTATTCAAAACAAATCAGTGGAGGGCCTCGAGAAGGTCTCTCAAGACGACGGCAATCGGGACCTCTGCAAGAATCGCAGGCAGCGCGGGAATGAGCACAGCGCCCGCTAAGGTATAAAGCGATCCCTTATCGACGAGAAAAGCGCTGATCTCTTCGATCTTCTCATAGGCTTGACCATAATTGTTGAGCGTAATGCTTTCGGGTGCCGCAAGAAATTCGCTTTCATGTCCCGCACGATGCACAATCCATTTTTCGTGGAACTCCGCGCTGTGAAGCTGGGCGAGGATTCCGTATTCCAGGATCCCTTTGCGACGAAGTGCCGCCAAGCGAGGAATAAAAAAGGCCAAGGGTCCAAGCGCCATTACGGCGATCAGAGCAATCAGCACAATCGTGGGTAGCTTGAAATTGATGAGGTGCTCGCCATGATGAAGAATGTCGTTGCGCCATGTTGCTGCGATTACGGCGGTCGCGCTGAAGACGATCGGCGCGAACGCGGCCGATGTCAGCCCGAGAAAGCCTAGGCCGCCGTGCCGGTCGGGATGGGTAGGAATTAGCTTCAAATTCGTCCTGGACAAGCTGAAGGCGAAGAATGTCCACAACAACCATCTCCAAAGCGCGAGGCCGAGCAAAAACTGAAAAATAGGGGTGCAAATTACAACGGCATACACGCCCGCCGACGTTAAATGCAGTTCGCCGCCAAACGTGTACCCAAGCCACGGTGTAGCATCGACTAGACCTTTGTACGCACTTACAGTATGGACAATCACGAGCGCCAGGATAACCAACTCGGGCAAAAGAGAATCGCGCATCCAAACGAGCCTCGCAACTACTCCGTCCATGTGCGCCAAATCTGCAGCTTCCAACAGTCCAGCTCTGCGGACATGTCCAAAAACCGCGCGGAACCGATTCTCCATAAGGACTTCCCCAATTAATAGTGCAGGAATGGCAATGAGCATCCGGGAATGGACCCGATAGTCCTTCAAGAGAGAAACCAGGCCGTTAGGATTTGTACTCGCCGTGATCAAAAACAGAGGTAGCCAACCGACGGCGAGCAGAACAGCAATCCGGCGGCCGAGATTCCATTGATTGGGACGCGACAGTCCGATTGCGCACTGCATTCGATAGAGGAGGCCTCCTCGGACAAGGGAAACCTCAGTGGAGCTTGCCTTGACCGATGGGTTCTGTTCGGAGTCCATTCCAGCACCACTAACTTTCTGAAACTTATGCTCAGCCATTTGCGGCTGCAGCCGCAATGCAAGAGGCAAACGTATTTTCTAGCAGTCCCACGTCGATACTTCCGGCCGCTCCGATGGCGACGATTTGCGTGCGCCGTTCACGAGAACCCCACTCTTCCTGAATGGAAATGTCCACGCGCCTGCCGACCACTTGCAATACGGCTCGGCGTTCCGGCGAGTCGGAGCTATAAATCACTCCCTTTGCGCGGTAAACACTTCCCGGCAATCTCCGCAATTTTTCCCGCAATGCTTCGAGCGCCAAAGGTTGGTCCGTCTCGTAACACCAGGTGCTGAACATTTTCGAGTGATCTGGCTCATGCTCGTTGTGGCGGCGGTTTTCGTCATGGCAAGCAAAGCCGGTGCAGACACGCTCAACTGCTTGCGAAGCGCGGTCGGTGCGAACTGGATCGAATCGACCGACGCCCAACAGAATTTCGTAGGGCACTTCGCAGTAATTGGTTTCTACGATGCGGAGGCGGTTGAAATGCTCGTCGAGCCACGACCGCACCTTGGCGACTTGGGCGGGACCGGCGAGGTCTACCTTGTTCAGGATGAGCATGTCCGAGAAGCCGACCTGATGAAGTTTGAGCTGCATCAGCGGAGGGTACTCTGGGTGCGCGAAGACTTGTTCCGCGTCGACTACACAGATGACACTGTCCAGCCGGATGCGGTCGCGCAGATTGGCATCTGTGAAGGTGGCAAAGATGCCGGCGGGATCGGCGACGCCGCTGGCCTCCAGCACGATGTATTGGATGCCCTCGGGGCGTGCAAGCAACGCAACCACCGACTCGATGAGGTCGTCGCGAATCTGGCAGCAGACGCAGCCGTTGGCCAGACTGATCATATTGTTGTCCACGCCGACGACGAGTTCGGCGTCGATGTTGATCGAGCCAAAGTCGTTTACTAACACGCCCACGCGCAGACCATGATTGCCGGTCAAGATGCGGTTCAGCAGCGTAGTCTTTCCCGCACCGAGAAAACCGGTCAGGATGGTAATCGGAGTAGTTTTGCCGTTGTCGTGAATGATTTCCATTGCTAGAGAGTTCCTTTGGAGAGGTTGTCTGCTCGAACGAGAACTATTCGCCACGGGCCCCTCATGCGTCCCGTCGCAACCTGTACGGCGGGACGCCGGGGCTGCACCGTTATTTCTTTAATTTGCTGACGTCGATGCCCATGACCTTAGCCATCTCCATGAGATCGACCAGTTGCGGGTTCGGCAGCTTGGTGAGCGGTTCGCGGTACACGTCGGGTGGATAGTACTTGTGCGGATCGATTTCGAGGTCTCGAGTTAATTGCTCCTGCTGTTCCTCGCGAGGCAACCTCGGCTGTGGAACGACGCCCTGGCCGGTAGCGAGTGGCAGTGGGTCGCCGAAGAGCAGCGTTGGATTTGGCAAGGGTTGGCCGGCGAATCCCGGCAGGACCGCGTCGCGTTGCCAGATCGCGTCCTTGGTGACGTTCACGGTCACCACGTCCGGCGCGCCATAGAGGAAAAGGCCCTTCCAGTGCGCGCGAATGTCGGCCGTTTGTTCGTTGAGGGTGTCGTCATCGAAACACAGGTGCGTGGCCATGCCGACGCGCGGGTTCACCTGATTAATAAGGTAGCCTGTGGCGTAAGCCACCGTGTGGTGGATGTCCACGGTGTAGTTGAAGAGAAATTGCGGGAGTCCGTACTTGAGCTGGTTGATGAGCGCAAGATCGGGTTGCAGTTCGGTGACGAATACGTCGACATTTTTGGCGTACTTGGCGGTCAGGTCGTCTGGCCGGCCGTCGCCGGTCCACACAAACGACAGGCCATTCCAATCCAAACGATAAGCTGAAGCGCCGTCCTTAACGTGTGAGCGGCGCCAATGGCGGACGGTTACACCGTTCTTGTCGTAGCAGATACCATTCTCGTCCTTCCAGTCGAACTCGTTGACTTCGACTTCGTAGCCATCGCCGATGGGGCAGGCGTCGAACGCTTCCAAGTGCCACTTGAGCATCTGCTTCATGCCGGCGACCATGCCTTTGGTACCAAGTTCCGGAGTGCGTCCAGACGGGCCCGTGACTCGTAGTGGCATCTTCCATCGGCCTGACCACGCCGAGAATGGGAGTAGGTACGACAGGTCGTGGTAGTGATCGACGTGCAGGTGGGTGATGAAAATATCGTTGATACTCGGCACGGGGACGCCCATGGCGAGGATGTTCTTAACGCAGCCGGGACCGAAGTCGAAGAAGAAACGGTCGCCGTTGCCGAGTTCCACCATGATGCACGTGCCAGCCTGATCGCGCCGGGGTGGGAAGGGGCAACTGCCAACAAACGAGATGCGCATCTCGTCCGGCCCGAGGGGCTCGCTCCCCGGGAAATAGTTCATGCGACTGCGGACGGAAGGCGTTGGCTTGTAGTACGGTGGAAATTGCAGGCCCTTGCTTGGGCCGCCGCCGTACGGATTCACCGGTTGCGGCTGGTCATTCTTCGCCTCGGCCGCAGTGGCAGTGGGGTCTACAGCAGAGATACCAACCGCTGCCGCGCCCGCAATCGCACCTTTAAGCATGTCCCGCCGGCTCAAATCGCTTTGAAGGCGCTCCTTCTTGTCATTCTCTTCTTTCATCCCTGTTCTCCTTTATTCATGTCAATCTCTCTTGCTGGAAAATGAGGAACGTTGCCGTTCGTCTACGACTTCGGTGCGGCTGTTTTTGGAATGGCCAAGGTCCAGGCGCCGCCAAAGGTGAAAGTGGTGCCCAAGGTGTGAGTGGAGGCTGAGTATTCGTGGTAGCCCTTGAAAAACAGGCTGAAATTCTTCGCCGGAAGAATGTAGTTAAACTGACCGCCAATGGCGTGCACCGAGTAATAGGGAATTGGACTGGCTGGAAGAATTACGCCGCCAACCGAAATTGTTCCGCCGTTCGCCGTGATCTGCCACTGGTCGTAGCCGACAACGCCGACCTGCAGCAGTTTGCTCAAGTCTTTTTTCAAGGGAAGAATCTGGCCGATTCCCCACTCATCCGTGAAGGCTTGGCCGGGTGTTTTGTAAGTGTTATTGGTGCCTTGCCGTGGCCCGTGAACCTCCCAGTCCGTGAACAGGTTCGCGCTGGTGCCCTTATTTTTCGCGATGTAGTACGTCGTGCCCGTTTGCAGATGGTTACCGAAGTAGCCGGAGCCAACGTTATTCGAGGCTCCCGGCGAGTAACGCCCCGTGGGAATCATGAATGCGTCTCCCACTTGAATGTCCCATCGCTTCAAGTGCCATCCAACAGTGAAAGGTTGAACCCAGAGATCGGCGAGGCCGGAGCCGCCCCCGGCAGCACTTAGATTGGGCACGCCTTTAACATTGATGTCGGCAACGAGAGAACCTGTCGCGTAAGTCGGAAACATAACGTCGAACCCCAAATTCCCCCTTAGAAACTTGGTGTCGGGCACGTAATAGAAAAGATTTTCGACGGCCCATACGTTGTAATTTCCGGTGACTGGTACCGCATTGCCTTTCGGGCCGTTGAGTGTTCCAGCGTCGTAGTTTTCGTCGATGTTGACGTAACTAAATCCGGGGGACGGCAGGATTCCCGCATTCAGTCCGACTTGCCCGGGCATCCATTGCGGCTTGAGCTGCGCCCGCACGCTGGAAGCTCCCATCAACAAAAGGAACGCCACAACGTCGATTGCAAGTTTCATTCCACGATTCACTGTCGTCTCACTCCTGCCCAAATCTCTCACTGACGATTTCCTGGCCTATTTGTTTTTTGCATAACCGGTGAACTCTTGGCCTGGTTTTATGTTCGGGTACTGCGCGATGCTTTTTTCGTACGCGGCGACATAAGGAAAGACGATTTCCATCATCCAGCCGATGTCCATCTTGTCGAGGAAGAGGCTATTTCTCTCGCCGGGGTCGCTGCCCAGGTCGAAGACCATCGGAAACTGTGGCGCGACGATGGGTTTGTCGAAGCCTTCGCTGTACTTGAACCACACCTTAATGTTGTGGGACTTGACTGACATCAGCGATCCGTCAGGTCCGAAGAACAAGAGTCCATCCCGGCCGGTGGTCTTGCTTTGGCCGAGTAGGAATTTGGAAGCGTCGATGCCGTCCATCGGCCGGTCCGTTGGCACCTTGTCCGAGGCACCCGCGAGCGCTGCGAACGTCTTGTACCAGTCATGCGCTGAGAGCATCTCATCGGTGACCACGCCGGCTGGAACCTTGCCGGGCCAACTGACCATTGCGAGGGTCCGCATCGAGCCTTCTGTTGGCGGCGTTGAGAAGTCCCCCCGCCAAGGCCCGTTCGAACCGCCCCATACAAAGGCGGGGACAAACACAGTCGCGTTGTCGCTGGAAAGCACGATGAGGGTGTTGTCGACAATCCCGGCTTCCTTCACGGAGTCGATGACCTGCCCAACCCGATAGTCCAACTCGGCGATTAGATCCGCGTACATTCCTAGCCGCGTCGGATCGGTCTGGTCGAATGCCGGGTGTGGCTTCTCCGGTGGATGGATGTGAGAGAAGGCTATGTAGGTGAAGAATGGTTTGTTCCCCTTGGCAGCTCGCTTAATGTAATCGGTAGCCTTACCCGCGATGAGTTCGTCAAGCAGTGGACGCACCTTCATGTCGAGTTCACCGACTGCGGTAGACTTCTGGCCCTTCTTGCCCTCCCAGAGTTTGGGAGTTTCAATTCCTCTGGCTTTTGCCATCGCTCTGTACGCAGCGTACGCGGTATACCCTGCCTCGTCAGCGGAGTTACGGTAGCCCCACCACTCATCGAAGCCTTGATCGGTTGGCAGTCGGCCCTCCACCTCACCTAGGTGCCATTTTCCCCACAAAGAAGTGGCGTAACCCGAATCTGAGAGCAGCTCGGCGATTGTGTACTCCCACGGCGCGAGTCCGCTTTTACCTTCACCGGGATACGGCACTCTAAACGTGCCACTACGGACCGACTGGCGCCCCGTCATAATCGCGGAACGCGACGGCGTGCACTGCGACTCGACGGTGTAGTTGGTGAAGCGAATGCCCTCGTTAGCGAGCTTGTCGATCCGAGGGGTCGGCGTGCTCCCGCCATAGACGGAAAAATCACCCCAGCCGACGTTGTCAACAAGGATGAAAACAATATTAGGTTTCTTCGGCGCAGCCTCTTGCGCAGCGGCAATTCCTCCTAGTGCTGCCACGGCCAGCAAACCCTTGGCGCATACTCGCGTCCAGTCAAATCTGTTCATTTCCCCTCCTTCCTCTTCGTGACAAATCGCGCTTGAGCTTCTCCAGCGATTTGAGTAGGCGCTCATACGCAGAAGCGTTCTGTACTACTACCTCGGCCTTGCCATTGACGGTGAGCAACTCAGGACGACCCGTTCGCTTGAGCCGCTTCAGATGCGCCTTGGTCTTGCGGTTGAAATCTGTAAGCGGCCCAATGTCCTCTGGTCTGATCATGACTGTTATCCAAATCCGTCCGTTTAACAGCTATTCAGCTGCAAATTACCTGTGAACTGGCCTGTGTGCGGAGGGTACGAGATCGCTTTCTCGCTGGCTATCCAATTTCGGCAAAAATTGAAATAATTCACATCTTTTCACGGGGCCGTTACAAGGCTGATCTTGCCCATCGAATTTCCTGCTCAACACGTGTGTCCGTTGCCACCCGCAATTACAGTGGTACCTAATGCCGGTAGCGCAAAGTTTCGGAGGGAAGTTCACCGAAGAGGAGGCGGTAATCCCGGGCCATGCGGCCGAAATGCCAGACACCGAATTGGGTGGCAATTTCGGTGACGGTTGCCGCTGTGGGATCAGCGGCTAAAAGCGCTTTCCGAATTTGGTGGAGTAGTCTCCGATTTAGATATTGCACTGGCGGTACGCCGAAGTACCTGAGAAAGGCATCACGAAGTGTTCGCTCACACACACCTGCCGCAGTAGCAAGCTGCTCCACTGACAGGCACTCGCATTCATGTTGTTCGACGAAATCCATGGCCATGCGAATGATCTGTCTTCGAGGTACCACATGGCGGCCAGGTGTGATTTCGACTGTATTCGGTGCGGCAGCAAGCAAGTTGCGGACCTCTCGAAGCAATTTCTGCCCCGCTGCCCTCTGCCCAACAGCTGATTCCAGAACCGTAGGCACTCTCCCAACTATCGATTCGAGCTGCCCCATGACCGCTCGAAACCTCGTGATCCGCTGACGTGACACCTGAAAAAAACCACGCTTGGAACCGATAGCGGTTGTCACATCTCCGGTTGCGTCCGCAAGCACCTGATTCGGAATATAGACACCACACCAACTCCTCCGGGTGTCAGTGGTTGCCAAGCAAAAATCAGCGCCCGGCACATCGACCATCAGAGAAAGCTCGTCACACTGACGGCCATTGCACCACCACGCCTCGGGCGCCCGAGTCGGAAGGAAGATCGAGACGCCGCCCGCTCTCGGG
>Ga0335073_10009875_pt1 | contig 13398 bp, 12 predicted proteins | sample Lox_Sample_22_FD_207093 | JGI IMG/M metagenome (GOLD analysis project Ga0335073, IMG submission 207093) | Soil microbial communities from Loxahatchee National Wildlife Refuge, Florida, United States - Lox_Sample_2.2 | ecosystem: Environmental > Terrestrial > Soil > Wetlands | place: USA...
TGAAACCAAAACCAGCGAGATACCATGAGGCAATGCGCAGCCAAAACCGCGTCGGTTCTTCGTTGCGGGAGATCCAACCTTCATTGCGCACCCACATTTTCCCCTGAAACGTCCAACCCACAGCCATTTCGCAATTTCCTTACTTCGGCGAATTCTCGTCGTCCCCCAGTCTTTTAGGTGGCGAGTATCTAAAGTAGAAACAAGTAGATTCCCGAGGGCATAACGCACATGTAGCGAGATTCTGTGAGCGCGACGAGTCACGGCGTCAGTACTGAGCGATAATTTCGCCGGTAAATGCATTGGAAATGGTGATGGTCGGCATCGCAGGAACGCGGAGCAGCCAGGCCGCCGCCTGCGTCATGGCGTCCGCCATGTCGTCGTGCCGCGAATTCGGAAACATGGTGATTTGCTCGATGAACGCTTCAGTCCACGTATTGTTCCTGTCCAGAAACCAGTCTCCGGCTTCCCATTCCGGCGATGCGGCGGCCATCCGTGCCACCTTCCCGCCTTGGGGGTTGATCGCGATTACCCTGGGCACATTCAACTTGAGGCGTTGAATGACTGCCGGCCCGTTCGCTTTGTCTTCGATGAGAATGGCTCCCACAGGACGGTGCCGGTCGTGTTGCCGCCTGATCTCCCGCTCGGTGGCTGCCGCATCCAGACGTGCATTCACCACGTCTAGGACAAAACGTTTACTACCCTTTATACCAATCACCAAAATCGCGACGTAGTCCGATGTCGGAGAATCTTTGAAGCTGCAATCGACCGAAATGAGCTTCATGTCGAAGCTGCGAGGCGCTACTTCGTCTGCCAGACCCGTGCGCGGGTCAACTCCCCCGTAGAGGCGCACGTGATTTCGTTTGATCAGATTACCTTCGATCGGCGCAGGTCTTTGCTGCTGTTGGCCAGCAAAAACCAATGCGTCCGAGCGCAGCTCGTTGATCACTGACGGAGTGAACCGCGTCGGCAGAAGCACTTCCCCGGCTGTTCGCTCCAAGATTCTACCCGAAAGTGGAAACACCCACCTTTCATTCTCCTCCGCTACGAGCGGGATTCTAACGTGCGTCCACATTCCTGGCTCCCGTTCGAGTAGGAATCCGGTGGGATCGAGCTGATGTAGGCGCTGCATCACTAAGATAATGGCCCCGGTCGCCGGCTCGTTCAGCCGCGTTCGCAGCGTCGAGCTAAACCAGTTGTTTGCAGTTGTCCTCTCGGCATCGCTCGGTACGCGGTCAGCACTGATCGGGTCATCCACGATGGCAGTTTCGCATCCGCGCCCCTGAGCTGTTCCACCTATGCTCGTGGCTGTCATCTCGCCACCTCGGTCGTTCATGAACTGATCGACGCGGTTTCGGCCTCCCGTAAGATGAAATCGGTCGCTAAACAATCTCCGAAACCTTCGGCTTTGGATAACCTTCCTGCGTTTGATCGAGTGATCTTCAGACAGGCAACGACTGTAGCTGGCTATAAGGAAGCGGTGTTCGGGCTCAGAAATCCAGATCCAGATAGGAAAGATAATGGTGATCAACGTCGACTTTAAGGTTCTCGGCGGAACATTGATGATGACTCGTCTTAACTCACGCTGCTTGACGAGCGCTAGAACTTCACACAGATAATCAAAATGCCAGGACCAATGCAAGGTGCGTCTGGGCTCCAGAATTGGCCAGACGTACTTCGCAAACGCAGCAAGATCGGACGCCAACAACTCGGCCACGAATGGGGGCAGCGCTTGCTCGAATCGCGGGAGGACAGAAAATCCAGTGGCATTACTCGTCATCTGCTTGATCCCCCTCTGCGAGAATTCGCGCGGGTGGTGGCGCGGGGTTTTGCCCGAAGCGCTCAATTACATATCGTGACCACCGAAGAATCTCATCGATCGACATCGGTTCGTCGCTCACCGCTTCTTCAGCGGGGTCACAAACGGGCTTGGGGAGGGGATGCGTGTACCTCATGAACTGGAAGTAAATGTTGCTTTTCAATCCAAGCTCGGTTTTCGGATCGCGAGCAATCTTGACCAGCTCATAAACCGGATCGCAATCGATTGCTGCAAGCGTCTCCCGTAATGCGACTGTCGAACGGTTCGGCGTGCCCCTTGTGCGTCCGCCTGTCTTGGGCAAGCCTATAGGCCTGCCTGGCTTGCTTCCGCCCAGGCCTGTCATTGGGCACCCCTGTTTCGTTCAGGCACGTTGGAAAGCGTCGGTGATGCACTTTGGGTAAGCGGGAATGCAGGCTTCAGAAGGCTATGCATTGGCTTCTCCGCGGAATAGATTCCTGGACGCAACGGGCGTGCCCGTCTTTGCCCATCCGCAGTCGAATCCCTCGCCTGCCGTGGGGGTTTTGCTCGGTTCTAAGCCAAAGCAGGACACCCAGTCCTGTTTACGGCTTTTCAACGCGAACAACCTAGCCGCAGCGCGACATCCCGTCGAGCTACGGCACGGCGCTATTATTGACACATTTCATTTGGGAGAACAAGAGTCAAGGTCTTTATTAACTAGATACTCCCACCTCATAGTTGAGCCTTTGAAGCCACAGTCTATAAGTCGAGGACTTATCGTGGCTTTGTGGACTACGGCGACGCCGATCCCACGCTGCTGAGATGGGCGTCGCCGAGACTGGTGCTGCCAACCGCGCGTTGCGGCATTTGCTCCGTTGAAGACATTCGTTCGTCCGAACGACCCGATCCCGCAGCAATGTGTCGATCCAGTTCGCATGCTTGGATACGCGACCAAGTTCAAGCTAAGTATTGTAAATTGTGGATCTTTGGGAGAAGGCGGGCTGCTCCCAAATACTTTTTGTCGCACTCGCTGCCACAAAATTCGGACCGCATTCGTTCTTGGTATGTGAACGCAAGAAGTATGGCCGAACCGAGAGAGATGGAAGTCTCAAATTCCGAAGGACTGGATGCAATCTTTCGTGCTCACTACGAGCGCATAGCCCGCGTCATTGGCAGGGTCATCCATGACCAAGCCCGCGCGGAGGAACTGGCAGTGGACATTTTTCTGAAGTGGTGGCGAAATCCTCAGGCACATGGAGAGCACGCGGAGGGGTGGCTTTATCGGACTGCCGTACGTGAGGCTTTGGATGAATTAAGACGCCAGATACGACGGAGCCGATTCGAGCGCCTCTTCAGTTTTGTCCGCGAGTCGCCGAAAAACCCGGAGCACTTATACGCCGTCAACGCTGAGCAGCACAGGGTGCGAAGCGTTCTTGAAGCGTTGAGTCGACGTCATGCCGAGCTATTGCTGCTGCGGAGCCAAGGCTTCAGCTATCAGGAGATTGCCGTCTCTCTCGCTGTGAATCCCGACTACGTTGGAAGTCTTGTCAAACGTGCTCAAAAAGCGTTCCAGAAAGAGTATTGGAAACGATATGGAAACGAATCATAAAGATCAGTGGATCGCCGACCGCCTCGCAACTCTCGAACCACGCTGGAGTCCAAACGTCGCGAGGGGCCGCGCGTTGCTTGCTTCCAAGCTGGAGAAGCGAAATCACTCGTTGACGTGGATTGCAGTTGCTAGCGCCACTGCTGTGGTGTGCATCGCGGTACTTGCACTTCCGGCAACCAGGGCGCTCGCTCAACAACTCTGGTACCGGCTTATTTTGAATCGCATCGAGGTTGTTCGGCTCGATCTATCGAAGTTGCCGCTCCAGATGCAGGTAACAACCAACGGTCTGGAGCAGCGCGTCTACGATATGGAGGAAGCTGCACGCAAAGCAGGTTTCAGGCCGTACCTACCCGCGCCCGGCGTTTTACGTGCGAATCCTAGCATCACGATCACCGGTCCGATCTCGGTTGAACAAACAATCCACGTCCGCGATATCGAATCCGCTCTCGTCAGGGTGGAAGCAAGTGACGTGCAGGTTCCGGCTGAATGGGAAGGCATTCAATTACGTACCCAGATCGGACCTATGGTGGAGCTGAACTATCCCGGCCGTGTTCATATCCTGCAGGCACGGCCGATGGAACTCTCTATTGCTTCCGGTTTTCCGTTAGAGCATTTCGCCGAGGTGGCATTCCGGAGCATTGGGGTTTCTTCGTGGGAAGCGCGTGCCATGGCGCAGAGGTTCGCAGCCAATCCAGCGTGGTTCCTCGACATTCCACCTGATGCGGTCGTGAATATTCAGGAGGTGTCGCTACAAGCGAGTCCAGCGATGCTGATTGAGGAGCTTGATGACAAGGGTGCAGTAAAGCGGGCGACTGTTGTCCGAAGCACGAGCGAACGAATGTACTCAGTCAGCAGTGAGAATCGGGAACTGAGCATGAAGATTGCCGACGCCCTTCCTTAGTTCGCCGTAGCTGGAGAATGGCGCAAACTGAAACGGCCTATCCCCGGATTGAGGGCGGGATCGTAGATGCCGGGAACGAGTACGCCTTCGCGCCGATTGTCGAGGACCACGATGCGAGTAGCGGTGATCGCCGGGGAGACGAAGATCTCGGTCTCCGGCATGATCGGCCAAGCTCAGAGAGCCGGCAGATTACGATTCCGCGCGCCATGGGACGCCACAGGGGGGCGATAGCAGTTCAATCGCGCCCTCAGTCTAAAAGCATTGATGTATTTCGCTGACGGGCTCTGCAGAAGCTTCGTACCCGAGCAGGGTCACGGCTGTGAGGACGAGTTGTGCCTCGCGGAAAAATCGACGATCCGTAGCGTACTGGTGCCGATCGTCGGACTAGAAGGAGTTCGATGGCTGCGGATGTTTGCAGACCCAATCTTCCGCATCCAGCCTGCGTAGGTTGTTACCACTGTGGGTTCAACTCTGAACGACACGCGCCGCAATCACGAACGGCAGGGCACCCTCATCATGGATGGTCACGCGGGCATGCATCACGCCAAGTGCTTCGAGCAGTTCTTCACTCTGCCGCTTGATGCAATCTCCGTAATATGGCTTGACCCGCGACTCAAGTGCCGTGACGATGCCGCCACATTCACATAGTTCAATTCGTACCTGCAAGTCCGACCGAATTTAGGGACCCATGGGTCCGGCTACGCCATCATGATTTGTTCCCATTTCAGTGACCACACTCAGGCTCGAAAGCGAGTTGCAATTGTAGTAGTGGATTATATTCGCAAATGCGCGGTGAAGAGGCTTACATTCAATTCGATTCCCCGGTCCGACGTTCACAAGCGTAACGGGTTTCAATGACTTCGGGCAGGTAGCCGGTTACTAGGTGGACAGCAATAATAATGTCCACGGCTTCGAGTTGGGGCAGTCACCACATCCACCCACTGAACAGACGGTGAAGCGGACGGACCCGATGCGCCGTTGATAAAAGCGTGATACCTCTGTGTTCAGAACAGGTCAAATCCAGTCAGAATGAATCGACGCTCGAATCTGGAATCCCTTGAAGTAGAAAATTTCCCAAACACATCAGAACGCACTGGGTGATCTTCAAAACCGGCCACCGACGAGTGACCCTGTCGCCGGCGGGTTCAACCCCAAGCTTCCGGCTGCTTCTTCGGATTCGGCGTCTTGCCTTTGAGATAGGCGAGGTCACACCGAGCGGCTCGTGACCGAGCCGAATCAGAATCGTGTTTGCGGAGACGCCTTCTTCGGCAGCCTATCAGCATAGGTCTTGCGGAAGCGATCAAGCTCGGCGGATTCCTAAGGAGGTTTATTTTTGCGAGGATACTTCGGTTTGATTACACCACCCGCTTCTCAGACCCTATCGCTTGACGCCGAATGACTGAGCGTATCTCTTGGAGCGCAGCTATATCGCTAATATGGGATGAAAAGGCGATGTAACCGTCTGGGCGAACAAGCAGCAATCCCGGCTTGTCGAAGAGTCTTAATTCAACAACATCGGAAAATGATTCAGCGAGTTGCTTGGCCGCGTCTTTAGTGGACCTATTTGCTTCATTGCCAAGAAAAAGGAGGAAGCGGCTACGGATGCCTTTGCCACCGCGTAACGAATCCTCGAAATACCTCTCTCCCGTCCCGTCAACAATTGGGCTTCCCTGATAGGCAATGCCCAGTTCGGAGAGTCGTTGCACGAAGGCATGCTGAAACGGGGCCAGACGCGAAACCATCGGTATGACCACATCGCGCAACGCTTGGGCCAACTTATTCGGAGTTCCCATGACCTTGGTCAGCAGATCTGTAGTCTCGATCACGTTCTTGATGACGGGCAGACGTTCGGTGCTATAACTGTCGAGCAACTCCTGCTTTCCGTCGCCCTTCAGAAAGAGATCAAGCTTCCAGATCAGGTTCCAAATGTCATGCAACCCGGTATTCATCCCCTGGCCGCCGAATGGACTGTGAATATGGGCAGCGTCCCCGGCGATGAAAGTGCGCAGTTCGCGCAACCGTGCCACCTGGCGGTGATGAATACGAAAATAGCTACTCCAGTGCAAGCCGCGCGCCTCGATTGCACTAGGTGCACGTTGAGCCAGTATCTTACGGACAAGGACAAGCGAAGGGACATCTCCCTCGATGTTGTCGACGGTCGCGACGACTCGGCGTCGCGTGTCGCTCATTGGAAAGATCGCTACCGGTCCAAACTCGCTCGGACACAGCTGCATCTCGTCGGCTGGTAGGCTTGTGTTCGTCTCGACATCAGCCAAAAGGAACGAAGCTTGATATTCTGCTCCCTCAAATGGAAGGTTCAACTGGTGGCGTACAGTGCTGTGTGCCCCATCGCAGCCGATCACGACCGTGGCTCGGCACTGGATTGATTCGCCTCTCTCTTCGAGCGTGACATTGACTCCATGATCGTCTTGTTCCGCGGATATGAACTTAGTCTCGTACTCAACGGTTCCGCCCTTGCGCCGCAACTCTTCGACCAGCAATCTCTCGGTCACGTCCTGCGGCACCATCGCAATGAACGAATAGGGAGTCTCGTCTGGCGCAAACTTCATGTGGGCGAGCGTACGGTCACAAATCATGACAGCCACTTGTGTGACCCGATTTGCCTTTTCAAGAAACGGCATGACGATCCCCGCCATGTCGAAGATTTCAAGCGTTCGAGGAAAAATCGCCAGCGCTTTCGAGTGTTCGGATTGCGACGCGCGTTCCTCGATGATGCGATAGCGAAGATTGTGGCGAGCACATTCGTTCGCTGCGAACAAACCAACTGGCCCCGCACCGACGATCAATACGTTAGTATCAATGGAGCTGTTTACCATAATTCGGGTACTCCTCTGGCCTCATATCATCAGCCTCGTCGAGTAAAGCTGCTATGCGGCCCGGCGCTGTTTGAACCGTAATCCTTTTCGATAGAGGCCATCGCTTCCCACGTCAAACACACGGTTGGAGCGCGCACGAAAGTTTTCCCGGGCCGCGGTGGCAGCAAATTCAATGAGTTGTTCTTCCGAAAAATGCCGGCGTAACTCTGCATAGAGCTCGTCGCTCACATTTGACGGGCTGTCGGCCATGGCGTCCGCCATTCGCAACAGGGCCCCTTCCCCGGGCGCAAAGCTATCGAAGGCGCCTTCGCGTATTGCGGTGATCTCCTCATCTGTTAAACCGTAGATTCTGCCGCCGGCAGAATTAGCGTCGATTCAAAACGGGCACCCAACCCGCACTGCCGTCCGCAGTGTTAATAGCATTTGCTGGCGGTGGGGAACCGCGGCTTTCTGGCCCAGTAGCCATTCTCCAAGGGCATCGAACCAGAAAACTCGCGGAACGCGCGCGACGATCCTTTGCGGCGTCAGATCGCGGCCCAACAGTTTGCGAACCTTCTTAAAGACCTGACGCATGAAGAATGGAGCCTTCGTTGGATCAATTCCCTCAACTCTTGCCATATCGCGTTACCTTCCACTCATGGGTTAGATGTCGCTGTCACGCAACCGGTTCATTGTCATGGACAACAACTCAACGCGCCAGGCACACCAGCGACACCTATACATAACTAATGGGATGGTCCGACGCCTCTACCAAGATTGGCGGGGTATAAGAGGAGCAAGGAGTGAGGTGGCATAGTTCAGCGCGTCGCAGGCCGGTCGGTGTGGGAAAGCGAAGTCCAAACCTTCTGCTATAATTCCCGCCCATGCCCCTCGCGGTAGATGTACAACTAGGCCCTTACAAGATCATCTCTCTTATTGGCGCGGGAGGCATGGGAGAGGTCTATCGTGCACGCGACACACGCCTGCTGCGCGATGTGGCTTTGAAGGTTCTCCCGGTTTTTTTCACCAATGATCCTGAGCGCTTGCGGCGCTTCGAGCAGGAGGCGCGGGCGGTTGCGGCCCTCAATCATCCAAACATTGTTTCGGTTTATGACGTGGGCTCGGCTGACGGCGTGCATTATATCGTCTCCGAGCTGCTCGAAGGCGAAACTCTGCGCCAGCGAATCACGCCCACGGGAATACCGGCGCGGCGGGCGACTGAGCTTGCCATCCAGTTGGCGAACGGACTGGCAGCGGCGCACGAGCAAGGTATCGTCCATCGAGACCTGAAGCCCGAGAACATTTTCATCACGCGCTCAGGCAGGCTGAAGATTCTCGACTTCGGTTTGGCAAAGCTGCGCCGCGAACATAACGCGGATGAAACGATGGGATCACAAAGCGGCGCGCGGACACAGGCCGGCCAGGTGCTCGGCACTGCAGGATACATGTCTCCGGAGCAGGTGAAAGGCGGGGCTACCGATCACCGCTCAGACATTTTCAGCTTTGGCAGCATTCTCTACGAAACGCTGAACGGGCAGCGGGCGTTCCAGCGCGACACCAGCGCCGAGACGATGACGGCCATCCTGAACCAAGAGCCGCCGGATTTCGGCGGGCACAGCGGCGCCATTACTCCGGCACTTGATCGGGTCATTCGCCACTGCATGGAGAAAGATCCCGCTCAGCGTTTCCAGTCGGCGCAGGACATTGCATTTGTGCTCGAATCGCTGTCGGAAGTTTCCCAACCTGTGGCAGCTGCGGTGCCGGCGCGTCGCACACGTTGGGTTCGTCCGGTAGTCGCGGGTCTGGTTTTGTTGGCGGCGGGTCTCGCGTTCGGCTTCTGGCTGCGTCCGGCTGCCGTGGAACTTCAACCCAAACTTCACCGCATCACGTTCCGGCGTGGAACGATTTGGAACGCGCGTTTCACTCCCGATGGCAACATAATTTACGGCGCCGCATGGGAGGGGCGAGGAGAGGAATTATTCGCCGCCGAACACGGCAGCACCGAATCGCGTTCGCTTGGTTTGCAAACCACCGACATTTTGGCGATTTCCGGCGCCGGAGATTTAGCTGTTTCCACCAACCGCCACTTCGTCGAAGGGTTTGAGTTGGCGGGCATGCTGGCCCGCGCGCCCCTCGGAGGCGGCGCCCCGCGTGACATCGCGGAAGGCGTGGAGTGCGCCGATTGGTCGCCGGATGGCACAAAATTGGCGGTGGTGCGCCGAGTAGGTGGAAAGGTAAGACTGGAATATCCGCTGGGAACCGTGCTCTACGAAACCGCGGGCTGGGTCAGCCACCCACGAGTCTCTCCCGATGGGAAGATTGTGGCGTTTATCGATCATCCTTTTTCACGAGACGACGCGGGTGCGATTGCTATCGTGGACATGCAGGGCAAGAAAAAGACCCTCAGTGGACAGTTCGTCAGCGCACAAGGTCTTGCCTGGTCGCCGGGAGGGAACGAGGTTTGGTTCACTGGAACTACTTCAGGATCGAGCCGCGAGCTGCGAGCCGTTTCGCTTTCCGGAAAAGAGCGGCTCATCTATTTGGGAACAGGAACCCTGACGCTGCAGGACATTTTCAAAGACGGCCGGGTTCTATTTTCGCGGGATGACTTGCGGGCCGGCATGATCGGCCTAGCCCCTGGCGAGACTAAAGAGCGCGATCTGAGCTGGCACGACTGGACCGTTCCGCGGGACCTGAGCGACGACGGGAAGATCGTTGCGTTTGACGAAACTGGGGAAGCAGGCGGCGAGACGGGGGGAATTTTTGTTCGGCGAACCGACGGCTCTCCTGCCGTTCGGCTCGGTGACGGGCGAAGGCCCACGCTATCACCTACCGGGGATCGGGTCTTGGCAATCAATTACGCCCAGCTGGGGGTAATTCTCGATCTGCCCACGGGCGCGGGCGAACCACGGATGATTTCGACGGGAGATGTTCGGGTGCAAAGCGCGTTTTTCTTCCCCGATGCAAAACATATTCTTGAGTTGGGAAGCGCCATGGGAAGCCACGCGCTTCGATTGTGGATTCAAAATTCCGAAGGAGGGACGCCTACTCCAATCACCCCCGAGGGAGTGACGGTGGGATATCGCACCTGCATTTCTCCCGATGGCAAGCAGGTAGAGGCACAAGATCCTCAAGGAAAAATCACGATCTACCCAGTAACTCCCGGACCTGCCATTCCGGTACCGGGCATTGAGCCCGGCGACGTAGCTATCACATGGACGCCAGACGGAAAATCCCTGTTAGTCGGACGCCGTGAGGTTCCGGCCCGGGTCTTTATGGTCGACCGGGCGTCAGGACAACGCAAGCTGTTTAAAACCGTTACGCCAGCCGATCCTACGGGCTTGTTCGCGGACCAGCCGCCACAGTTTTCCCGTGATCTGAACAGCTACGTATTCAGCTACCAACGGATCACCTCCGACCTCTATGTCGTGGACGGGCTGAAGTAGGACAAGCGCTCAAGGAAGTGCCTTTGGTTCCACACCCAAATGCAGCATGCCGAAGATGCACGCCGTCTCAGTTGGCGATAGATCCGGATTATACTCATTGGGGCAAAATAGACGGAAGCAATTTATCCAAGGCCCCGGATTCAACTCCCAGCTAGGCACCTCAATGGATTGGGCACTTCATCAACAGCAAGTACGCTTCGATATTCGCGCAGAACGCGCCGAATACGGGTATTTATTCAGCCATCAGGCGCGGGTGCTTCAGCACCGACTTGCCCGCTGCGGGGGGTGGCGACCGGACAAAAGAGATTCCTACCGCTGAGTGGGAGAGAGTCTACCGGAAAGAAGCACAGGCGCGGAGACTGCTGCATCAGGCAAGAGTTCTGGGTTGGGGAAAAGAGAAAAGGTACTACTACGCTTGCAAGCAATAAGGTAAGAGACTTAGTGGCTTCGTTTCGCAAAATCAGCCCATTTTTGGAACCTCGGAGTTAAGACAGAAAAAAACGCGGCCCATGCGAGCCGCGTATCCAAAAATGCTGGATAAAGGGTTCCAAAAAAGTGTGAACTAACGCGAGTCGCTCTCTTCAGCCTGGATTTTACGAAGCGCTTCGATTGCGCGGTACAAATCGCGCTTCAAAGAGGCACGATAGCGAGCAAGGGTGTCAAGAGAACTCCGCAACACTGCCTGCACCTCAAGGTGGGAAGCATCGCGTCCCAGACGATTTCCACTCGCAGGCGAGGGAGTAAGTCCCCGGCCGAATCCGCCGTTCGGATTCGGCTGATCATTAGCGGCGACAGCACGAACTTCAACCCGTTCGCAATCCCAACCACGATCGAGCGGAAGGTCTGTTTCGTCAATGGGCAACGACAGATCGCCGCAAAAAATGCCTTCGATCGCACATGACCCATCCTCGCGCCGCGACAACTCTTGTGTCTCGAGTGCTTCGACAATTCCGAGCTTCCAATAACAATTCGCGATCTCTTCGACAAGCGATGCTTGCAGGATGCCGACCGGGCGAAAATCCGAGCGCCATAAATTTAGTTGCGCTTGGTACTCCGCCTTTTTCTCCTCCGTATCGAGATGAATCTTCCGCGACAGAATTCCATACGTTGTAGCGTTTTGTGAGCTGTTTGCCTTGGCCTGCAAAGATTTCGGGCCGGTAGATGACCGCGCGTTCTTGCCATTCGCTGCAAGTACAGCTTCGCTAATAGTCTTCTTCACCATTTGATATGTCTCCCACAATAAAGAGAGCAGGTGGGCAGCGAACTGCTCCTCTACTCTTTAATGCGTGATGCAAATGCGAAGAATACGTTGAAACGATGTCAGGTGAGTAATCCGTAAACGAAGGCTATAAGATCAATGCTATAGCTTAATATTAAACTTCCCGAGTAACTGCGCAAGAGCCGACAGTCGTGGACTGGAAGATCACGGTAGTGTTAGGCCCGACGAGTCCCTCAGCGCGAGCCTATAATGCCACTATCAACTGACGGCAAGTTTAATTTTCCTAATTCCATTCTTATCGCCATACCAGCAAACGCACAACTCACGGAAGGTCATGACTCTGCAATCACAGAAGCGATCTGGAAAATTCCGAACTTTACAGAAGTCGTCATTCGATCTCTATTGAACCAGTCCCACGGAACCACGGCTAGACACAAGAGTGCATAGTTCGGAGTCTGACACATCCAGCCTGCGTAAGTTGTCACCTGGCCTCGATGGGAAGCTAAAGCATGTCTGGCTCGCTCTTGATGCATTTCTAAGACACCGCGAAGGATCAACGCCGTCCATATGCAAGTTCGTTCTACTTTTCGTCGTGCGATGACGTCTGCCACCGTGCGAGAGGTCTCCAGCGACACACATCACACATCTTTGGTGCGTCTGAGATATGACTGCAGATATTTCGATCCCTCTTTGTTGTAAGCCTCTGTGCCGATGGTCAACAAAATCTCACAGATCTGAGAAACGCTCCTTGCCTCTCGATCAGCGATCTGTTCAAGACTCTTCTTAAGCTCGTCAGTTATTCGGAATGCTAGGGGAGCACTCTTCTTCATAGTAGTGAGATTGTATGAAAAAGGAAGACCATTGTTCATTGTCAACTTGACTACTATCTTCGTTTCTCATACAATGTATTGTTATGTATGAAATGGAGGCGTCATGGGCGATCGACTGGTGCTGCGCAACATGAGATTAGCTCGATCGAGATGGCCCCAGCAGTTGGGCCAACCCGCTCGCGAATTGCTGAAGATCCTGACTGACGAGTATCGATTTTCGATTGCCAACGGCGACCTCGTCTGGCTGGCACCGGGATGGTATGTTACCCACACAGGTCTGATCCGACTGTCGCGCAGAAGGCGCTGCGCGGGAATTCACACAAAACTCATTTCGGACTTTTGCGATCCCCAGGCGCAACGTTGGGCCGTCGAAGCCACGGTCTATAAGTCCAGGACCTGTCGCGGCTTCGCGGGCTTTGGCGACGCCGATCCTTCCAACGTCTCGTTCCTTGTCCACGGAGCGGAGATGCGTGTCGCGGAAACGCGTGCTGTCAACCGCGCGTTGCGCAAAGCCTACGGCATCGGTATCTGCTCAGTCGAGGAGATCGGTTCCTTCGCAGATCGACCACCTTCGAGCCCGGAGTCCAGGAAGCTGCCGCAGCCTGCCAATGGCAACGGGAACCATGGCGGCCCCAAGGTCCGCGACCGCTTGTGCCAATTGATTCGCCAGCATCAGCTCGACCCCGCGCTGGTCAAGTCGTATGCCACCGATTTCTGCGGAACCAAGACCCTGCGCGATGCGACGCGCGAACAAGTAGAAAACTTCGTTGCCCACCTGGCCGACTGGGCCGAGAAAGACCGCA
>Ga0335073_10009876_pt1 | contig 13397 bp, 13 predicted proteins | sample Lox_Sample_22_FD_207093 | JGI IMG/M metagenome (GOLD analysis project Ga0335073, IMG submission 207093) | Soil microbial communities from Loxahatchee National Wildlife Refuge, Florida, United States - Lox_Sample_2.2 | ecosystem: Environmental > Terrestrial > Soil > Wetlands | place: USA...
TATCATCGACAAAAATCATACAATCATACATCGTGACAATCATTGAAACGTTGCGAAATGCGGGAAAAGATGAGGATGCGTGAGAGGATGAATGATGGGCATCGAACTGAATAATGAAACGGGCGGCACATACGAAGTCTGATCGTCCTTGCTTCCACTCCACATTATGACGTCCGCAGGACTGGTCTTCGTCCTGAGATTCCGTTGGTAAACTTCGTCGCCTTGAGTGACCTTCTTGAACAAGCCCATCGCTGTTGAAGCCATGCCACCGAGATCGCCGCGGGCGTACGATGAAACAATACCAAGCAACCCTTGGCCGGCTTCTTTGGCGAGGTTGGGCTCTTTAAGCAAACCTTGAGTGCTGTAGATGTATGGGAGATCGAGTGCCGAACCACTGTGGCACGAGTCGAAGATGGCAGTCAAGCGCACACCAGGACGCAGTGGCTTCACCATGATGTCGTGCATTTCGTCGTCAACAATATGGCCGGCCGTCCGGAAGTCAACTGGGTAAATCACTTCGTCGTATCCGTCATCTTCGTCACCGTCCAGATCCGGAGTTTGGCCACCGTGACCGGAGTAGTGGAAGAACAGCGAATCGTTGGGCTGCGCGTCTTTCACCAACCAATGCATGGCCCTGTAGATGTTCGCCTTTGTTGGTTGGGACATTGGATTCTGCTGATCGTCGGTTAAAATAACCATATCTTCTCTCTTGTAGCCGAAGTGTTCGTTCAAGTAGGCGCTCATGTTCTTTACGTCGTTGATGCAACCACGCAGTTGGCCTCGTTGACCGAAATAGTTAATGCCAATGAGCAGAGCTTTCCGTCGTCCAGTACACATGGAGTACTGGAAGCTGTATCCTTGAGGTGCACCGGCGCCAAATGCCTGCTGTGCCGGAGGCGGTGGGGGAGGAGCGTTGTGGTTGCCTTGAGCGTACGCATTTTGGTGGATAGTCGGGAGAGCTACGCAACATGAGTTGGTGTTTCTTGTTCATATCATCTCGAAGCGCTTACGGGGACCAGCGTTATATCCTGCCGGCGCAGGTTGACCACCGTAGAACGGTGGTTGCTGTGGTGGCGGCTGAGCCAAGGTTAGTGTGGTCGACTGGCAGCGAACGAGATACGGTGTCTACCTGTTGATAGCCTCCTCCGCCGTATTGGCCTGGTGGAGGAGTTTGATAGCCATACGGCTGCGGAGAGGGAATAGGTCGTGGAGGATAGTTGCCGTAGCCTTGGCCCTGCGGTGGCCTGAAGACGGAATGTAAGCGCGTTTTCACCTCAACGCACACAACCGAGACACGCAAATGACACACTCACGGGCTGTACTGTTGCTGAGGATGACCATAGTTATTCTGCTGCCAGCCGTTCTGCGGTGGAGGGCCACCGTAGCCGCCTTGATACTGCTGTCCCGGGTAGTAACTCATGTCGATGTTGGCAAAGACGCGAGGGTTGTTGCTGTGGGCCGAGCCGTCAGCTCGGAGGCCGAGATGAGTCGCAGAAGATGTCCCTCGCTCTCCCTGCAGTCGATGGACACACGACGCAGATGAAGATGGATGAACAAGCAAGAAATGAAGATTGCCTGGCGGAGTTGCGGTGGTGAAGTGCTGGGCGGGACGATATAAGTAGACCAACCCACCGGCAGACAGCTTGGCGGGTAACTAACCGCAGGCTGGTCTGACCAAAAGTGCAACGTGGGGCACGAGACGTGACCACCTGCTTCGTGGCTGGTAAGAAAAATGGTGCCAGCAAGCGTAAAGTTGAGGCTGTGCGAGGTGCTGCTGCTCTGCTAGACTGGTGCAGATTGAAGGAGCAACGTATCGGAGGGCAGTAGGAATGATACTGTTCAGCAGACGCCAAAAGGGCCTCACATCGGCCCGCCTGCGTTGACTGGGTACGGTGGCCGACGGCAACACGGGTTTGGATAGGAGCGATGATGCGAGTGATGCGAGTGATGGCAGATTCACGGCTTGGGCCTATCAGAACGGCGTGATTCAGCAAGGAAGTGTTCATCTGGTCGCATATTAGCTCCCTAATTTTCAATCGGGTTGTCAAGCGTGCACCCGGAAGCACCGATCGTGAAGGACACACCGAAAACGCGCACCCTCACCCCACTGCCACACGCCAGCCAAAACGCCCCGTCGAACTCGTGGCTACGTGAAACGACCCACCCGAATTGATCCAATACATTGAAGTGGTTGGCCTGGCCATGCAGCTTGACGCTTTCTGGAAAGTCTACGCCAGATCAACCACCTGCTTCCTCTGCTGTTCGAAAATTCTCTGCAACTGCCCTAAACTGCAGTGGGCACAGCCGCACTCCTTCAGCAACCATCTTCCTGGCATTGATCAATGACTGTCGTGCCAAATATGGGGCTGTGTACGCAGGAACCTCTCTCTTTTCGTATGTACGCAATGCTTACATACGCTTCTTGCGTGTCCTCTTCCTGACAAACTTTGCCATCTATGTCTCCGCGGGGAAGATCACAGCCCGAATTAGGTAGCTGGACGCTGGCTCGGTCCGGGAGAGCTGAATTGTGTTGTGCTTCAACCTACTGGAATATCCTTTTGCTTTCAATGTGTCGGCAGTTTCCGAGCACCCTTACATCGTGACCACATCATATCATATCGTCGTTGCGGCTGACGACCAAAGACGTCAGCGCTCAAAGCCTCAATCTATCTACCGCGTGCCAGTTAGCGAAATGCATTTGAAGACAAAATTCAATGTGGGGGTTTGTTGTTGTGCTGAACTCAATGTAGTGTTTTTCAGCTGTTGGAATATTTTGCTACAGTCGAATAGGGCTTCACCAACTTAGCAAATCACGACTCTGCTTCGTATTGACATTCGCCACTCATGCTCTCACCAAGCTTTATTACATGCATGTGTCTATTTTCGACTGCAGACACGACCGAGACATTCGTATTGCCCCTAGATCATTCATCATGAGCGATCAACATTGACAGAGTAAACCTCCTGAATTTAGGCGATATTCTACGAAATACCAAACATTCTGATCTTTTCATTCGCTTCGCGTGCATTATGCATACAAATCAATTCTTCCATATTACATAGCCCGCTCCTAAATTTGGGTATCACGTCCTTCCAGCTAAGGAAAAAAGGGAAACAGAAAGCTGCGATGGTCTGATAATTGCGATGGTTTGGCGATTTCGATGGTCTGATGACGTCGCAGAGTGAACCCCTAATTCTCTTGATTCCTTATCCTCCTGTTTCCTTCTACATTTTGTGAAACTCTCAGCGCCTTTCTGATGACGCCTCTTATTCCATTCAGACAGCCAAATTCCCCTGCAGCATCATATTTCGTGTCGAATGATTACCAGTCCCATCCTACCCATTCCAATTTTGGAGCAACTTCCGGAATGATTCCGCCAGGAAACTCCCGCTTCTCCCGTACTTGTTGGTAAATCTGTTCGAGTTCTTTCGACTTGGATGCATACACACTGTTCGGAGCTTCCGTGTCAGGGATCGGAGGTGGCTGTTGACCTTCCAAGATGTTTCGTAATTGCGAATTCGACGACATTGCATATCGTTGGCCGGCAGCTGGTGGCTGTACTGGGCCTCCAACATTTGCGTTGGCGAAAGAGTTGTTGTTGTTGTTGAAAGCATCGGTCTGGCTGGTAATCTGAGGCCCAAATGCCGTCGTGGTTGCCGGTGGACTATTCATTGAAACTGATGGTGACTTAGGATTGTGGAAGCCAGCGATGCTTGAAGGTTGACTGGTGCTTACTTGATTAAATCCGTTGTTCGGCTGTTGATGGACACCGAAAACGCCGGATGGGGCGCTGTTGCCAAATATTCCTCCTTGCTGCTGTCCCTGATCAAATCCTGAAGGCTGCGTAAAAGCCGTCTTTTGTGTAAATCCTGACGGTTGACTGAAGGCAGGCTGTTGATTAAACCCTGGGTTTTGATCAAGCGCTGTGGCTGGCTGTAGAGCGAAGGCTTGTGGTGTCGGTTGATTAAAGGCATTGCTTTGATTAAACGCGTTCGGTTGATTGGGGTTTGCTTGCTGCTCTTGCTGCATATGTTGCTCAAAACTTGAACTCTGTGCTGTAGACTCGCTCTTCGAGAGTAAGTAGTCTGGAACTACTCCGGACTTGTTGCAATCATTGATTACATCCCATCGATTTGGGTGCTCGTTTCTACCCTTGACGACGTAGCTGACGGCGGCGTTGAGGTTGTCCAAGATCTGTTGCATTTGTTGTGCGACTTGAGTGGCTAATCGCATTTCTTCTTGTTGATAGGTTTGTTCTTGCCCTTGTGCTTTTGCTAAATAGTACTGCACTCGGATTTCTTCAGGGCTCCATTCTCTCTCCACATCGATCAAATCCTTTGGAGCAGATGGGAGAGGAGCAAAAGCAGACAGAGGCCATTCTGGACGACCGCCTTTGAGGTCTTCGACAACATGTTCTGTCTTCAGATAGAAGTCTGTGGGCCTGTAGAATCGAAGCCAATCGCGGCCGGGATCAGGTTGCCACCTCTCGTTGTTCCTATCAGAACGGCCACGTTGATCTGGCTCATTCCGAGCGAAAGCGCCTCTTGACTGCTGTTCATTTCGCGGTTGGAACGGGCCTTGCGGCGAGCGTCCTCTTGGCTGCATCGCTGCGGGTGTTTGAAGGCTTTCGTTAAATGGACGCTGAGGAGGTGCGCCGCCTACGCGACCGAATAATCCACTTGAAGATGGCTGCGGATTGTTTGGACGACCGAAGAAGCCTCCAATGGGTGGTTGTTGTTGTTGTGGTTGCTGCGGTTGTTGTGGGCTATTCTGCGGATGTTCATTTCTGCACTTGTCTCCAAACCGGCAGTTGCCTTGGAGGTAGAACTTGCAGACTGCCATCGCGCTCCTGTATGGATGACTGCGCCAATGTAGCAGTTGATACCGATACTGTTTTGGACCGAAGGGTCGGAGTTGATCTTGTCCTCAACGTCTGCGCCGACTGACGCTTCCTGGCCTTGTTTGGCTTGGGCTGCGGCTTTGGCTTTTGGAGCAGTTTCGATCCTCCCGGCACTAAGATGATGAAGGTGGCGACCAGGACGTCGGTGAAGGATGGCATATTATGTGTTCGACGTCATGAATGCCACATGGCAAGAGGGTTCGAGGGCTCTGGTTGTGTTTATATAAATGAAACAATACCAGGAAGGTGTGAAAGGTGCTTTGGTATGCAGAGGTGGAGTCCCTGAAAGGCGAGGCCGGATGCGAGATCCCATCGTCTTCGCGTCTAAGATTTGATTGTGGCTGTGCGCGTCTTTCTGTCTGCGTCGCCGCCTACGGTAATGTCCGATGCTGTGGCACGTCTTGACGTTTGTGCTACTCAGTTGTCCATTCGGAACTGCAAAGCTCACATCCTACGTTTTTCTCTGCAGGAAACTGCAATCCATACCATGAATCTGAGATAGTGCAATTGAAGGCCTGCAGGCCTCAACAGCCAAGTCGCATACACACAGCACTCACCTGCGAACACCAAGCGCCAACTCATGCACCCGTTCTCCGTCCTTACAATCGGTATCTTCGCCGCCGGATACATCACCGCGCGTTGGGATCTCGTTACTCAGCTGTATGAGCTTGCAATCTTTGCTAGGGACCACGGAGTCTGGACTCGAGCAGCCAAAGGCTTCGCCGTACTCTCCGTCTTCCTCATTGTCCTGATCATTCCAGTCGAGCGCATTGCTGCCCGCGAGGCAAGTCAACATCCTCGAGTAGGCGGTGGAGGCATATCCGCCAAAGAACAACTGAAGAGAAGAGGCTCGTTCTAAGGGCATGTTGACATGGTAGCCGGTGATGGGCTTATGCGCGTGTTCTGGCCCTCGGATGCTCCCCGTGGTGTCAATACCGGTGTCTTGGTCGGATGGCGGAATTCCGAGTATGACTATTTGGTGATTGCTATCCTCCAAGATGTGGAGGTCAGTCCCTACAGCTCACGCCGTAGATGTATGCTTACTCTATCTAGCCTCGTCGAGTGGACAACGCCCTTCAAGTGGGAATACTCTTCCGTCAAAGCCCTTATCCTATCCAACACCTCCTCGAGCGATGCGGCCATACTCCACCGCAGGTTCTCGGAACAATCAATCCTGGTTTTAAACCCACAGATTTCAATCCAGCCTCGCTTGTAGCTTACTCACTACCGCGCTCACGCTTTCCTCGGTTGCATTGCCCTCAAGAATCGGGAATAATCGTGCAGATAATACTATATGACAGACCGCATCCAAAACACATGCAATATCTATCACTCACACCGATATCACTGTCTTTGGATGACAAAACACATAAAATTGGCATAGGATTCCCGCTAGATGGGATCGAGGCAGCCGAGGAGAAAGAGCGACAGCGAAAAATGGAATTGGTAGAGAAACTGAAGCAGCACACTGTCATCAGGCATCCCAATACATTCAAAGAGACAAAACTGCTTAGGGTAATTGATCAGATCAATTGCTCGTACGAGCTCAATGCTCTCATGCAGCGCAACGTTGGATTGGTTGGAGCACGGAGTAGACGAGCGCTGAGCGTGAGCGAGCGTGTCGTTGAGTCTGCCAGCAATCTATGGCAGCTCATATTACTAGGACTTTGGCACGTACTTATTGTCTACGTGTATCCAGTTCTTGCTCAACTCTTTGTTCTCGGCCTGATAGCGCACCGCATCGCAGGAGAGGGCATGCTCATCATGCTCGACTGGCGATTGTTTCCGGAGTCAGCGGCACTGAAAGATGTCTCTGCCACCGCTCAACAAGTAGATATTCGTCTACAACAATTCTGCTACTGGCCAGTTCAGTACATTACACTGAGCAAGCGGAAACAAACTTGGCAGAGCGTCACAACTAATCATCCCGAGTACATACGGTTTTACAACAGTCTTTGGCTTGTCGCCAACGATGTCATTATTGGAATCGCTATGGGGTCTTACGTGATTGAAAATGCTGGTTTTGTCGCGGCTCAGGTCGACGCTGTCCTTTCATATTGGACAATCACCGGTCTACAGAGCATGATCACCTGGCTTCAAGGCTGGCCCGCCGGTCTCAAGTTGAACACCGAGCTCGCTGTCTTCCTAGGCGAGCTCTTTCTATGGGTCATCGAGTACTGGGCCGGTATCATTGGCATGCTTAGGCCATTCCTTCCCGATCTCGTCTCCTTCATTGGCTTCTCTGCCTTTGCTGGTGCAACAATGCCAATTTCTCTGGTTTCCGACTTACTCTCAGTCCTCACTCTTCATATCTACTGCTTCTATGTCGCCTCGGCAAGAATCTACAATTGGCAACTTACTATCATCACTAGCCTCTTCCATCTGTTCCGAGGCAAAAAAAGGAACGTTCTCCGCAATCGTATCGACAGCTGCGACTACGATCTGGATCAACTTCTTCTAGGCACCATACTGTTCACACTTTTGTTCTTTCTACTTCCAACCGTTGGGGTGTTTTATCTGACGTTTGCGACTGCTCGAATGGTAATCATCCTCATCAAAGCCGGTTTGGATACTCTGTTGGCATGCTTAAATCACTTCCCACTGTTTGCTCTGATGTTAAGGTGTAAGGACTCGAGGAGACTACCTGGAGGCATTCGATTTGCTTTACAGGATGCTCGCTCAACCGTCGTTAAGCTGGCAGCAGAGCAGACTTCCGTTCAGACATCATTCATCCACCTAAAGGTATGTTACATCTGAATCCGACCTGCTGACATGCAGAATACTCACAACATGCAGAGCATTCCGCTCCCTCTGAAAGCAATGCTTAACGAGTACTTCCAGCTCGCCAACCGTATTCGCAAACACTATATTTCGCCCGGCGTTATTCTTTGTTTTGTCACAGGACGTTTCGTGCCACCAATTCATCGAAAGAATCTGTACTCTCTGCAATACAGTATGCTGCCCGCAACAAGAGTGGGCATATCAACGCTTTGGGAGCTGCTGAGCGAGAAAAGGAAAGAGGGAATGGGTGGTACAATTGCAAATGGCGTCAATGGCTCATGGAATAACCATATGAAGAGGCCAACGGGTAATGGCACAGCTTCGGCAAGAAGGAGATGACATCCGTCTCCGGTCCTTTCTGGCGGCTCGACTGCCACGATTACGAATACAGCGGAATGAAATACCTCGCTTGTTATGGAATAATAATTGATTCCTTCTCTCCGTAATTACTTCTGAGACCTGATATAACTTTCACGCTGCCGAGGATCAAAGTTCATTCATTAATACTCCAACTCGCCTCGGTCCACGCCTTGGCGCCTGGCTCCGATCGCGTCAACTGCCACTCGCTTCAAACAACGTTCGCTTTAAAAGATTTCTAGGAGCTTGAAAATTGTCTTTCCTGGCCGAAGTTCTCTGAAAGCCTTGTTTGCTTGTTGACATAATACGTTGATTTACCATTCCGATTCCTTCAATTGAACCGCTAGTGCTTAAAGAGGAAGAGCTTGGACCTTTTGTCTTCGAGTCGGCCGTGATGATGGCGGCGGAGGAATTGGATCATGGAGGACAGGGCATTCTGAGAACTTTGAAAGATCTGTTCGCTGGTGCCGCTGGAGGAGTTGCACAAGTTCTTCTAGGTTAGACGACTCTCGCTGTTTCTTAAAAACTCTTCTCCTTTTATGGTGCGCTTCTGACTCAGGTTGGAAGATGTTGTACCAAATTGGCCACTGTGTTTTCTTAAGATCATTGTCTACTGAAACATCGCATAAGGCTTTCTACATCTTAATATCATTCTGCGTTAAAGGCACGACCTAACAACTCCCTCAGGCCAACCATTCGACATCGTCAAAGTCCGGCTGCAAACCACACAACAGTACAAAAGCGCGCTCGACTGCGCAGCACACATCTGGAAGAACGAAGGGCCGCTGGCCTTCTACAAAGGCACGCTGACACCGCTCCTCGGCATCGGCGCCTGCGTCTCGGTGCAGTTCGGCGGCTTCCACTACGCGCGGCGGTGGTTCGAGCAGCGCAACGCGGCGACGCAGCGCGACGCGACGCTCAGCTACGGCCAGTACTATCTCGCAGGGGCATTCGCGGGCGTCACAAACTCGGTGATCTCGGGGCCGATCGAGCACGTGCGCATCCGGCTGCAGACGCAGCCGCACGGCGCGGCGAGGCTGTATGCCGGCCCGCTCGACTGCATCCGCAAGGTCAGCGCGCACGAGGGCGTCTTCCGCGGCCTGTATCGCGGCGAGGCGGTCACCGTGTTGCGCGAGGCCCAGGCCTACGGCGTGTGGTTTCTCACCTTCGAGTACCTCATGAATGCCGACGCGAGGCGGAACGGCATCAAGCGGGAGGAGGTGCCCACGCCCAAGATTGCGCTGTATGGTGGCCTTGCTGGCGAGGCGCTGTGGATCGCGAGTTATCCGTTCGATGTGGTGAAGAGTAAGATGCAGAGCGATGGGTTTGGCGCCGAGCAGAGATATAAGACTATGAGGGATTGTTTCGCTCAAACATGGAGGAATGAGGGCATGATGGGCTTCTGGAAAGGAATTGGTCCCACGCTTTTGAGGGCCATGCCAGTGTCTGCGGGCACGTTCGCTGTGTAAGTTTACACTCGCATGTGAGGTCGTGAGCTAGACGGCTGCTAACATCTGCTCTAGGGTCGAATTGACCATGAGACTCTTGGGCTAACGAGAGTGGAAACTGAAAGCAGGAATGCACATGTACAGGAAGGACAGACTTCGGGCGACGCCGAAGAGAAGAATTCAATCCTCGTACTACTTAGAGGGAGTCTAGAATTGTGTCCCAGAGGCTAGATTTGGCAGTAGCTCTTTAATGGTCATTCTATCCGATTTCATTAGTCTCGGGTTTGCCCGAATCTTCAGCCGCACTTATTCTACATACCGGTTAGATATTCCATTGCTACACAGCTTGAACTTTGAGATTCGTCTGAACATTCCTAGTATGGTGAGAGCATAAGATAACTTTACAAAAACGAGCCTATGTTTGCATTCGTGAAGAGCCACAGAAGGTAGCTGAAATCGCTTCAGGACGCCACGAAAGGTCCAGACCAAAGGCCTACCGACAATAATAGCAGACACTTGACCTAGCAGACAGCATCCTACAGAAATGAGTGCGGAAAGAGCATAAAACTCGTCGTTCTGGTGGTATAAACGATTGGTAAGGCGAAGCCGTCCAGTCTCGTAGTTTGCGCCCCAAGCTCTTCTTTGAGTATGCAGACGCGATGGGATTTAGAGGCCCAATTTGTAGCCGCCAACAATCAAGAAGCTACTGTACCACTAATATTATAGGGCTTTTGACGCCCCGTGACCGAGTGGCAATAAGGCGTTATGCAAGTTGGGAGTTTATTCGCCGACTACTTCGTGGCGTTCAGGCGGAAGATGTTTCCGTGGCGTCGAAAGTATGCGGGAAGGAAGCTGCATACTAATCGCAAATTAGAGAAGTGTGCTGTATGCCGAAATCTAGCGCAAGAGAGCGGATCGTCGGTTTTAGACGTGGAGGTCAGTGGATCATTATGGCGCCCCCGATTTCAGCCATTCTAATAGACGGGATGGAAATTGGAGCGGTGTGTCGATTTGAAAAACCAGTCTCTTTGTCCACTTTTCGTCTTAGGAGGTACCTTTGAACATTCAAAATAATTATTTTTCTAGTTGGATGAAGGCGGGAAGGTTATGCTGTATAACCAAAAACACCACTTCCGAGAATAAGAAATACAAATGAGGTACGATAGGATTCTGCGCGGCAAGATCTGATCTTCAATACGTTCCCGAGTCCATGGGCACGGTTCACTTCGAATATCTCGGCATCGACATCAGAATCACTTTCTTCCTCTACAACCAATCGCACTTGACGCCCGGACAATGGATCCCGCGCCAAAGAAAAGAAAAGGTGGCCCAGACGCGGCTGACAGCGCACCAAGCAAGAAGGCTAAGGTCAGTTTGCATCGGATGACGCCACTAACACGGCAAAACAGTCCAATGGGGGCATGTAGGTGGACGGCAAGAGAGCTAACAAGTGATTTGAGATTAGGCAAAGAAGCAGTGGGTGAATGCACGACGGCAGGATGGCGATGGTGCGGCCGACGTGCATATCCGCCGAGATATCCAGGCTGGAGATTCGGGCATTTGGGCTTCGTGTGCTCTTGGAAAAGAGGCTAGGTGCGTGGGTGAGCTGAAGTTACTTTTCGAGGAGGTGAGTTCTAACATGCAAAACAAACGCCTCGGGTGCTTCTGCAACACTGTCGACACTGACTGGCTTGCGTTTCATTAGCACGCACAGAACCTGTTCGGAGCCAGCGAAGCTGCGACAGAGGACGTTCCCGATAGCAACCGAGCTGCCGACGTCGAGGCCGAGATTGAAGACGAACTAGAGGGCATTCGCAAGCCTCGTGCGGAGCCGCTGTTCACCTCAGTCAAGGTCGACACGCCATGTCGTAAGTCTCATGATCACCGACAGCTAGCGGCGTGGAATGCGGGATCAGTTTTACTAATGGAGTGTATGCAATGCACAGTGATCTTCTTCAAGACGAAACCTCCTGTGGAGCCAGTGGCTTTTGTTCGGAGTATATGCGAAGAAATCCTCACAAATCCTTCTCAACTTCGCGCTGGATCCGTGAAACGTTTGACTCCAATGAGCCTCATGGGCAAGGCCAACGAAAATGGACTGCGAGAAGTAGCACAGCAGGTGCTTGGTCCGCATTTCCATGATGATGGGACCTCGGAGAAAAAGGTGAGGATGCATGCTTGATCGCGGTAGCCGAGCCAATCCCGTGCTCCGGTGATACATGTCAAGTTTTAATAACCGAAAGACCCGTGTCTAATCCAAGACAATAGTTTGCCATACGGCCCAACATCAGGAACCATTCGACCATGACCAGGGATGTAGTCATAGAGGTGGTGGCCCAAACAGTCGGAGCCCGACATAAAGTGGATCTCAAGGCATACGACTTGCTCATCCTTGTTGAGGTGTACAAGAACATATGTGGGATGAGCGTGGTTGGGCCGGACTTCGACACGACCATGAGACGCTTCAACCTCGAAGAATTGTCAAATCACGCGGCTCAGGCGTCCAATTCATGCTAGCATCTCCATTTCCGAGAAGCGAAGGCAAGACAAGGCAAGGCCGTAATTGACAGCGGTGAGCGAGGTGGGTGATGGCCCATGGGTGAGCGAGTTTGTGTGATCAATGCGAGGATGCGAGATCAAAGGGATGGCTACTGATCGTCTCCTTCGTCTCCAGTGAGCCGGGACAAGTGGCTTACTCCGAAGGCGAAGTTAGAAACGCCGCGGCCGCCTTTTAAGTCGATGTCAAGTGGCCGTGATTGGGAAAGGGCTCGGGATGCGAAACCACGACGCCAATCGAGTGACGGGGACCGGGCCTTTTTTGAGCGAAAAGGGTCTTGCCTCTGGCTTTTCTACGAGATGTCTCATTTTAGGGTGACATCCGTTCGGTCCAGGGAGGTCGCCGTAAGGCTAGCGGTTAGATAAGTAGCGGCAGGCTCTATTCCGGGCGTGCCAGTCGCCAGCAGGCAGCGGGGCCACTGGCTCACAGCGGGTGGCCAGGGTATGGTGTGTTAATTACCCCACGGACGCAGGCCCTGGCCCCCCGTGTGCTTTCTCGAAGGGCCCCAACCAGCCGGGAGAAGCGACCGCACGCTTTGGTTCGGTGGTGACGCGAGAGGCTGCCAACCTACACCATACTCCATGCAGCAGAAAAAGGCGAAGCCGCTTGCTTCGGACGCTCAGCATCGCTCGTCCGCTCTGCCCTACTGCTCCAAAATGATTTGATTTATTGTGCGTCCCCAGTCACAGTCCAGGGCCCTGCACCGACCGCCCACCAAGCGAGTGGCTGCGGCATGATTTTATTACTCGCTTCGTGTTCGCGCATCCTGTTTGGATGGCAAATGGCATTGTCGGCCATGCAGATGGAAACCAACCTCGACCGACTTCCGCCATCCGCCACAGGGTCTCGCGTCCGTCTGTCAAAGGCGATCCTCCTCCCGCCGACATGTCAAACAAATAACGAAGCATTCGGGCGCCCGCCTGGCCTTCCTCCTTCGCAACCCCGACGCCTCGTCCACTACATCTGAAACTCTTCGCTTTCGGCTGCGTGGTTGACCGAGCATGCCTTCGCCATAATCCTCGCGGAACATTCCCGTGTCAGACTTGATCCGACAAGCCACTTCAGCCGGCTAATCAGAGCGTCTTGTTCGAGGCTTTCCTTTTGATTGATCCCTTCCCCTAGTCCAGTTACTATTTCATATGTCCAAGATGCACTTGGTGAGCTTTGATGGAAACATGTCTTCTTCCTTAGTCATGAGTTACGCTCTACCACCCATCCGGACTTCTCCTTTGGCTTCGGCGGAAATCAAAACCTTTGAACGTCTGTTGAAGAATATCTACGATGGCACCAAGATACCTTTACGGGATGCAGAGCGTCTCCGTGGTCATCTACATCGTATCTATCTTCTGCATT
>Ga0335073_10009878_pt1 | contig 13396 bp, 10 predicted proteins | sample Lox_Sample_22_FD_207093 | JGI IMG/M metagenome (GOLD analysis project Ga0335073, IMG submission 207093) | Soil microbial communities from Loxahatchee National Wildlife Refuge, Florida, United States - Lox_Sample_2.2 | ecosystem: Environmental > Terrestrial > Soil > Wetlands | place: USA...
TCTGGTCGCCAGCAGTCGGAAGCGGGTTTGCGCATCGTTACCGACGGCCGCGCTTTCGTGGTGCCGATTAAGCAGAAGGCCCGCGTCTTGTCTTTGGCGCTGCGAGAGGTTGAGATCGTCGAAGAGTGCACCACCAGCCAGGGCATCCAGCTCAACGTCAGGGCGGTCGCCGCGTTGAAGGTCGGCGACGACCCGGCCTCCATTGCCAGCGCGGCGCGTCGCTTTCTGTCGGCGCAAGACCGCGTGGAGGAGATCACCGGCCGCATACTCGCCGGGAACTTGCGGGCGGCCGTCGGCGGGGTCAGCGTCGAGCAGATCATCGCCGAGCGCGACCGGGTGACGCAAGAGATCAAGAAGCGCAGCCGCGCCGAAATGGAGAAGCTCGGCATCGTGGTCGATGCGCTGGAGATCCAGGAAATCGAGGACACCTCCGGCTACATCAGCAATCTCGCCGCCCCGCACGCAGCCGCCGTGGCGAAACAGGCGCGTATCGCCCAGGCAAACGCCGATCTGGAAGCCGCCGAGCGGGAGCGAGAGGTCGCCGAGCTCAAGGCCCAGTACGAGCGCGACCTGGAGATCAAGCGGGCCGGGTACCTCGAGGAAACGCAGAAAGTGAAGGCCGAGGCCGCGCAGGCCGGGCCGCGTACCGAGGTGCGCATATCCCAGGAGGTCGCGGAGCAGCAGATGGCGCTCGTCCGGCGGCAGGCCGAGATCGCCGCGCTGCGCCTGGACTCCGAGGTCCGCCAGGCCGCCGATGCCGAGGCGTATAAACGACGCGTCCTGGCCGAGGCGGACCGCGACCAGGCGAAGTTCGCCGCCGACGCGGAGGCCTACCGGATGCTGACCCTTGCCCGGGCCGAGACCCAGGTGGCCAGAATCAACGCGCAGCCGGCCGCGCCCGCCGACGATCCGGGCCAGGGACGGCGGGTGCGCCTGCGGCAGCGCCGGATGGACGGCGTCTCCGTCCTCGAACAGCCGACCACCCGCCATGCCTAGCCTGGTCGCCAGCGCGCCGGGCCGAGCCGCCGACGTGGCGGCCGAAGCGCATGGCGGGGTTGCCCTCGGTGATGGCCGGGTCCGGCTCGGCTGGGCCGGGCCGCAGAACGCCGAACCTCTTCCGCGGCAGACGGCCGGGTTCGGCGATGCGTACTACGCGCGGCTGCTAAGGCTGCTGCTGTCGGATGTCGTCAGCGAGGCCGCCGCGGTGCAGCGCGAGGCATCCGGGCAAAGCGCGGCCATATCCGATGTCGCCGAGCGCGAGGCCGCCGAGATAAGCCGGCAGGCGTCCGCGCAGATCGCGGCGATTCGTGAAGCCGCCGAACGCGAAGCCACGGAACTGCGCGCGGCCGTCCTGGACAGGGAGGCCGGGGCGGCCCGGACGGCCGGGGTGGTCTCGGTCACCGAGGGCCTGATCAGCCCGGTCAGGCCCGCGGCGAAACCCCGGGCCCACCCCGGAACCGGATCAAAGGGCCGGCAGGCACGCGCCATGCGCAAGGTGGTGATCGCTTTCGCGGCCCTGGCCTTGGTCGGGGTCGGCAGCGGCGCCGCCGAGGTGGCGCTGCACGGGTTCAGCTTCTTCCTGTTCCGTAACGCGGGGGCGGGCGCGGGCAACTCACGTGATCTCAACGAGAACCAGGGACCAGGTCAGCCAGACGCCCCGGCCGCCCATCGAGCCCAGCACCGGGCGAATCCCGGGTAGGGCCGGCCTCAGCTGACGGCCGAGCCGATCACGGTCGGCTGGACGTCGTGGCCGTCGAGGCTGTCGAAGATCCCGGGCGCGTTCTGGAACTCGCCGCTCGGGTTGCCCTGCAGATTCGAGTCCTCGATCGTCAGCGCGCCCTGGCCGTTGTCGATCACGCAGAAGATGGCGCCGCCGCCCTCACGCGCGCTGTCCGAGCGGATCACGGTGCCGTTGACGACCAGGTTGTAGTTGTTGCCGTCGGTGTACACGCCTCCCCCGCTGCCGCCGCCGGGCGTGCCCGGCTGCGCCGGGTTGGCGCCAAAGCCGATGGCCTTGTTGCCCACTAGCAGGCTGTTGGTCAGGACGAAGTTGGCGTACAGCCCGCTGATCGCGCCGCCGTTCGAGCACGTGTTGCCGCGGAACGTGTCGTCGGTCAGGTAGACCGGCGTGCTCATGTCCATGCCGTAGGCCCGGATCGCCCCGCCGCCGAGGTCGGGGCCGAACTGGTAGCAGCCGTTGCCGGCGAACCCGGAGTTGACCACCGTGAGCTGGCCGCCCTGATCGAAGATGGCGCCGCCGCCGTAGTTCGCCGACCCGCTCACCTGCTGAGCGCCCGAGTAGCCGTCGATGAACCTCATGTTCTGCACGATCAGGTGCGGCTCGGGCTGCTCCCAGCAGCCCGGGCAGGTGTCGGAGTCCAGGATCCGGATCTTGCCGCCGCCGCTCAGCGTGACCTTGCCGCCGCCGTCGATGACGATCAGGTCGCCGTGCACCATGTTCGCGGTCTGGGTCATCGTGATCGTGACCGGCTGCGGGCCGCAGTTGAAGGTGATGATGCCGCCCATCGCCACGGCCTGGACCACGGCGGCGGAGGTGCAGCTGGCCGGGCTGCCGTTGCCGATCACGTGGTCGGGATGAGCGGTGCTGACCGCCTGGCCCGCGGCGGGCACGGCGGCGTGACCAGCCCGGTTGCCGTACCGGCGCGGGCGCGGCGGCGCACTCGGCTTGGGCGTCGGGGTGGGCGTCGCCGTCGGCGACGGGGTCGCCGGGGACGCCGCCGGTGATGTCCGGTGCGCGGTACTCGCCGGGCCGTCCGCGCTCGCCTGGTGAGCGGCCGTGCCGCACGCGGCCACCGCCAGCGCCGAACACAGAACGGTAAGAACGCCTCGGAAACCGCCCATGGGCCGCATGGCGCCACATGCTAGCCCCGCGGGCGGTCAGGGCGCGGGCGTTCTCAGTGGGAGTCGCGCGGCACCGCGTGGCCGCGGCTGCCGAGCAGGAAGTCGAAGTCCGCTCCCTGCTCGGCCTGCAGCACATGCTGGGTGTAGAGCCAGGCGTAGCCGGAGGACGCCGACGCCTCGGGCGGTGTCCAGGCGGCGCGGCGCCGCTCGAGCTCGTCGTCGGGGACCTCGAGCGACAAGACGCGGCGCGGGACGTCGAGCTCGATGATGTCCCCGGTCCTGACCAGCGCGAGCGGCCCGCCGACCGCGGCCTCGGGCGAGACGTGCAGAACGACCGTGCCGAACCCCGTGCCGCTCATCCGCCCGTCGCAGATCCGGACCATGTCGGTGACGTCGGCCTTCAGCAGCTTGGCCGGCAGCGGGACGTTCGACACCTCGGGCATCCCCGGGTACCCGCGCGGACCGGCGCCCCGGATGACCAGGATGTCGTCCGCCGTGACATCGAGATCCGGGTCGTCGCTGACCGCGTGGTACGCCTCGGGTGAGTCGAACACGAGCGCGCGTCCCCGGTGCTTCATCAGCTCGGGCGACGCGGCCGACTGCTTGATGACGGCGCCGCCCGGGCACAGGTTGCCGTGCAGGACGGCGGTGCCCGAATCCGGCGGCTGCAGCGGCTCGTCCAGGGGCCGGATCACCTCCCGGTTCCAGCACTGCGCGTCGGCGACGTTCGCCCCGACGCCGCGCCCGGTCACGGTGATCTGGCCGGCGTGCAGCAGGCCGCCATCGGCGAGCTCGCGCAGCACGACCGGGAGCCCGCCGGCGTAGCAGAAGTCCTCCATGAGGTACCGGCCGGACGGCATCAGGTCGACGAGCGTCGGCACCGCCCGGGCCAGCGCGTCGAAGTCGTCGAGGGTCAGCGGCACCCCGAGGCGGCCCGCGATCGCCTGCAGGTGGATGATCGCGTTGGTCGACCCGCCGATGGCCGCGTTCGCGCGGATCGCGTTCTCGAACGCCGGGCGGCCCATGATCTGGCTCGGGCGCAGGTCCTCGTGGACCATGGCGACGATACGCTGCCCGGCCTCCTGGGCGATCTCCATCCGCCTGGAGTCGGCCGCGGGCCATGTCGCCGAGCCCGGCAGCTGCATGCCCAGGGCCTCGGCCATGCACGCCATCGTGGACGCGGTGCCCATGGTCATGCAGTGGCCGTTGGAGCGGGCCATGCAGCCCTCGGCGACGTAGCATTCCTCCTGGGTCATGCGGCCGGCCTTGAGGTCCGCCTCGAACATCCAGACATGGGTGCCCGAGCCGACGTCCTGGCCGCGGTACTTGCCGTTCAGCATCGGCCCGCCGGTGACCATGATCGCCGGCAGGTCCACGCTGGCCGCGCCCATGAGCAGCCCCGGGGTCGTCTTGTCGCAGCCCGACAGGAGCACCACGCCGTCGAGCGGGTTGGCCCGGATCAGCTCCTCGGCCTCCATGGCCAGCAGGTTGCGGTAGAGCATGGCGGTCGGCCGCATCAGCGTCTCGCCGGTGGCCAGGGTCGGGAACTCGAGCGGGAAGCCGCCCGCCTGCCAGACCCCTCGCTTGACGGCCTCGGCGACCCGGTGCAGGTGAGCGTTGCACGGAGCGAGCTCGGACCAAGTGGTGGCGATCCCGATCACCGGGCGGCCGTCGAAGACCTGCGGCCCGAAGCCCTGGTTCCGCATCCAGGACCGGTACACCATTCCGGCTCGGCCGGTCGCCCCGAACCACTCCTGACTGCGCACGAAGGACACAATACTTGGCGATGTCACACCGTATGTCCAGTTCCGGCGGCCGAGACGCACACCGGCCCAAAACCTGCATTGTTTTTGTTACGCCCCGTCGCCAAGCGCGGCCGGCACCAGACCGGTCGGCCGGTCGCCGACGGCCAGCCCGGCGACGGCTGGCGGCACCGGCGGCACCCGCTCACCGCGGCAGCATCGGTGCACGCCAGACTCGCGGCGGCGCTAACCCACCGCCGCTGTCACGGTACGCCGCCGCGGTCTCCGGCGTACAGCCCGACGCCGCCCGGGTGCCGGACGGCCGACGGCGGCGGCAGGATGAGCAAATGGTGATCCGGTTTCCTGCTCCGCTGCGGCCCGGCGACCGGGTGGGCGTCACGTCACCGTCCATGGGTGTCCGGCCCCGGGAACGCGGGCTCCTTGAGCGGGCGGTCGGGGCCGTACGGGAACGCGGGTACGACGTTGTCCTCGGGGCGTGCATGGACGGCTCAGCGCATGTCAGCGCCCCGGCCCCGGAGCGAGCGGCCGAGTTGACCGCCATGCTCACCGACCCGCGCATCCGGGCCGTGGTTCCGCCGCGGGGCGGAGAGACCGGCATCGACGTGCTGCCCTTACTCGACTGGGAAGCCATCGCCGCCGCCGACCCGACCTGGTTCGTGGGGTTCTCCGATATCTCGACCCTGCTGGTGCCGGTAACGCTGCGGGCCGGCCTGGCGACGCTCCACACCAACAACCTCATGAACACGCCCTACCGGCTCGGCGGGCAGGTCCTCACCTGGCTTGACCTCGTCGCCCTGGCCGGCGGCGCCTCGTTCACCCAGTCGGCCACGGTCTGGTCACGGCTCGACCACGACGGGCCGGCCGATGTCACGGGCCGCCTGATCGGCGGCAGCATCGGGACAGTGCGCCATCTGATCGGCACGCCCTACGCCGACATCTCGCGGTTCGTGCGGGCGCATGCTCCCGAGGGGCTCATCATCTACCTCGAGGCGGCTACCGAGGACGCGTACGCCGTGTGCCGCAGCCTGCACGGCATGCGCCTGGCCGGATTTTTCGCCGCGGCGAACGCGATCCTCGTCGCCCGCACCGTCGCCCCTGACGCCAGCACCCTGACCCAGAAGGAAGCCGTGCTCGACGCGCTCGGCGGGCTCGGCGTGCCGATCATCTGCGACGTGGGGTGCGGCCACGTACCGCCCTACCTGCCGATCGTCAACGGCGCCCTCGGACACCTGCGGTTCGGCGCGGGATCGGGGTCGCTGCGTCAGTCGCTTCGCTAAGGCCGGGCCGGCTCTGGCTCAATCCCGTCAACCGGCCGTGACGGGGCAACCGCGCTGGCGTCGAGAGCACGGCGGCCCGGCGCATCACCGGCGGTGGCCGGAACCGAGCCGATAACTCCGGTCAGCGGGAGCCCGGCCCGTTCGATGCGGTCCATGCAGCGTTCCACGCTCCTGGCCGCGCCGCGGGCCCGGGAGTCGAAGATCACGCCAGCCACGGTGCCGCTGTGGGCCACCTGAACGCCGCTGCCGCCGCAGGACCGGCAGACATCCAGCAGGAATTCGAGCGCTGGCTTCGGCAAGAACCGCTGGCTGATCCGGGCGCTGGCGGTCGCCACCCAGCCCAGCCTGGCCGCGTCGCCGGTCGCAACCGCCACCCGAAGCTCATACCGGAGCAGGCCGAACAAGTCGATATCGGCCGCGGTGTACGGCGCGAGCGCGAGCTCCATCGTGTCGATGCCGTCCGACTCTGGATCGGCGATGCAGCCGACCACAACCATCTGCGGGAGGTCGCGGCCGAGGGTCTCCAGGACAAGGCCGTCGCGCTGGGAAAACAACACCACTCGATCGTCGATCATTATGGGGTCGGAGGCGCCTTCGGCCTTGACCGCCAGCCCGCCGATTTCTTCGGCCGACGGCCTCGCGTCATGGAAGTCGGCGATGGCACGGATCACCGCCGTCACGTCCGCCGTCGATGACCCCATTCCGACGCCGCGCGGCACCGTGCTGTTGATCTGTATGGAGCCGCCGGAGGCGGGTGAGCGCTCGCTGGCGAATTCGGCCATAGAAGACACGGCAGCGCGGTGCGCCTTCGACATTCCCGCCGGACACTCGATGTCAGCCCGCAGCGAAGACGGGTAGAACGTGGCACAGCTTTCGCGCTCCGGGTAATGCAGTGTAACCAGGGCTCTCCTGAGCTGTCCGGCATCATCGTGGAACATTCCCTGGAGAATTTCTCCGTGATGTGCCGGAGCGAACCCTGTACCTCGCGCCAACCGATTGCCGTCGCTCATTGTGCGCTCATGCAGGGCCGGGCACCTTACGGGACAACGCGTCCATATTCTTCCAGCCCGTATCGCCCGAGATCACCACTATATCGCCGCGAAGATCATACGACTGTGCCGCGCGCCAGGCCGCGGCCAGCACCGCGTAGGTCTGCAAGCCAGTGAACAGCCCGGTCGCAGAAAGAAGCCTGGCCATTCGAACCGCCTCGGCCTCGGACACCCGGATGGAGCTATCAAATATGTTGGCCGTGAATCCTTCGTCGATGAAGGGCGTTCTATAGTCCCCGTCTACCAATGCCGCAGTCCCGGGAAGCCGTGTGCCAGAGTCGGCCTCCACGGCTATTACCTTGATCTGCTCATTAACCTGCTTAAGGTAGCGGCCGACGCCGAGGAGGGTGCCGCCGGACCCGATGGAACCGATGACGGCCGTGACCTCAGGAGCCTGGGCAAGAATCTCGGGACCCGTTCCGGTAACGTGTGCCTCCGGATTCGCCGGATTATGAAGCTGATCAAGGAAGTACCAGGCACCCGGCTGGGCCTCGGCTATCTCGCGGCAATGTTTGTTGCCTTCGATAGTGAATTCACCCGTGGTCTCAACCGATGCACCGAAGTATTCGATGAAGAAGCGCTTCTCGCTTGTCAGCTTGGCCGAGCTTATGATGCGGACGTTTACTCCCATAACTCGGCCAAAATAGGCAAGGCTGCATCCCATGTTCCCACTTGATGCATCCAGCAGAGTCTTTGAAGCACGCCACTCGGGGTCCCGGGTCATGGCTCTGAGCATGGCCACGCAGGCGCGGTCCTTAACACTGCCGGTCGGGTTGTGCCCCTCGAGCTTCACCAAGAACCTCGCCGACGATCCCGGCGGCTCCGGCATTTCAATGACCGGCGTATTGCCGACCCTGCGCGCCAGCGACTCAAAACTCTCGATGGAACCGGCTATTGAGCCCTTTCGCGACAACAAGGTCTCAGGATTGGCCATCGCATCCTTCTCAGGCCCCGATTACAGTCTCCATAACCGCTGCGTCATGAACTTGGAATTGTCAGGGCTAATGTTATCAGGTGCTACGCTTTACCCGGCAGTGCCGCAGCGACGCACGACGGCGACTGCAGGCGCGTCTCGGCTTCGATGAAACGGGCCAGCCGGGAAATGCCTGCCACGATCTGCTCCTGGGTGAGATAGCTGACGGACAGCCGGATGCTCTCCTCGCCGCCGCCGTCGGGGTAGAAGTACGACATGGGCGTCCAGACAACGCCGAACTCCTGCGCCGAGCGTGCCAGCGCATTGTTATCGGCCCGGAAGGGGATGCGCACGGTCAGGAAGAAGCCTCCGCTGGGCCGGTTCCAGCGCACCCCGAGGGCGGCCCGCCGTCCGGCGGGCAAGCACCGCTCAAGCTGCAGCAGGGTAGTCCGCATTGCCTCGCCGTAGTAATGGGCGGTCTCGATATTGAGATCCGAGATACGTTCACCGGACGCCAGGAGCATGCCGGCCACGGCCGCCTGGCTCAGCGGCGAGGTGTTCACCGTGACCATGCTTTTGATCTTGGTGAGCTCGTCGGCCAGCAGGCCGCACCGCCCCGCGTCGTCGGCCACGAGCTGGTCCGCGATCACGAACCCCAGGCGCGCCCCCGGGAAGGCGCTCTTGGAGAACGACCCCAGGTGGACGACCGCGCGCCGGCGGTCAAGCGACTTCAGCGTGGGCAACTGCGGCCCGGGGCTGACCAGGCGGTAGGGGCTGTCCTCCAGTATCAGGATGTCGTGGCGGGCGGCCAGCTCGAGCAGCTCGTGACGCGCAGGCAGCGCAATCGTGGTGCCCGACGGGTTCGAGTGGTCCGGCACCACGTAGAAGGCGCGGGGCCGGCGGCCGCGGGCCAGCTCCGCGTGCAGCGCCGCTTCGAGATCAGCGCAGCGGAAGCCATCCTCCCGCTCCTCGACCGAGGTCACCTCGATGTCGAGCAGGCGTGCCGCGCCGGTGATGCCCACGTAGCAGGGCGTGGAGACCAGCAGGACGTCCTGCGGGCCGGCGATGATCGCGCGCAAGGCCAGGAGCATGGCCTCCTGACAGCCCACCGTGACCACTATGGATTCGGGCCCGACCTCGATGTTCTCGTCCCGCCGCAGCCAGCCGGCGATGAGCTCGCGGATCCGGCCGGCGGTCGGACCGTACTGGAACAGCGCGTCGCGGATCTGGTCGGGTGTCTGGCCGCCCTCGGCCAGGTGATCGATGTAGCGCCGGATGTAGCGGAAGATCTGCTCGGTATCGAAGAACCCGTCGTAAGGGCGGCCTGGGGCAAAAGAGATCGCACCCGGATAGCGCAGGGTGATCTCGTTCAGAAAATTCATCGTGTCCAGGACAGGATCGGAAAGGCTGGCATGCAGCTCCTCTTTCCGGAGCCGGGCCGCGCCGGCCGCCTCCGCCCCGGCGGGGTCCGGTCTCATTCCGCGGCCAGGCGCTCGCGCTCCACGGCCTCGTACAGCGCCCGGATGTTCGCGGCGCCGAAGCCGCGGGCTCCCCGGCGCTGTATGAACTCGTAAAAGAGCGTGTTCCGCTCATATGGCGAGCGGGTGAACAACTGCAGGAGGTATCCCCACTCGTCCCGGTCAGCGAGCACATTCGATTCCCTCAGGTCGGCTATCTCCTCACGCATGTCGGCGAACCTGTCGCTGAGGATGTCGTAATACGTGCCAGGCGTCTTCAGGAATTCGACACCTCGTTCCGCGCACTCATGGACGGCGGGAATTATGTTGTCGACCAGGAAGGCGAGATGCTGGACACCTTCGCCGCCGTTCCTGTTCAGGAACGCGTCCAGCTGGCCCGGGTTCTTCAACGGGTCGGGGGCTACGAGGGTGAAGGTGACGCCGCCGGACGGATTGCGGACAACGATCGAGTCCATCGCCTGGTCCCCGACATCGACATACTCGCTTGAGTACCGGGCCAGCCCGAAGGCGGCATAGAAATCGGCGTATTCGTCGAGTTTCCCGCCCTCGACGCACACCGCGACGTGGTCGAGTTTGCGGATGCGGCCGGACGGCCCGGTCGTCGCCGCATGGCCGCCGATCCAGGTACGTCCGGCGGGCAACGAAGATCCCGGACTCGCCGAACCGGTCAGGAGCGTATGCCGCACCGCGCCGAACCCGGACACCGCCCGGCCGGACGCCGGAACGTCGATGATCGCGGCACCGGCCGCGACGGCGGTGTCGCATGTTGCCGCCGGGTCATCACATGTCATAGCGATGTCAACCACGCCATCGCCGTGCGCGTCGAGGAACTCGTGCGTCCCAGGACCTGTGGTGACGATCAATTGCACGCCGGCCTGGCGCAGCAAGACAGAATTGGTGTCGGAATCGACGGCCTCGGCTACCTGGACAAAGCCTAGCGACGAGACGAAATATTCGATCACCGATTGGCGGTTGCTCGCGTATAGCTCGACATATTCAATGTCTTGAACGGCCATGGGAGTCTCTCCTGCAAGCTGGTATCTAAGCGAACTTCCTGTCAGGCTCACACAGCGTTAGAGCAGATGACAAGAGCGACCGCCGACATCGGCAAATCCGGCCGGCGACGCCTGAAATCATTGCCTCATCGCGCAATTAGCAGGTGCCGAAAAGACCAGCGGTCGCCGGCACGCGAATGCTCCGAGACTGTCCTGGCCGCCGGCACGTCAGCTAATCGTACGGGAGGACCCGTTCCGTGCCGCTCGTGATTTTCTCAGATCGCGAGATATGTTAACGCGCTTGAGCCACCGATCCGTGCCGTCGTGACGGGCTTTGAAGGGCTTGCGGCCATGGACAACGCGAAAATTATCGATAAAACAGAAATCCCCGCTCTGGAGTTCAAGATCGAATATCTTCTGGTCCATGTCACTGACCAGCCGATCCAGCGCGTCTTGCGCCTCGTGATCTCCGGGCTCAACCGTCGTGAAGTAAGGATCGGCCCGGATGTAGGGCCGCGCGGGGTCGCCGAAGAGCAGCGCCACCGGCGGCGGACTGCCTTGCAGCTCATTGACTTGACTAAAGATCGCCGCGTCCCGCGCGGAATTGTTCTTGGCCAGATGAGACTCGTCCGGCCGGATCCCGAAACGCTCCTCGAAAAGAACGTTCCTTGTGGCACCCGGCAGGTCCAGCGAGTCCGCGTACCCGATCATCGTCGCCGCCGAATAAGGGTTTCGCAGGCACGCGAACGACAGGAAGTCCCCGCGAAGCGGATGGAAGGCGTCCTCCGTGTGCCAGGTCAGCGGCGCCTCGCTGCTGGAGCCGAGCTGCTCGTGTTCGTGTCCCTTGATCGGCAGCACATCATGGATCAACCGGCCGTTCTGCTGAGTCGCCCAGCCGAACGGGTCGCCAAGCAGGGAGCTGAACAAGATCAGCAGCAACTCCTCCCGCCGGGTCGGGTACCGCGCGGGCCGGTCCCGCCAGTGCGCGGGCGTCGGGCCGACCCGATCTTGATCAACAACGTAGCCCGAGATGCACAGGACTCCGGACATCTGCTCCATGCGAAACGCGTTGAGAGTAGCCCGGATTCGGCTCGGGAGTTCATGCGCGCGCAACGTCGAACGCTGCAGTGCGTCATCGGATTCGAGGTCCTCAAAATCACCTTCAATCTCGTCGAGGATCCTGTTCAATTCGCGCCGCTCGGTCGCGTCAATCTCTAGCCTGTCCATGTAGCTCTACCTTCTTCGCTTTAGGCTTTCGAGCCGAACCCGTGCTGCCCGCGCCGCCCGCGCGCGCGATTCCTGTACGCCTAGGGCACTTCACACGCTTCATCGCCGTCAACCGTGCGCCGGAGCGGACGCGGAGACGGGCGACGGGCCGCCGGCCACGCCCGCCAAAACATCGAGCGCCGTTGTCAGACGGCTGGCGATGCTGAATATCTCGCTCTGGCTGAAGACGTCTTTGCGGTACCGCAATCGCGCCTCAAGCCGGCACCCGGTTTCCCGCAGAACAAGCGCCAGGTTCATTCTGGCCGGAGTGGTGTCCGAATAGGCGATGCTGGCGCGCACCCCGCCATCCCAGTGCCCGGCGCCGTACCGCACGTCCTCCTCGGTAAGGCTGTCAAACATCGTCTGGAACAGGTAGTGATCGGGCCCGCGGTGAGCTTCCGCCGCGGCCAGCTCGGACTGCACCTGCCGGGCTATCTGGATGCAGTCCGGCTCATCCGACAGATCCAGACTGATCGGCACGGGTTCATAGAGCGGCGGCTTCGGGACGCCCACCACCAGGCCGGCCAGCCCGGCATCACGCCCGAGCAGACCGGACAGCGCACCGAGAATCAGGTTCGGGACGCTGACCTCGATGCGCCCGGCGGCCGCGTGCAAGCCATCGCGCGCCGGTTCGGACAGAGCGAAATCAAGGTTCATGCCGAGAGGGGTGAAATCGGCACGCCTGGCCGGGCGGCTGAAAACGTGGCCGACCGGGCGACGCCGCCGCGACATCGCGCTCTCGGACCGATCCGGCGGCGACACAGCGCAATCGCTGCGGGCCCTGGCATAAAGGACGGGCAATTCTCCGAGCAGCGCTTCAGCCGGGGCCTGCTCCGCAATCTGACGATGCAATACGAGGCTGAGCACGTGCTCCACCGGGCTGAGCCGCACCAGCCAGCAGCGGAACAGCGGAGCCTCGCTCAACCCGAGCGTGGTCAGCGACTCCTCGGCGATGATTGTTGCAATGATCCCGTCCATCGCACGTGAGTCGCGTGGTTCGGCGCTCATGTCAAGCAGCGGCAGGACCGGGTTTTGCCGCCGGGCAATCTCGGCCGCGGCCAGCCTGGCTGACGCGCGGCTCACCGGCCGGAGAATGTCATGCTGCTCGACGAGCCGCATGAGAGCGCCGCGCAGGGCGGCCACATCCAGTGAGCCCGTCAGCCTCAATATGACTTGAGCGGCCAGATGCGCCGGCTCCGCGTTAATCGGGCCATGTCGTGGGGTCGGCGGGGCAGGGACCAAGCAGCTCCCCCTCCGGCTCGGTTCCACGGCGGCCTCCGATTCGGGCTACCGAAGTCGTGTCGCGTCTGGGCCCGCGGAAAATATCTGATTTCGCAAGCTACCTGCTAGACAATACATAGCAATAAGCATTTGATCCACCGAGCATCTGGCGCCGATGCACTGGCCCTTGCGCAGGCAGATCTTCAAAGACCGGTTGCAAGTCGGCTAGTACGGAACGGTGCCATTTAAATTCGCCCCGGATTCCCGGTACGGGGCCGCGCCCCCTGGATTCCGAGTTACCCGGGCCGCGCCGCGGATTCCGGTACCCGGGCCGCGCCGCGGATTCCGGTACCCGGGCCGCGCCGCGGATTCCGGTATCCCGGCCGCGGCCCGGATTCGGGTAGCGGGGCCGTACCGCGGATTCCGGTACCGGGGTGGGGGGCGCGGGGGGGGGGGCGCGGGCCGCCCCCCCCCCCCCTCGGCGACGAAAGCGGCGGGAGGACGACATTTTCCTCGTCCCGCCCTGCGATCCGCACAACAGCCGGTGCGGCTCGGGGTCAAGGCCGCTGGCC
>Ga0335073_10009879_pt1 | contig 13396 bp, 12 predicted proteins | sample Lox_Sample_22_FD_207093 | JGI IMG/M metagenome (GOLD analysis project Ga0335073, IMG submission 207093) | Soil microbial communities from Loxahatchee National Wildlife Refuge, Florida, United States - Lox_Sample_2.2 | ecosystem: Environmental > Terrestrial > Soil > Wetlands | place: USA...
GCTAGACAAGCTGCTCGACGCCGGCATCACGCTCTCGGTCGGCCACTCCAATGCCTCCTATGAGGCGGCGATCCATGCCTTTGGTAGGGGCATCCACCTGGTGACCCATCTCTACAACGCCATGTCCCCTTTCCTTGCACGCCATCCCGGGCTGATCGGCGCGATCTTTGACAGCCCCGAGGTCGCTACACCGCTCATCCTCGATGGCTTCCACAGCCACTACAGCGCCGCCCGCATGGCGTATAAGATCAAAAAAGATAAACTATTTCTTGTCTCCGACGCGTTGTTTGCCGGAAATACGCAGCAACATTATGTCTGGGGTGAGTTTAACGCCCACCTGCAGGATGACAAATACTTGACCGACGACGGGGCCCTGGCGGGGTCCACCATCTCCCTCGGAGATGCCGTTCGTAACGCTGTCTATCAGATCGGCATCCCCCTTCCTGAAGCGATCCAGATGGTGACCGAGCGGCCGGCGGCAGAAATCGGGATGGAGCATCAGATAGGCCACATCCGGCATGGGTACCCGGCGGTCTTTACCGTGTTCGACGGCGTGCTGGACGGGTTCACTCTGCTCCGGCTGTGACCGACGCCGCTTCATTCAACGGGAGAGGGACCTGAGCCGATGATCTTCGTCCAGCCAGCCGTTGATGACCTCCAGCAGCGTATACCGGGTAGCAATATACGACGTCCGGATCAGCGGACCCCCAGCCCGGTGCGGAGCCGGGATGACCGCCGTGCAACGCAGGTGATGGATAACGCCCGGGCGCGCTTCGTCGGCAATCACGAGGTCGTCGCCTGGTTCCGGCAGCCGGTGCAACCGCAGCCGCCGTCCTACAAAGGGTGGGGGTGTCTCCTCGTCCCAGGCGTCCCCGTCGTGCATGACCAGTATCCTCGTTTCTATTGCGGGGGGGCCGGCGAAACTCCCTTTCATCAATAGCACCTCATACTTTTTAAGGTGTTGTTCCTGTGTATTCTCCAGTAGCCATAGTTGATATAGCTCGTGTTGCGGCCAGGCATAACAGGCCCGGGCGAGCTCATAAACGAGGTTCATCCCGGCCGCGTGGTACAGGTTCATGATATGGCTGTCATAATTCTCGAAAAAGAATTGGAAGCTTACCAAAGACCCGGGAAAGTCTGCCGGCAGCAGCACATTATATGACTTGACCATCGCCGCCATATCAAATCTCGCCGTCCTCCGGCCACGGCATGCAAACCCTGCGATCCCCGACGAAACGGATCATAGCCCGGTAATAGGCGTCTTCCTCGTTGCTGTTCTGTAAAAATCGCCGGAGGGCGTCCCTTTTCAGCGCATAGCTGCGCATGTCCTCCACGTCGCGGCTAAAGCGTCCGGCAGCATCCGACAACAGGAATGTTCGGAGTTCCGGCTGATCCACCGCTGTGATGAGCATCGAGAGGTGCCGAAGACAAACCCCTTCCGAATGCCGATAAGCTGCCTGTCCTCCTTCTGCTGCCAGTCGGGCTGCCAGCCAGCCGATATACTCCTGCTCCCCCTGCCGCAGCAGATCGCATACCCGACAGGTTTGCGTATTCCGGACAAGCCGGCCCAGCTTCCCTTCATCTCCGGTCTCCGTTTGCTTTAGCCAGACTGCCAGGCGTTCGACCAACCGCGGATAACCCACCGAAGCCCCGTAGGGTGAGGAGATCGATACGAGTTGCCAGGTGTGGAGCGGGCAAAAGCCAAGCTCGTCGGCAAACCGATCTTGCGCCGCCTCCAAAACGCTGAGCTCGTATTGCCAGTTGATCAGGAAATCCTGTGCCTTATCGCCCACATGGGCACATACGGGACAGGTCCGTACGCCCAACTCCTCCTCGCGGTGGTCCCCGGACCCTGCGGGCGATACTTCTGGGGTTGGACGTTCGCGTGGGATTTCCTCCTCCGGTATGGTTTCGGTGCCGGCATCGGTTCCGCCAGTCTCCTCGGCTTTCTGCTCCCAGGCTGCCAGTTGCCGGCGCGCCCCCCTGATGGTAAGCGCCGCCGCATGCGGTTCCTGCTGCATCACCCGGACCTTGTCCTTCCTGATCTCTACTGCCCTTGTCGCCAGCGCTGCCTCTTCGAATGCCCCCGCCTCCTCCTCCAGATCTACGATCCGCCTGGCTTTTTGGGCGACCACGGCCAGGAAAGCTGCGGACTTCTCCTTCGAGAGAAATGCACCCAGGTCCTCCTCCAGGGATAGGAGTCCACTGCTCGTATACAAGCCTTCGTCCCCCGTCAGCCGTGATCGCAGCCCCTCGCGGGAGGAGACCGGGTATACCCGCAGGTCCCCGTCACCCGTAACACCTTGCAACGTCTTTTGCACATACGCGCCGACCTCTGCCCGCTCACTGGACGCCAGCAGGTCAATCTTGTTCACCACAAAAAAGATCTTCCCCACGTGGGGCCGGATGTCTGCAAGAAATGCGAGCTCCGCTTCCGACAGCGGCGAATCGGCCGCCGTCACGAACAGGACCGCGTCACAGGCGGGCAAAAAGTCATAGGTCGTCGTGGTATTCGCCGCGACCGCCGACCCGATCCCCGGTGTATCGACAAACTCGATCCCGTACCGGAGAAAGGGTACGGGGAGCTCGACGCGGACCGTCTGTACCTTTCGGCGATTTCCCGGATTACCGTTTTCGGTCACAAATTCCGCCAGCTCCTCCAATGGACGCATTTCCGGGAAGGACATTCCGCTTCTCGTCACCACCAACTGCGGTGAGGGGCCGTACCGAAGTACCGTGATCGCCGAGGTCAGCGGCAACACTCCCGTCGGCAGCAATTCCTGCCCGATGATCGCGTTCATCAGTGAGCTTTTCCCCCGGTTGAACTGACCTAATACGGCCAGGGTAAAGCGATCCTCCGCGAGCTTGACCATCAATGCCGCGCATTGTTCAAGCGCTTCCTTTCGTCCAAGGGCCTCAAGGCCCCGGCGAACCTGGCGAAGCTGTCCGGCCAGCGCCTGCTTGGCCCGTGTATAGGCCCGCAGGTCCTTGAGGTCAGGTTCTATTTCCAATCCTCTTATCATAATACTTTCCTTTAAATATAAAGCCCCAATCCGGCCGCGACCTTTACGAACAATTTTATCGTTCAGATAGCCTGGAGGATACCAACGGAGCCCAAACCACCCATTCGATGCTCTCCTGCAATTGGCCGATCAGGGGGTCCTTGCTGGTCCCCTTCATCAGGTACCAGTGCGTTTCTTTTTCCACGTCGTTTTTCGAAAGACTCTCATAATAGGAATGTACCGTTGTTCCCGCAGCCAATATTTTTTTCATTTACGATTCTTTTGATGTGATAAATCTGTTTGCGCAAAGGCAGACCGACGGACCTCCGATGGCGGTTCGCCGGCGGCTATCGGTGCCGCCGGAGCGCGACAATAAAATAGATCGCAACGCCGATCGCTAACCGGTGGAACTGCGGAGAGTAGATAAAAAAAAGGATCAAGATGCTGAGTTGTCCATGACATCCTACAAATTTTTATTGGTTAAAGCGGTTGATGCCGCTTTCTATTTGTAGGTGCCATTAGCCCGAAACGAGCAGTTGAGGAAGACACCATTTCCCGGACCAAAGTTAGCGATTCCCGGATATACCGCAAAAGCCGATCTATATTTCCCGGCTAATTCATCTTGTCCCAGGTGACCTCCTTGATACCCGGCATGGTCTGAAATTTATTCACCAGTGTAATGATTTGTGTTGTCTCCCCGATATTATTGAACCGGAGATCGATGACGGAGCTGGCTCCTTTTTTCTCTATCGACACTCGGGAGAAAACTGCTTATTCAGCGGATAAAATATCGTTTATTTCGGCCAACTGATCGAACCCTGTCCCTTGCTCGGTCAGCAGCCGGATCGCATGCATCCGATAGCGCCTAAACAGCTTTCGCTCGACCGGTTTTATCAACCACAAGATGATGATGACTACACAGGTAGCTATGCTGGCGGCAAAATACATGCCTCCTCCTGTAGCAAGCCCGATGGCAGCCACTGTCCATAAGCCCCGCCGCCCATTCCCTCCTCTCCCTTTCGGCCCCGACCACCCCTCCAAAAAAAGCGACGAGGGCCAATCTTATTAATATTTCTTCCCACGAAATCATCAAGGGCAAAGTTACGAAATGCTATTTCATCCCGTGGCCGCCCCGTGCAGGACTTTGTAAAATAACGGCCTTCGCCATCCGCTTGCCTTGCGCCTGCCTGGAAAGGCCGTCATAGGAATATTTGCAAATCCTGCCTGCCGTCCGTAACTTTATGTGCAGGTGATGGTGTACCGCCACTGCCGCCGGGTCCTTCCATTCAAAGGCTCCATAAACTAAAAACTCCATGAAGACCGTGATCATTATCGCCATCGGCGGCGCAGTCGGCAGCGTGGCCCGCTATGGGGCGCAGACGTACATCTACAAGTTGTATCCTTTCATCTTTCCGCTGGGGACCTTTCTCGTTAACGTCGCAGGCTGTCTGCTCATCGGTATCTTTTACGCGCTGGCCGAAAGGGGCAACCTGCTCACTCCCGAGTGGCGGGCTTTCCTGACGACCGGTTTTTGCGGCGGCTTTACCACTTTTTCCACCTTCGCTTATGAAAACGCCAACCTCATCCGCGGCTCCGACCTGCTCTACGTGGGGCTTTATGCCATAGGCAGCATTGTACTGGGTATCGCGGCGGTATTCCTTGGAGCATTCCTCATCAGATTAATATAAAACCGACATATATGGAACTCAACGGGGACTCGAAACTGCTGCGGATATTCATCGGGGAGATCGACAAGATCGGCCACCAGCCGCTATATGAAGCCTTTCTCATGGCTGCGAAGCAGCATGGCCTGGCCGGATGCACCGTCATCCGGGGCATCATGTCTTACGGCGCCTCGACGCGGGTGCATGCCGCCCGGCTTATCGAGATCTCCCAGGATCTGCCCATCATCGTGGAGATCGTCGACAAGGAAGACAAGATCAACGCGTTTGTCGGCATCGCCGGGGCCATGTTGGAGAAGGCTGCCTGCGGCGGTCTTATCACCATCGAGAAGGCGGGAGTACTGTATTACAAGCACAGCCCGAAGCCGGGGCGAAAGCAAGGCGAGACCTGACGGCATCTTTGAGGTCCAGCTTTAGCTGGGTGTCGCAAACGCGCGATCCCTGCTCAAAGCCCTCGCTCCCGAATAGTCATGCAGGTCAAACGCGGACCGGCGCGCCAAATGAAATAGCGAGTCGCAGGAAAGGGTGACGTTCACAAACATCTTTGTACTCCCTGAGCGAACAACTAACCGGTCGATAAATACAATTACCTAATGATCAATCGATAGTTGTCACGTGTTCTTCTTTGGCCAGCTGGCGGAAGGCATCGGGAACATTCACTCCGCCGGGGATGATGACAAAGCGGTATTGCAGATCACCAAAACCTATGGAAGCAGAATTATCAAAGGTCCACCGCGTGATAACAAATTGGCCCACCGTCGGGATAAACGATATGACGCTGCCCTTACCGCCGGCATAGGAGGTATATGGCAGGGGAAATTCTCCGGCGCCGAATGTAAAATACACCAGGAAGCTGGCGCTGTCCAGGTCTGCCGCTGTTATAGCGGGGGCGAGGAGGTATGCGATGACATCGGCTGATCCGTCAATCGTGCTGTCATGTGGAGTACCTGCGGTATTCCAGTTGGAAAAGATCACGTTGGCGGTGCCCTTCAGGGCGATGCCGGTACCCCAGCCGGAGGCGGTTTTGGGCCCGAAAAGTGAGTCGGTGGTCAGGTTCAGGTAGAAATCGCCGACATTTCCGATCGAGGAAGTCGGATCGGAATTTCCACTCAGAATGGTGTTGCCATTGGTTCCGTTAGTTCCGTTGGTCCCGTTGGTGCCATCGGTTCCATTGGTGCCATTCTTGGAACAACCGGCAATCAGGAGCAATAGTAGAAAGGACAGGGAGAGCAGGCTAATTGTTTTTTGCATTTTGCAGATTTATGTTCCGGCAAAACTAAATAGAAGGGGAAAATGGTGCAATACCCTAAAAGTGTGATTATGGACTAGCGGTTCAGGTCCTCCATTTTTCTCTTGAGATTCGAGAAAGTCTCGAGCGGAGCTTTGGCAACAAAGCTGTTCACGATCCATGCCGGGATGGAGCCGCCGGGATCGATCTGGAGGATATATTGCAGGTGGATCTTGCGGGCCGATTGCGTGGTGACCGTCCAAAAACCCCTGGACATGGGGACGCGGACGAAGTCTTTCTTCTCCGGCTGATAGTCTTTCATGCCGACGGAAACAACGTTCATGCTATGGTTGGCCGGGTTGAAGGTGATCTTCATGTCGGCATAATAGTCGCGATTGGCGGCGGGCCAGGGTGTTCCGACTTCGGCATAGTAAATGACCTCATTCTCGCTCACCTTCTTGATCATGGTGGAGGTCCGGGTGGCGTACACCCAGTCGGTATAATTATTGACGTCGCGGAGAACGGCGGCGAGTTGTTCGACCGTGCCCGTAAGGTCCATATCCACGCGGATGTCGTTGACTTTGGAATAGTCCGAGGGCCGGCTATAGATGTTGATGCCGTCTTTCTCCCGTCTCAGGGTCCAATCACTCTTGTCGGACACCGGAAAGAAGCTTGGCAGGGATAGCAGACAGATATAAAGGGCCTTCATACATTTCAATATACGAATAAATTCCCATGACCTGCAATTCAATTTTATTGTGAAATCCTACATCTTTATAACCAATCTTTTACCGGCGTCGATGGGTTTGTTCCAGACCGCGGCGACCTGCTCGAGCGGGACTGTCTCGGTAGGCAGCTGCAGTTTGCCGGCCGCGGCCAGTTGGAACATCTCGGGCAGAACGCGGCTGAAAAAGTATTCCATTTCAGCTTTGGACAGGCTGCCGATCCCCGAGCCCAACAGCTCGATGGCGGAACTTCTGAGGATACCGGAAGGCAGGGTGATGTTCTCGCCGGCCATGCTTCCTACGGTGACATAACGGACGCGCGGGGTGAAAGCACCGGTACCTTTGAGGGCCCGGAGGATGAGCTCTGCGGGGTGACCCCAGAGATAGTCGATCACCACGTTGATGGGTGACTGCTGATGCAGGTCTTTGATCTTTTTGACGAGGGCGTCGTCTTCCTGCCGGAGGGACAGGACATCGGTGGCTCCGAGTGCGGTCAGCTCTTCGAGGGAGCGGGGATTTCGGCCGGTAGCGACGATCGTGGAAGCGCCGTAGTGCCGGGCAAGCTGAACCGCCAGCCGGCCGGTGACACCGGTTGCGCCGCTGACCAGCACGGTCTCCCCCTTGCTGAGGCCCGCACGGCTGAGCAACGCCATGGCCGCGCCGATTCCCGTATTGGGCAGGGCGGCAGCGGTACTGTCGTCCAATCCCGCGGGAACGGTCACGTACTGGCCCTTCCGGATCAAGGCTTTTTGGGCGATCATCCCCGTCACTCCCGGGGCGTAGACGCGGGTGCCGTCTTCCAGCTCGCCGACACCATCGATACCGACAACCACGGGCAGTTTCGTGTAACTTGCATAGTGAGAGCCGCCGGCACGGAGCTTATCGAGGTTCTTGACGGCGGCGGCTTTGACGGCCAGTACAGTCTCATCGGTGCTTTGCGGGACCGGATCAGGGAAATCCTCATATTGCGGGGTTTGACCTGACTGGTGCAGGACAGCTGCTTTCATGCGTTGCGTTTGGGCAAATGTCGGGCAAACCTTCCTGAGTTGCGACAAAAAAACCCGCCGGTTTGCGGCGGGTCTAATTCATTCACTTCAGATCATTACCAGCACAGGCCGGTTGGTTTGTCAGAGGATTGGACAGGGAGCGTTTCCCATACAGGATATTGGATCGTCTGATGCAAAGATGCGTCAGGAAACGCTATTCTTCACCAGGATCGGCCCGGCAATTGGTTCGCTTGATCGATAAACTTAGGAGGAATTAGGAGATAACCCCTAGGCTATCGTAAAATTTCAGCCGGGTCTCGTATATCTACGAGGGGCGGCCGCCAGGCAGGAAGGCCCATGCCGGGAGAATTTTGCCATATAATGAGTAATACGTATCTTCATCGCTCTTAATCAGGCCGTCGCTAAATCGACTGATCCCGGCAATATCCTCCATAGAGTAGCCCGATTGGGATTTAACTCCTTTTCCCCGTGCTATCCATATCCTGCCAAAGCCGGATCAAAGACCACTTATTTAATGCAATTTATTAATCATGAAGATGTTCCCGCACCTGCTGAAAAGGAAACTTTTGGTTATCGCTGCCTTTGTCCTGTTCTCCGTTTCCTGTAAGAAACATAGTGAAGGCCCTTTCGTTGCACCGCAGGCCTTGCCCGCTTCCGATATCGGACTGAATTATTTTGTTGCCGACTGGACCAGGATCGGGCCCGCCGCAAGCTATAATCTGTTCGTTGCCGCCGATACCGGTTTTACGCAGCCGCTGGCCGGGTTCAATCCGGCTTCGGTAAAAGACATCAAAGGGACGGTCAGCGGGCTTTCGGCCACCTCGCAATACTATTACCGGGTTCAGGCGGTAAATTCTGCCGGCGCTGTTACGGCTTATTCAAATACGGAGGCCGTCACTACCGCCGACACGATGGATGACCACTACGTCTACATCGGCAGTGAGGATGAGAATTTCTACTGCTTCCTGGCGCTGACGGGCACCAAGGTCTGGTCTTTCGCTACGAAGGGGGATATCGAATCCACTCCCACGATAGTCGGCGGCTCGATCTATTTTGGGAGCTCGGACCAGCGGCTGTATTCGCTTGATCCGTTCGCGGGCACGGTGAAATGGAATGCCCTGGCGCAGGGCGCGGTGCTGACGAGCCCGGCCTATTCCGACGGGGCGGTGTTTTTTGCCAGCTATGCGGGTTATGTCATCCGGGCAGACACCGCCAGCGGTCATGAAGACTGGAATGTGGAGCTGAACGGCAGCAAGCAGCTGTTGTTCTCCAGTCCGGCGGTTGTTAACGGGCTGCTGTACGTCGGCGGTCAGGACCACAATTTGTATGCGCTCGATCCGGCTACGGGCAATCGGGTATGGGCTGCACCCACGGACGATACCATCAATTCAAGCCCCGCGGTCAGTAACGGCATCGTATATGTAGGCTGCAGCGACTGGCATATGTACGCATTCAATGCGAGTACCGGCGCCCTGATCTGGAGGAACTCCACCGGCGACAGCATCCTTTCGTCGCCGACGATCGTCAATGGGGTCGTGTATGTCGGCAGCTTTGACAACGGGGTATATGCGTTCGACGCCCTCAACGGTAACCGGCTCTGGAGAGCGCCTACGAACGGCCGCGTGCAGTCCAGCCCGACGGTTGTAAACGGGGTCGTTTATGCAGGCAGCTTTGATGACCATGTTTATGCGTTCGATGCGCAGACCGGCGCCCAGATCTGGAGCACTGCCACGGGCGACCGGATTGTTTCCAGCCCCGTCGTCGGGAACAGCGCAGTGTACGTCGGATCGGGCGATCATAACGTCTACGCACTGAATATCAAGACGGGCGCCATTCTCTGGACGGCACCGACGGGCAATGCGATCCGGATGGCATCGCCGCTCGTCTATACCTACCAGGGCAATGTCCTGCGGGCAAGTGTGAGCGGGGACCAGCAATAGGGCGGAATACGCCGGGGTCGTTATCGGGAATACCGGAATCGGTATCTTTATACATGCAATCCCGGTTTATACATGCAATCCCGGACTGCCTTTTTCAAGCGACTGGCGCCGAATGCGCCTTATATCATCAAATGCCTGATCGGGGTAGCGGTCTGTTATTTTCTTTACGTGGAGATCCCGCAATATCCCTTCTACTGGGCCATCATTTCCGTTGCGCTGGCCGTTCCCACAGACAATAGTAACCGTACCGCTTTCGACTATCTGAAGTCCAATCTGCTGGGCTGCGGGGTTGGACTTGTGCTTTCTCTCTTCCACCTCCCCCAATTGGCGGCGCTTTGCCTGGGAGTCGGGCTCACGATCGTCCTTGGGATCGGCGTGAAGCTGACGGCGCCATTAAGACCGGCACTTGCCGCAATCGTCGTTGTTACGATCACCGAACAAAAACAGGGGCAATGGGTGCCAATAGAAAGGGTGACCAGTGTGGCGACGGGATGTGTGGTTGCCTTGCTGGTCAGCCTGCTGGTCAATATGCTGGTCAGACGGTATTCAGTGAAGGAGACCGCCGGTCTTCCTAAGTCCGAGGGCCCGGTCCAGTGACCAATTGTCATACCGGTCGACAAATACCAGCACCCCTGTAAAGAAAAGGACATGTAAAAACATGGAAGGGATGTTCTCAAATTTCTCAATCGTCGTCGTTCCGAAGATCAGCACGACCATCAGCAGGGAGCCGGCGATGGCGGCCTGCCGGGTAAAGAGCCCCAGGAGCGTAAGGATGCCGATACCGAATTCGGCAAACGGCAAGAAGTATCCGAAACCAAGGGCAAGCCCCTCCGGCAGGATGGAATGCTGAAACTGAGCGGCCATGCCATGGCTGAATGTATCCAGCTTCGGCAGCCGGACAAGACCGTGCCCGAAAAGGCTGGTCCCTATTGCCAGCCTTGTCAGCAAAAAGGATTGTTTATATGCGGACATAATGATAAATTGAGGAGCTAAAATTAGTCTATTCATTATCAAGGCCAATGAAAAAAATTCCGCGCGTAACCTTCCTGGTGATCGCAGTCGCACTATTTGCCTGTCATTCCGCCGTCACCTATGATTCCTGGCCGGAATACGGCGGCAGTAAAGGCCGGATCCACTATTCCGGTCTCCGCCAGATCGACACCGCCAACGTCAGCGGCTTGCGGCAGGTCTGGACCTATCATTGCGGCGATGTGGACAGCAACTCGCAGATCCAGTGTAACCCCATCGTTGTCGGTAAGACGTTATATGGCGTATCGCCGCAGCTCAAGCTGTTTGCGCTGGACGCCGCCAGTGGCCGGCTGAAATGGACCTTTGATCCGGCAAAGCTGGCCAGGGTCGGGAACTGGACGATCAATAATTGCCGGGGGGTAGCCTATTACCGGGGAAGTGAGACGGATCAGCGGCTGTTCTATTCGGCGGTGTCATTTTTGTATTGCATCGATGCGTTGACGGGTAAGCCCGTCGACTCCTTCGGCGACCACGGCCGGATCGATCTTCATCAGGACCTGGGCCGGGATGTCAGCGAATTATATGTTGCCGGCACGTCGCCGGGGGTGATCTATAAAGACCTCCTGATCATCGGCGACCGGGTGGCGGAAGAAGCCGATGCTGCCCCCGGTCACATCCGGGCTTATGACGTGCATACAGGCCGGCTCCGGTGGATCTTCCATACGATCCCATATCCGGGGGAGGTGGGTTATGAGACCTGGATGGATACCGCTGCCTACCGGCATCTGGGGGGCGCGAATGCGTGGTCGGGATTCTCCCTGGATGAAGAGCGCGGGATCGTTTTCGCGCCCATCGGATCGGCCAGCTTCGACTTCTATGGCGGGCGGCGACTGGGCAACGACCTTTTCGCCGATTGCGTGGTGGCACTGGATGCTGCCACCGGCAAACGCATCTGGCACTTTCAGACGGTTCATCATGATCTTTGGGATCGGGATCCGCCTGCACCGCCGGTGCTTGTCACCGTGGAAAAAGATGGTCAGACTATTCCCGCCGTGGCGCAGGCCACGAAATCGGGGTTTATCTTCTTGCTCGACCGCGTTACCGGGAAGCCGATCTACCCCGTGGAGGAGCGACCTGTTCCCGACAGTAGTGAACTGAAGGGTGAGCGGCTTTCCCCGACCCAGCCGTATCCTACAGTGCTCCCGCCCTTTGCGCGTCAGACGATCACGGATGCCGACCTCAACCGGCTGGTGCCGGATTCTTCTTACCAGGACATAAAGAACAGATTGGCCGGCCTTCATACCGGGTGGTTCGCTCCACCCAGCCGCGAGGGGACCCTCATCTATCCGGGGTTCGATGGCGGGGCGGAATGGGGTGGGCCGGCTTATGACCCCGAGACCGGGCTGCTCTATGTCAACGCCAATGAAGTACCGGCTATTCTCACGATGGTTGACGCAGCGGCACGGCCGCCGGCTTCGGGAATGGTAACGGTCGGCAAGGCTGCACAGGCGTTATACAGCGGCAATTGCATGACCTGTCACGGCCCTGACCGGCAGGGTGGCGGCAATTATCCGTCACTGATCGGCGTGAAGAAGAAATACACAGAAGACCAGTTCCTCACGCTCCTTGCTACCGGGCGAAGAATGATGCCGGCGTTCAAGCAGCTTAGTCCGGCCGAACGCCAGGCGCTGGCCGCCTTCATCCTCGATGAGGCCGACCGCCAAAAGCAGCCTTTTGTCAATAAGACTGCGAAACCGGAGGATCCCTATTTCCACCTTCCTTATACCATGACCGGTTACAATAAGTTCCTTACCAAAGAAGGGTATCCGGCGACGATGCCGCCCTGGGGCTCGCTCACAGCGATCGATCTCAATCGGGCAAAGATCGTGTGGCGGGATACGCTCGGGGATTATCCGGAGCTGAAAGCCCGCGGGATCCACTCCGGCACAGAGAACTATGGCGGGTCGGTGGTGACGGCCGGCGGCCTGCTGTTTATCGCCGCGACCAGCGATGCCAAATTCCGGGCGTTCAACAAACGTACGGGTCAGCTGTTGTGGGAGACGGACCTTCCCGCGGCCGGCTTCGCCACCCCCGCGGTCTATGAGGTGGATGGGCGCGAATATGTCGTGATCGCCTGCGGCGGCGGCAAGCTGCATAAGAAGTCGGGCGATGCCTATGTGGCGTTTGCGTTGTAATTTTAAAATATATATGTATTTCCAATGATAACCAAAAACAGCCTGAAATCGGGCGCCGCGATCCTGGCGCTGACTGGATTTTTGACCTCCTGTAATAACTCCGGACAGCAGAATACTGCGACGGCGCCTGTGTCGGATTCGACGTTGACATCCACTGTGCTGAAGGAGCAAACCGTCTCTGTGTATGCGGACGGCGATACGCTCATCTGTTATGTGGCGTACAATGACTCCATCAAGGGAAAGCGGCCGGCGGTGCTGGTGATCCCGGAATGGTGGGGAATGACGGAGTATCCGCGAAAGCGCGCCCGGATGCTGGCGACCCTGGGGTATGTCGGAATGGCCGTGGATCTGTACGGGAAGGGTAAGGCAGCGGATAGTCCTTCGACGGCGATGGCTTATTCGGCGCCGTTCTACAAGGATCCGGAGAAAGCAAAGATACGCATCGACTCGGCTATCGCAAAGCTAAAGACCCTCGACGTAGTGGACCCTGACAATATCGGTGCGATCGGCTATTGTTTTGGCGGCGGGATGCTGCTGAACACAGTGCGGCTTGGCGATGATCTCAAGGGGGTTGTCAGTTTTCATGGCAGCCTGCTCGGGACGCCGGCCCGCAAGGATCTCCTGCGGACGAAGATCCTGGTTTGTCAT
>Ga0335073_10009880_pt1 | contig 13395 bp, 14 predicted proteins | sample Lox_Sample_22_FD_207093 | JGI IMG/M metagenome (GOLD analysis project Ga0335073, IMG submission 207093) | Soil microbial communities from Loxahatchee National Wildlife Refuge, Florida, United States - Lox_Sample_2.2 | ecosystem: Environmental > Terrestrial > Soil > Wetlands | place: USA...
CTGGACGCACTCCTGAAGGCCGTCGGCCTCAAAGTCGCCGCATGAATCTGGCCCCAACGAGAACAAAATTCGCGTTGGGGCGCCTATAACGGGAACTAACTCCACAACGGCGCTGCCGAGGCGGGCGAGTCAGTCTGGGACTACCCGCGGCCTCCGCGCCTGGAACCGTGTCCGCTGCGTCTGAGGGTTGAGTTCAACGGCGAGACTTTGGCGGATACCATCCGTTCGTATCGTCTGCTTGAAACCAGCCATCCTCCCACGTATTACATTCCGCAGGCCGACGTGAAGATGGAGTTTCTTCGTCCGAACGCGGCCCGAAGCTTCTGCGAATACAAGGTGTGGCCAGTTACTGGGATGTCCACGCCGGTTCCCTGACTTCGCTGGCGGCTGCCTGGAACTCACATCGCCGAGCCAGGCTTATTCAGCCCTGCGCGATCACCTCGCCTTCTATGCGCATCGCGTGGACGCCTGCTTCGTCGACGGCGAGCGCGTGCAGGCGCAGGAAGGCGACTTCTACGGCGGCTGGATTACCGCGAACATCGTGGGGCCTTTCAAGGGGGCCCGGGAACCATCGGGTGGTAGCTTCCTGCGGTCTTCGTGGGGACAGAGTGTCCTGCGCCGCTACTCCCCGCGCAGGGATGTAATGGGACTCACACGCGTCGCCCGCCTCGCCGGCGCCCAGCAGGCCGCTGCCGCGACAGCCATCAGGATTGCGGATGCACACGCCAGGCTTGGCGCGTCCAATGGGCTGGTTTGGTACAGCCAACCGCTGAGGAAGCGTGCCGATGCCGCCGTCAGCAACAGGCCGGCCGTCAACCCAACCGATGCCATTCCAAGCCCTTGCTGCAGCACCAGACGCATCACTCCCCACGTGTTCGAACCCAACGCCAGCCGGACTCCGAATTCGTGCTGGCGGCACACCGTGGCGTAGCTTAGCGCGCCGTAAAGGCCGATTGCAGCGAGCAGCAGCGTGCTCGTGGCAAACGCCACCAGGACCCACATCAGAAAGCGCTGCGGCGCAACCGAGAGCAGCAGATAATCGTCCAGCGTGCGCACGTTTTCCACCGGCACACCCGCATCTAACCGCCGCACCTCCGCACGCAAAGTCCGCGCGACGCCGGCCAGATTCCCCGATGTCCGCACCACCAGGGTCATATCGTTGAGAGGGAATTGCGCCAGCGGCACATATACTTCCGGTGTCGCGTGCGCGCCTAGCGCGTTGTGGAGCACGTCTTCCACAACGCCCGCCACCAGCTTCGGCGCATCTCCACCCCAGCCCAAGTGGAGCCGCGATCCCAAAGGGCTGCGCCCCGCCAGAAAGCGCGCCGCGAACGCGCGATTGACCACCACGATTTCCGGCTGCCCGCTGCAGTCGGCCGCTTCCAGGTACCGTCCCTCCAAAAGAGAAATGCGCAGGGTGTGAAAATAGTCCGGGTCCACAAACCGCAAGTCTGCTGAAGCCTTCTGCGGCTGTTCCGACCCGATCACCTCCACCCGGGTGCTGTTATTCTGCCCGCTCAAGGGTAGGGTTTGCGCCACGCTCACAGCTTCCACGCCAGGGACCTTTCGCATCTGCTCAATCAGGTCGGCGTAGAAGCGGGTCACTTTGCCGGAACCCTGCGGATAGGCGTCCGGCGGCAGACTGACAGCGGCTGTTAACACGTTGTGCGGATCGAAACCGCGCGGCGTATGGAGAATGCGCCAAAAACTGCCGGTGAGCACCACCGCCGAACAGCCCAGCACGGTGCTCAATGCAATTTGCCCCGCGATCAGCATGGTACTGGGACGCCGTACGCTGAACTGCAAGTTGCGCGCGCCTTCCTTCAATGTGCCCACCAAATCGCGGCGCAGGGCTGCGGCGGCCGGGGCGGCGCCGAAAAGGAGGCCCGTCATTAACGAGAGAGCGACGGCGTAAAGCAGCATCGCGACATTTGCGTATACTGCGCCAAGCCGGGGCGTATCCGGCGGCACAATTCTCGCAAATGCGGCCACCAGTGTTCCCGCCAGCAGCGCGCCGCCGGCGCCGCCGGCGAACGCTAACACGAGGCTTTCCACCAGCAGTTGGCGTACCAGCCGGGAAGGCTTCGCGCCCAATGCCGCCCGCAAGGCGAATTCGCGGCTGCGCGCCACCGCGCCCACCAATAGCAGCGTCGCCGCGTTGGCACAGCCCACGGCCAGGACACAAAAAACGGCAGCGTACAGGGTCCAAATGAGCGGACGAGCCCGGCCGACCACGTCTTCGATCGCCGCGCTCACTCGCACGCCTTCCGCCAATTCCGCGGCAGGATGCGCGCGCGCCACGTTCCCCGCGATTACACTCATCTCGGCCTGCGCCTGGGCCGCTGTCACGCCGGTTTTCAGGCGCGCTAGCGCCGCCTCGTAGCGCGGATACCCCCGGCTCTTACGAATGCTGCCGCCCCACGGGCTTGGCTCGGCATCTCCGGCCACGGTAATCCAGTAGTTCACGGCATCGCTATGCACTGGGAAGGCGAGAGCGGAGGGGATCACGCCAATCACGCGGTATCCTATGCCGTCCAGAAGCAGAGAGTGCCCGAGTACGTCTTCGCGCCCCTGCAATTGCGTGCGCCACAAGGTATCGCTGATGATTACCGGCCGCCCGCTACCCGGCTCGTCCTCGGTCTGGTTGAACAGGCGCCCGCGAAGGGGAGTTACCCCCAGCAGCCGGAAGAGATCCGCCGAAACCACGGCGCCGGATACCCGCCGCGCCTGCCCACCCTCCTTGAGCGTGGCGGAATCGGTCGCATAGACCGCCATCGCGTCGAAGCTCCGGCTGGCCGCGCGCCAATCTTCGAAGTTGGGATAGCTGACGCCCTCGCTTTCGCCTTTGGTCACCTGATGAATGACCATCAGATCTTGCGCTTTGGCGAACGGCAACGGGTCCAATACCACCGCTTTCATTACGCTGAAGACGGAGGTGTTGATGCCGATTCCGAGAGCCACCGTGGCTACCAGGGCCGCTGTCTTCACCGGCGTCTTGCGCAATACTCGCAGCGCCAGCCGAATAGCGGTGGCAATGTCTTCTATCAAACCCCCGCCGCGGACTTCAAACCCCTGCTCTTGCATGCGCAGGCCCGAACCAAATCCCCTTCGCGCTGCCTCGTTGGCGGCAGACCCGGCCATTCCGCTGCGCACCAGATCAGCCGCCCGCATGGCGATATGGAACTCGCGTTCTTCGGCTATTTCGGCGTGAATCTGCTCCCTACGCCAAACCGCGCGCATGCGGGTGAGAATTCGTTCCAGCATCTAAACCGCCCCCAGTATTTTCGCCACCGCCAGCGAAAGATGATCCCAATGCTGCTTCTCTTCCTGCAACTGCTTGCGCCCGCCGCGCGTCAACTTATAGAACCTGGCCCGCCGCCCATTCTCGCTCACTCCCCATTCGGCTTCGATCCATCCGCGCTGCTCGATCCTATAGAGAGCCGGATATAGAGTGCCTTCCTCCACCAGCAGCATGCCTTCCGCCAATTGCTGGATGCGTTGACCGATTCCATACCCGTGCATCGGCCCCAGCGAAAGCGTCTTCAACACCAGTAAGTCCAGCGTTCCCTGCGGCAAATCCGGCTTCTTTTTGTTCATACTATTTGCTTCTAGGGAGGCAGTATGACACGTCGCTCCCTAGAAGGTCAAGGGATAGCGAACAATTCGTTGATTCGCTCCGAGCGGTAGTCGAAGATCTGCTCCACGTCGCGCCGAACTTTGAGCCAACGGATGGCCCGTCCGATCCATCCGAATGGAAGGCGGTATCGAACGACGTCCGTCATGCGGGTTCCACCGTTGTCAGCTTCGAATCGATGGGTGTGATGCCAGAGCTGGTACGGGCCGCTCAATTGCACGTCGATGAAGCGATACGGCGGCTCCCACCGCCGGATTTCGGTGGTCCAACTCAACGGAAGACCGTGCACACGCAGGCTGTAGCGCAGCTTGGTGCCGGCAGCGATCCGGATAGGGCAGCGGGTCAGCATTTGAAAGCCCAGCCACGATGGTGTGATTCTCTCCAGATTGCCGGCGTCGGAAAAGAAGGCGAACACTTCTTCCAGCGGCCGCGGAATCCACTGTTCGCGCCGCAGGGTGTGGAATCTGATCACTGCAAGGCTCCCTGGCCCTGTTCCATTTCGACACGGTCTTCGCGCCACGGCTCCTGGAACAGAGTTCTTGGATTGTGGTTCTTGGTCAGCAACAATTGAAAGTCGCCCACATGGCGTTCGAGAAACGCGCCCTCACAGTAGCCCAGGTAGTAGTCCCACATTCGAATAAAGCGCTCGTCGAACCCCAACTCGCGGACCTCGTTGACGGCGTCCTGAAACCGCTTGCGCCACGCCGCCAGCGTTCGCGCATAGTGCGTACCGATGTCCTCCGCATGGTAGAGCCCGAGCGAAGTCGCACGCGCCAAGGAGCGCAGGATTTCGCTCACCGAGGCCAGTTCCGATCCGGGAAAGATGTACTTCTGGATCCAGTCGCTGCTCCGGTGGTAGCCGGGAAAGGACTGTTCGTTGATGGTGATGGTTTGCAGGAGCATGGCGCCATCGGGACCCAACAGGCGATCGCAGGCGCGAAAGAACGTGTCATAGTAGCCCAGCCCGACGGCTTCGAACATTTCGATACTGACAATCTTGTTGTACTGCCCGCGCAGAGTGCGGTAGTCCTCCTGCAGCAATTCGATGCGCTCTCCCTCAGGGATCGATTGGAAGCGCTCGCGCGCGTATTCATACTGCCGGTGGCTGATTGTGGTTGTCGTCACTCGGCACCCATAATGTTTCACCGCATGCTCGGCAAACCCGCCCCACCCCGTGCCGATTTCGAGTAAGTGATCTTGCGGCTCCAGGCGCAGCTTGCGGCAGATCGTGTCGACCTTGTGGAACTGAGCAGCTTCGAGCGAGTCACCTTCACTCTCGTAGCAGGCGCAGGAATACATCAGGCTGCGATCCAGGAAAAGGCGGAAGAAGTCGTTGCCCAGATCGTAATGGGCCCGGATGTTGCGCCGGCTGCCCGCGATGGAGTTCCGGCGCAGGCGATGGCGAAGTGCGTCGAATCCCCGGCTTAGGGCAGTCACTAGACGATTCTGCTGCTCCAGAGGAGCCAGATTGCGCACCGCCAGGCGGACCACGGCCACCAGGTCGGGCGACGACCAGTCGCCATCCATCCAGGCCTCGCCCAGCGCCACGTCGCCTCCCAGCAAGGCGCGGGCGAAAAAGCGGTCGTGGTGCACCACTACCAGAGCCCGCAGAGGGTGGCCGGATTCCCCGAAATGCCAGGTGCAACCGTCTGCGATGAGTTCCAGCGAACCCCCTCGCAGCCGCTCCAGCCCCCGCAGGAAAATGCGCTTAGCGAACGATGTGAGTAGTGTGTTCATGGCGATCTTTCAAATAGCCAGGGTGCGTGTGCACGGGGACCTTCTTGCAGTAGAGCCGCAAGGCCTCCCAGTGGATGGCGGCAATAACCTTGGCCGTAACCCAGGGAAAACGCAGTAGGGCCCGGTGCAGCGATGCCGCACTCCACGGTTCCCGCCGCAGATGGAGCGTGGCATCGAAAGAACTGCGCTCGCCTTCCATGGCATTCATGTGAGCCAGCAGTTCCTCTCCCGGGGGCGGCACGACAAATCGGTAGTCAAGCTGCATCGGCATGAAAGGCGAAACGTGGATCGCTTTCGGGCAACGGTACATGTCTGATCCGGACGACGCCAGCCGATTGGCAGCGGAAAGCCAGTAGTTATGGGTCTCCCCGAAAGTGCTGTTTACTTCCGCCAGAATGGTCTCGACCCGGCCCTCGCGGCTGTAGCAATAGAAAAGTGAGATGGGGTTGAAGTTGTACCCCAGGTAGCGCAAATGCGTGAGCAGAAAGATGGGCCCATCCGGGAGGCGGATATCCTGCCGGGCAGCGTCTGCAATCAGCCTCTGGCGCAGCGAGAGAGCCGGGTTTCCAAAATGGTCCTGTTCGTGGAAACTCGCCCAATTGAAGCGATTGTAAGCGGCGAAGGGCGAGACTTTCATCAGTTCCGGGATACGGTCCACGTCCAGGAAGGTCATGAAAAGCGGATAGGTGAATTGGTGCGCGACAGGCGCCGAACGGCGGTGACGGATGGTGCCGAAGTAGATGGCGGGTTCCATGCCGTCAGCACTCCACTCCCAACGCGCGAGCCACTCGCAGGGCGGAGTTCAGCCCGTCTTCGTGGAAGCCGTAGAACCAATAAGCTCCGCAAAAATGAGTGCGATTCCGGCCGCTGATATCGCTCCAACGAGCTTGCGCCTCGACGGCGCCGCGGTCGTAAATCGGATGGTGATACACCATGCGGCGCAGAACACTGGCAGGGCCGATGCTGCCGTTGGCGTTCAACGTTACGCAATAATCTTCCGGAACAGGGAGCGACTGCAGACGGTTCATGTGATAGGTGAGCGTCGCGCCGGCGTTGTGGTTCGGGTTCAGTCGATAATTCCAGGAAGCCCGGGCCTGCGGCCGCTTAGGCAGCAGCCGGGAATCGGTATGGAGGCAGACTTCATTTCTGCTGGTGGTAAATCGCGAGAGGATATCCCGCTCGCTGTCGCTGGGCGCTTCGAGCAGCGGTAGAATCTGGTCGCCATGACACGAGAAGACCACTTGGTCGAATCCCATCGGCGGGCGGTTCCGAAAGCGCAGGGTCACGCCCTCCTCGCCGCGCGCCACGGACTGGATGTCGACGCCTGGATAGACCCGTTCCTTGTACGGCGCCGTGAGGGGCGGGATGTAATGGCTGCTGCCGCCGCGGACTACTTTCCACTGGGGATGGGTGTTGATGCCAAGCATGCCGTGGTTGGCGAAGAACCGCAGCAGTGTCAGCGCTGGAAAGCGGCGGATCGTGTCGCTCGACATCGACCATACGGCGGACGCCATGGGGTACAAATAGCGTTCCGCGAACATCGGGGCATAGCGGCCATGCTCCATCACATCGGCCAGCGTCATGCCGGCCGCCTCCGGGTGGATAAGCAGCTTCGCCGCTTCGCGATTGAAGCGCAGAATCTCGCGCAGCAGACGGTGTTGGTCCAGACGCACCAGGTTGGCGCGTTGCGCGTAGAACCCGTTCAGGCCGCGGCTGGAATATTCGTAGCCGCTCTGTTGGCAGGCCACGGCGAACGACATGTCACTCGGCTGCGTTTCGACGCCCAGTTCCCGGAACAGGCGGACAAGGTTCGGATAGGTGCGGTCGTTGTGAACGATGAACCCCGTGTCCACCGCGAGCGGTCCGCGACTGCTTTCCACCATTACGGTATGAGTGTGGCCGCCGAGACGGGAGTCTTTTTCAAAAAGGAAAACCTCGTGCTTGCGGCTGAGGTAGTAGGCCGCGGCCATGCCGGAAATGCCGCTGCCAATCACCGCGATCCGCATCAATCCGCCTCTTGCGTTTGCGGACTGGAGACCCGAAAAGGGCGCAGGTCCCGGGCGATACCGAACAAGACGAGCACTTTCAGCACGCCATAGGTAACGTCGACTTCCCACCATCGAATTCCCTGGCGACAACTGCTCATCGAGAAGTGATGGTTGTTGTGCCAGCCCTCCCCGAAGGTGAGCAACGCCAGCAGCCAGTTGTTGCGGCTGTGATCGCCGGTGTCGAAGCGGCGGCTGCCGAATAAATGAGCCATCGAGTTGATGGCAAACGTGCAGTGGTACAGCAGCACAGTGGAGATCACGTATCCCCAGAAGAAGGCGGCTGGACCGCCCACTATCAGGACGAAGGCGGCAAAGACCACGGTCGGAAACCAGTGATACCGGTCTAGCAACACCAGTTCCGGGAATCGCGCCATGTCGGCGACTTTGTTGTGGTCATAATAGTCGTGCTCGTTGGACAGCACCCAGCCGACATGGGCCCACCAGAAACCGCGCTGCCAGGGCGAGTGGATATCCCGCTCACGGTCCGAGTAGCGATGGTGATCGCGGTGCTGCGCCGCCCACCAGAGGACACCCTTCTGCGCGGAAGTCTGCGCCAGGAATGCCATCAGGAATTGCGCCAGTCGTCCCAGGCGGTAACTGCGGTGGCTGAAATACCGGTGATACCCCGCAGAGATGCCGAACATTCGAACTGCGTACGTGGCCAAAAGCCACACGAGCAGCGATGGTGTGAATGGCGAAAAAAACGCCGCTACCACGGCCAAGTGCAGCATCACGAAGAGCGAGACCGCTCCGAAATGATAGCTGCCCAAGAAACGCCGCACATCGCCCACGATTCAGCGTATCGGCCGCCGTTCCGTTTGTCAAGTATTTGTCCAGTACAAATGATTGACAATAGATGCTACTTCTGCGATCCTTGAATACGTCAAGCTGAAACATGTCCGCTGTTTACCCCATTCGAGCCGTCGCCAAACTGACCGGAATTCCCATCGAGACCTTGCGCGCCTGGGAACGGCGCTATCAGGCAGTGACACCTGACCGGAGTGCGCGTGGGCGGCTGTACAGCGATGCGGACGTGCGGCGCCTTCAACTTCTTCGAGCGGCAGTGGAGGGCGGACACGCGATCGGCCAGGTAGCGGCGCTCTCCGATGCCGACCTGCTGGAACTGGCGCACACCCCGCCTGTTCCACTTGAGAAAGCGCAATCCCCAAATCCCAATCTGCAACCTCTACGGGATGCGATCGATGGTTTTGACAGCGACACCATCAACGAGGAATTGAGCAAACTGGCTCTGCTCCTGAGCCCTGCCGACCTTGTATATAAGGTCGTCTTGCCGCTGATGCGGCTGGTAGGAGACAAGTGGCAGAACCAAACCTGCACAATCGCGCAGGAACATATGTTTTCAGCCTGCATGCGGAATCTACTCGGCGGTCTGGTCCGGCTGCATAGGACGGCAAAGGGTTCCGGCAGAGTGCTGCTGGCCACTCCGGTCGACGAACTGCACGAGTTCGGTATTCTGGCCGCGGCAATGCTGGCAGTGGCCCAAGGTTTCCAGATCACCTACCTTGGCCCGAACCTGCCGGCCGGCGAGATTCTCACTACGGTCGAAAAGTGCATGCCGGATATTGTCGCGCTGGGCATCATGAAAACGAATGCCACACCGGCGGTTCGCGCTGAATTGGCCCGCCTGGCGTCAGGCTTGCCCGTACTGACGGAACTATGGGCCGGGGGAACGGGCGCCATCGAAATGCTGGCGGGGGTGGTTCGCAATGGCGCCTTCATACTCGAGGATCTGGAGGACTTCGAACGGCATTTAAGCCGCTGGCGGACCGCGCGTTCAGGAGGAGCGCGTTTATGAAGGTGTCCCTCCAGATATTATTTGCGGCGATCTTTACCTGGATGACCGTGATGACTATCCGCACCAGCCTCGCGGTGAGCTTATGGGAAGCCTGGCCGAGCTATGCGGCCAACCAGTGGGCGGTGGCCACGTTGTGTGATGCCTATTTCGGCTTTCTGACCTTTTACATTTGGGTGGTCTATAAGGAGCGGAGCATCTGGACACGCATCCTCTGGTTCGTGTTGGTCATGGGCCTGGGAAACATTGCCATGTCGCTCTACGTTTCGCTGCAACTGATGCGGCTGCGCGCTGACGACCCGGTGGAATCCATCTTATGGAGGCGGGCCTGATGGCTTCCGGCCAGCAAGCCTTCTGGCGGAGAAGAATCGTAAATCCGCTGGTGGATTTGCTGCGCCAGGGCATCACGCCGGAGAAAATCGCGCTCAGCATCGCTCTGGGAATCACGCTCGGCATCACGCCGGTGATCGGATCGACGTCGATTTTGTGCTTTCTGGCGGCCATCGTGCTTAGACTCAACATCCCTGCGATCCAGCTGGTCAACTACATGGTTTACCCTCTGCAGATTGCCATGTTGGTTCCGTTTCTGCGAATGGGCCAGTGGATCTTCGCCGCGCCACCGGCCGCCATTTCCGCAGCGGAGATCTTTCACCGCATTCGGGTCGATGTCTGGGGCGCCATGGCCACGCTTTGGACCGCCACGCTGCATGCGCTGGTGGCGTGGCTTGTGCTCGCAACTCTGGCCGCGCCCGTCCTATATCTGCTCCTGGTGCCGGCGCTCCGGCGGCTCGGCCGATCCCTGCAGGCGGAAGCTCGATGAGTGAGCTGGTATGGCACGAACTGATCGTCGGGACTGCCTCGATGTGCGGCCTCATGCTGGCCCTTTGGCTGATCCACCTTCCGCTGGAAAACGCCGCCATTGTAGATGTGGGATGGGCTGGCGGCCTGGCCCTGCTCGGCGCGCTTTACGCCGTCACGGGAGGCGGCTACCTGATGCGCAGGCTGCTGATCGTGGCTATGGCGGTGCTGTGGGGGCTGCGCCTGGCGATCTATCTTCTTTTCACGCGGGTAATCGGCCAACCCGAAGAGGGGCGCTATGTGCAGCTGCGCCGCGAATGGGGTGGAAATCTGCCGCTCAAGTTCTTCGTCTTCTTCCAATTCCAGGCGCTCCTCTGCGTCTTTCTGGCGACGCCGTTTTTGATGGCGGCCCTCGACAGGCGACCAGAGTTGTCGGCGTTCGAGTATGGCGGCGCGGCTCTTTGGCTGGCCGCGTGGCTGGGTGAGTCTCTGGCCGACTCGCAGCTCAATCGCTTCAAATCCAATCCGGCCAACCGCGGCGCGGTTTGCTCGATGGGTCTCTGGAAATATTCCCGGCATCCCAACTACTTCTTCGAGTGGTTGATTTGGGTAGCGTTCGCGGTCTTCGCGATGGGCTCGCCGTACGGCTACTTCGCTCTGCTCTGCCCGGCGCTCATGCTCTACTTTCTCTTCCGCGTTACCGGCATTCCGGCTACCGAAGCGCAAGCCCTACGCAGCAAGGGTGACGCGTACCGCCGATATCAGCACTCCACGAGCGCTTTCGTGCCGTGGTTTCCCAGGGGGTAATGTATGCAAGCGGATATTGTGGAGGCGTCACCCGTCCTCGAGGCCGGCTACAACAAGTGGCTGGAACGAGACTTATTCCCCGACTGGCTCATTCGCCTCGCCATCCGGCGGCTGCTAGCAGAACGCTTGCGGGAAGAAAGCCGCGGCGGACCGGAAGCGCAAGCGCAGCGCCTCAAGTGGTTCGTCCATCAGCTTCGCCTCAGCCCCGTAGCCATCCGGACCGATTCGGCCAATGCACAACACTACGAAGTGCCTCCCGAGTTTTTCCGGCAGGTGCTCGGCCCGCACATGAAGTACAGTTGCGCCCTTTGGAACCCGGAAATCACCGGGTTGGTGGACGCTGAGGATGCGATGCTCGAACTGACTTGCCGGCGCGCCTGCTTGCAGGACGGCCAGGACGTGCTCGAATTAGGCTGCGGTTGGGGATCGCTTTCGCTGTACATGGCAACCCGCTTCCCGAACAGCCGCATCGTGGCAGTTTCCAATTCGCGATCGCAGAAGCAGTTCATCGACGCCGACGCGTCGCGCCGCGCGATCTCGAATCTGGAAGTGATCACTGCCGACATGAACGAATTCGACACCGAGGAACGTTTCGATCGCGTAGTTTCGGTGGAAATGTTCGAACACATGCGCAATTATGAGGAACTACTGCGCCGCATTGCCGGGTGGTCGCGGCCACAGGCTCTCCTGTTCATTCATGTGTTCGCCCACAGCCGTTTCGCGTACCCGTTCGAAGTGCGCGGCTCCTCGGATTGGATGGCGCAGCACTTCTTCACCGGTGGCATCATGCCTAGCGATGATCTGCTGCTTCATTTTCAGGATCATTTTCGCTTCCGGGACCGGTGGCGGGTCAGCGGCGTCCATTACCAGAAAACCGCGGAGGCATGGCTGAAGAATCTCGACGCGCGCCGGAACCAGGTGCTGGAAGTTTTCGCCGAAACATACGGTAAGGCAGACGCCCGTCGCTGGCTGGTGCGATGGAGGGTGTTTTTTCTGGCGTGCGCGGAACTGTTCGGGTTTGACGGCGGACGCGAGTGGATGGTGTCCCATTATCTGTTCGAGAATGTCTCTCCCGAGCGCGGTAAGCCGCATCTCTAAGAAGGTATGTTGACCGCAATCCTGATGGCTTCCTCCATGATTCCGATTCTCACACCGGGTGCGGATGCCGGCCTTGAAAGGCGAGTTCCTCACGGGCAAGCCGACGGAACTGCCGGCCGCCGCTTGCGGCCGTGTGGCCCTGCTCGCTTTGGGCTTTACGTATGACTCGCGCTTTGCGGTGGAAGAGTGGGTTGGCCGCTTCCGCCGGGAATTCGACAATCAGCCGCTGGTCACCTTCTACGCAGTCCCCATGATCGGCGGCATGGCGCGCCTCTGGAAGTGGTTCATCGATAGCGGCATGCGCCAGGGAACTCCGCGGGGAGACTACGAGATGTTCCGTCGGTCCTTAGCCTGATGGCCCGCCGCGACTATGCCTCGATCGACTTTCGAATCGTCTCACCAAAATCCTCTCCCAAATTCGCAAACTCAGCCTTTCCGCCTAACGGGCGGAGATTGGCCGTATAAACGCGCGACTCGTACAGAGCGGCGTTAAGTCCAATATCGGTAGCTGCTCAGCCAGCAGCCCGGCGCCTGTCGATCTAGGTCTCTGACCGCGTGAAGAACTGGTAAAACCATTTTTATGTAGATTTGTTTTGGCGCATACTCGAGGTATGGGTCGTCCACCTCTGAGCTTTGATATCGCGCCGAAGCATCAAAGAGAGCTTGCCGAGCTGTTGAGCGGCGGCGTCCAGCAGGTTCGGGTCGTCCTGCGCGCCTTGGCTTTGTTGCAACTGGCAAGGGGCGCCAGCGCACCCCAAATCGCCAACGTAGTCCCGCTCACTGCCGAGGCCATACGCAGTATCGGCCGCCGTTACCAGCAAGGCGGCTTGGAGCGCACGCTGTATGAGAAACCGCGACCTGGAGCGGCGGAAGTGCTCGATGACAGCCAGAAACAACGTTTGATTGCAATGGTATGCAGCAATCCGCCGGAAGGCCGCGCCCGTTGGACCGTCCGCCTGGTAGCGGAAGAAGCCGTCAAACGCAAATTGGTTCCACGTGTAGGAAGGGAAACTATTCGCATTCTCCTGCTGAGCCACGATCTCAAACCGTGGCGGGAAAAAAATGTGGGTGGTGGCCGACCTCGATGAAGAATACATCACCAAGATGGAAGACGTCTTGGAAGTATACGAACGGCCTTATGACCAGCAAGAACCGGTAGTCTGTCTGGATGAGAAGCCGATCACCCTGCATGCCGATGTGCGGCCCGCGTCGCCGGCAACACCCGGACGGGAAGCGCGCCGGGATAACGAATATGAACGCCGCGGGACCGCCAATGTCTTCTGCGCCGTAGAGCCAAAGGCCGGGCGGCATTTCACCTTCCCCACGCCAGATCGTTCAGGCTTCGAATTCGCCCGGGTGACGGTCGAGCTGGCACTGGCATACCCGGAAGCGAGGACTATCCACTTGGTAATGGACAACCTCAATATCCATCGTCAGAAAGCGCTCGCGGACGTCTTCGG
>Ga0335073_10009882_pt1 | contig 13392 bp, 8 predicted proteins | sample Lox_Sample_22_FD_207093 | JGI IMG/M metagenome (GOLD analysis project Ga0335073, IMG submission 207093) | Soil microbial communities from Loxahatchee National Wildlife Refuge, Florida, United States - Lox_Sample_2.2 | ecosystem: Environmental > Terrestrial > Soil > Wetlands | place: USA: Florida...
TCACCGACCCGACGCTGCTCGCCGCGTCCGGACTGATCAACGCGAGCCTCACGGCGGCCTTCTTCGCCGGCGACCCGGCCACGGTCACCTGGCTAAGCCTGGAAGCACTGCGGATCTACCTGGAGCACGGCCCGGCCCCGGCCCTGGTCAGCCCGGCGGCCCACACCGCCCTGGGTGCTGTGCTGCTGCGCGGCGATTACGCCGCCGGGTACCGGGCGGCGCGGCGGGTCCTGGCCCTGGGCGAAGCCCGCGGTTACGAGCCCGGCACCTCCCAGGTGCGCATGCTCTGCGCCATCCTCCGCTGCTGGGCCGAGCCGATAGAAAATAGCTTCGGGGAAGGTCAGCGGGCACGAGAGGGACTGATCGCAGGGGGTGACCTGGCCAACGCCGGCTACACCTACTACGCGGTGCTGGCCGGCATGCTGGACTGCGCGCCATCACTGGAGCGCTACCTCACCGAGGCCGAAGCGGCGCTGGCCTTCGTGCGCCGTACCGGCAGCGAGGAGGAGGTTCAGATGTTCGGCACCTACCGCTGGCTGGCTGGCGTGCTGCTTGGCCAAAGCACCCTCGCGGCGGGTGAGGCAGTTTCTCTCGACAAGTTCGCCGGCAACCCGGGCGGATATTTTCTTGCGCACCTCAATCAGGCGAACGCGGCCGCCATCTTCGGCGATCCGGCCGGCCTGGAGCAGCACACCGCGGCTGCGATGCCATTCGCCCCGGTGTTCCCGGGTCTCTACTCGACCGCTGTCGCCCACGTGCTGCGGGGGCTGGCCGTGGCCGGGCTGGCTCGCAGCGCGGACCCAGACCAGCGCGGGGGCCTGCTGGCCGAACTGGACGAGGTGATCCGGTGGGTAGCCGAACGCGCCGCAGATGCGCCCGGCAACTTCCGGCACCTGCTGCTCCTGATCGAGGCCGAGCGGGCCTGGGCGGCCGGCGACTTCCGCGCCGCCGCGCTAGCCTTCGACGCCGCCCGGCGCGAGGCCGACCAGCGCGAGCGACCGTGGCACCGGGCGCTGATCGCCGAACACGCGGCCCGCTTCTATCTCGCCCGCGGCCTGGAACACGCTGGCCATGACCTGCTTGCCCAGGCGCGCCAGGAGTACCTGGCCTGGGGGGCGACCGCCAAGGTCAGCCAGCTGGACTGGGCCTACCCGGCCCTGCGGCCGCCTTCCGACGGGGGCGCCACCGCCGGCGAGCAGCCCGGCGAACCGCCCCAGCGCCGTGCCGCCGTCACGGCCGGAACGGTCGACCTGCTCGGGATCCTCTCGGCGTCGCAGGCGCTGAGCTCCGAGACCAGCATCGGCCGGCTGCGCGACCGCGTGGTCGAGGTGCTCAGCGCGATGACCGGCGCCACCGGGGTCCACTTGCTGCTACGGAGCGAGGACCAGCATGGCTGGTTCCGGCCCGCACCGGACGGCGACGGCAGCACCGTCCCGCTCAGCCGCACCGGCCAGGAAGACGCGGTGCCGACGTCGGTGCTGCGCTACGCCCGGCGGACGCGCGAGCCCCTGGTCGTGGCCGACGCCATCCGCGACGACCGGTTCGCCCGTGACCCCTACTTTGCCGACATCACCTGCTGCTCGCTGCTGGCCGTACCCGTCCTCAGCCGCGGCGCGCTCCGGGCGGTGCTGCTGCTGGAAAACCGCCTGATCCGCGCCGCGTTCACGGGCGCGCAGCTCGACGCGGTCAACCTCATCGCCGGCCAGCTCGCCGTCTCCCTCGACAACGCCCAGCTCTACGCCGGGTTCGGCCAGATGGCCGGCGAGCAGGCCGCCTTGCGGCGGGTGGCGATGCTCGTGGCCCAGGCGGCGCCGCCGGAGGCCGTCTTCGCGGCGGTCGCCGCGGAGGCCGGGCGCCTGCTGGGAGTGGACGCCGCGGTCTTGGCCCGGTACGATCCGCGGGACTCGATCACGGTGGTCGGGGTGTGGAGCAGCACGGATGACGCCGCGCCGACCCTGGTCGGCAGCCGGCTGCCGCTGGGCGGGGATAACGTGACCACGCTGGTGTTCCGGACCGGCCAGGCGGCGCGGATCGACTACGCCGTCGCGTCGGGCGTGATCGGTGAGGTCGCCACCCGGGACAGGGGGTGGCGGGCGGCGGCGGGCGTCCCGATCAGGGTCGAGGACCGGCTGTGGGGCGCCATGGTCGTGACGCTGACTCGCGAGGAGTTGCTGCCGGCGGATACCGAGGCGCGGCTGGCCGGGTTCACCGAGCTGGTCGCGACCGCGATCGCCAACGCGCAGGCGCGCACGGAGCTACGCGGGGTCGCCGATGAGCAGGCTGCGCTGCGGAGGGTGGCCACGCTGGTAGCCCGGGATGCGCCGCCGGAGGAGGTGTTCGCCGCGGTTACCGAGGAGGCCGGGCAGCTGCTGCACGCCTATCACGCGTGGATGGGCCGTTATGACCCGGACGGCGTGAGAACGGCGGTCGCTGCGTGGAACAGCACCGGCGCCGCCACCGCCGTCAGCCGCCGGGTGCGCCTCGGGGGGCGGAACTTGGCCACGCTTGTATTCCATACTGGCCAACCTGCGCGGATCGATGACTACGCCGATGCCTCGGGTCCGGCCGCCGACATCGCCCACGAGCTCGGCCTCGGTCCGGGCGTCGGCGTGCCGATCAGCGTGAAGGGCCGTCTGTGGGGCGTCATGGGCGTGAATTCTGCGGGGGAACCGCTGCCGGCCGGTACCGAGTCGCGGCTGGCCGGGTTCACCGAGCTGGCCGCGACCGCCGTCGCGAATGCCCAGGCGCAGGCTGAGCTGACTGCCTCGCGAGCCCGGATCCTGACTGCCGCGGATGAGACGCGGCGGCGGATCGAGCGGGACCTGCACGATGGCGTCCAGCAGCGGCTGGTCACCCAGGCGCTGCTGCTCAGCGGTATCCGCGACCAAGTCCCGGACGAGGTGCGCGCCGCCGTGGACCAGGTACGGGACGAGATGGCCGCCACGCGGCGGGAACTGCGGGACATCTGCCAGGGCGTGCACCCGGCCATCTTGGTCGAGGTCGGCCTCGGGGCGGCCATCCGCACGCTGGCCCGGCGCTCACCGCTGCCGGTCCGCGTGCATGTGCAGGTCGGCAGCAGGCTCCCCGGCTCGTGTGAGACCACCGCGTACTATGTCGCGGCCGAGGCGTTCACCAACGCCGCCAAGCACGCCAAGGCCTCCGCAGTCGACATCGTCATCGAGGAGGCCGACGGCACGCTGACCATCCAGGTCCGCGACGACGGGGCCGGCGGCGCCGACGCCACCGGCGGCTCGGGCCTGACCGGCCTGCGGGACCGGGTAGAGGCCGTGGGCGGCAGCATGACCGTGGACAGCCCGGCCGGGGCCGGCACCGTCCTGACCGTGCTGCTCCCGGTCACCGCCGACGATCATTGACCCGAACGGGCCGTGATGCGCCCATACCCGGCTAGCGTGTAGCGGCCGCTTACCGCCAGCCAGCAGCGGCCGGTACACGCTGGTGACGATGATTCCGGCCGGAGAATGAGCAATAGTCGTGGTCATGACGTTCGCGGCTGGTAACACGATGACGGTGCCACTGGGTCCGGGCCTCAAGGTGACGGACATGAGCGAGAAGTCGACCGGCGATCCGGTTCGGGTGGCCGCAGGCGGGGTGGTCGTCCGTCGTGAGCTGTTCGAGCGGCTCGACCGGGCCGGACGCGTCACCGAGGTGTCGGGCCCGGCCGGGAGCGGCAAGTCGGTCCTGCTGCGGTCATGGATCGATGAGGCGGCCCTGGCCGAGCACGCCGCCCACGTGTCCGTGCAGGAAGAAGATCGCGATCCGCAGCGCTTCTGGCTTTCAGTGGCCGACGCGCTCCGGGGCACCGCGGCCGGTTCGGCGCTCGTGCGCCCCTTGACCGCGGCGCCGGATCTGGACGGGTGGCCGCTCGTCGAGCGGCTGCTGGCGGACCTGGGCCCGCTGCAGGACCGGATCTGGCTGATCATCGACGACGTGCACGCGCTGGGCTCCGCCGAGGCGCTACAGCAGCTCGAACAGCTGCTGATGCGCGCGCCGGCCGGACTGCGATTCGTGCTCGCCAGCCGGCACGGTCTGCGCTTGGGCCTGCACCGGCTACGACTGGAAGGCGAGCTGACCGAGATCCGCGCGGCCAGTCTGCGGTTCAGCCGCGACGAGGCGCGCGCGCTTTTCGAGGCCGCCGGGGTGCGGCTCTCCGAACCAGCTCTGGCCCTGCTGCACGAGCGGACGGAGGGCTGGGCGGCCGGGCTGCGGCTGGCCGCGCTGTCGCTGACCGAGCATCCCGATCCGGAACGGTTCGCGGCCGAGTTCTGCGGCGGCGAGCGCACGGTAGCCGAATACCTGCTCGCCGAGGTCCTCGAACAGCAGGACGAGGAGGTGCGACGGCTGCTGTCGCGGACCTCGATGCTCGAGCGGGTGAGCGGCCCGCTGGCCGACCTGCTGACCGGAGGGTCTGGCGGGGGCCGGATCCTGCACAAGCTGGAACAGGCCGGGGCGTTCGTGGTCGCACTGGACGCGCGGCGATCCTGGTTCCGCTATCACCGGCTGTTCGCCGACCTGCTCGAGCTGGAGCTGCGGCATACCGAGCCGGCTGAACTAACCGCCCTGCACGGTGCGGCGGCCGACTGGTTCGCCGAGCACGGGTTCCCGGCGGAAGCGGTCCGCCACGCCCAGGCGGCGCAGGACTGGGAGCGGGCCGGCCGCCTGCTGGCCGATCACTGGCTCGACCTCACCCTCAGCGGGCAGGGCGCCACCGCGCACCAGCTCATCACCTCATTCCCCGCCGACGCCGTCACCGCCAATGCGGAGCTCACCGCGATAGCGGCCGCCACCGAGCTGATGCGCGGGTCGCTGGAGGAGGGCGCGCGGTATCTGGCGCTCGCCGCGGCGGGAGAAACCTCGGTGCCCCCGGGGAGGCGCGAGCAGTTCCGTGTCACGCTGGCTGTCCTGCGGCTTTACCTCGCCCGTCAGCGCGGCGATCTCCAGGCTGTCGCCGAGGAGGTGGAGCAGCTCCAGCCGGCCGGCGGTCTGGACGCGGCGCAGCCCGGGCTCGGCGAGGAATTGCGCGCGCTCGCACTGGTCAGCCTGGGTATCGCCGAGCTCTGGTCGTTGCGAGTGCACGAAGCCGAAGCGCACCTGGAGCGAGGTGTCGCTCTGGCGCGCCGGATCGGGCGGCCCTTCCTGGAGATCAACGGCCTGGCGCACTGGGGAGCGGCCGCGAGCTTCCGGTCGTCCGCCCGGGCGGTGCAGCTCGGCCGGCAGGCGATCGAGCTGGCCCGGCGGCAGGGCTGGGCCGGGGAGCCGCTCGTCGCGATCGCCTATCCGATGCTGGCTGGCTCGCTGATCTGGCAGGGAGAACTGGAGGAGGCCGAACGGTGGCTCATGGAGGGGGAATACGCGCTCCACTCCGAAGTCGGGCCGACGACAGAAATGCTGTTCCATCTGGTTCGAGGCTTCCTCGAGATCGCCCGCGGCCGGGTCGATGTGGCGCTGGCCACGCTGCGTGCCGGCGGGCGGCTGCCCGGACGGCTGCTTATGGCAGCGGACCCGCTCACGACGGAGGTGCGCGCGTTCCTCTTGCACGTCCTCGTGCGGCTGGGACAGGCCGCGCAAGCCGATGCCGCGTTGACCGAGATGACCAAAGAAGAACGTGACAGGCCAGGTATCCGCACCGCGGTGGCGGCGCTGCGCATCGCCCAGCACGACCCGCGAGCGGCGATGGCCGAGCTCGCGCCCGTCCTCGCCAGCCCGGCCCCGGGATCCCGTCAGATGTGGCTGATCGCGGCCTTCGTGCTGGAGGCGAGCGCCCGGAACGCCCTCGGTGACCGGGAAGCCGCCGGACGCGCCCTCGAGCGAGGGCTCGATCTCGCCGACTCTGGTGGCCTGCTCTTCCCGTTCCTGCTGCACCCGGCGGCGGAGTTGCTTGAACGCCAGGCCCGGCAGCGCACCGCGCACTCCGCGCTGATCCGGAAGATCATCAGCGCGCTAAGCGGAAGGCCGGTCGCGGGCCTGCCGGCGCAAGCGACGCTGACCGCGGGCCCGGCAGAACACCTGCCCGAGCCGCTCAGCAAGGCCGAGGCCCGCGTCCTGCGCTTCCTGCAGACCAGCCTGTCCGCGCCGGAGATCGCCCGCGAGCTCTATGTGTCGGTGAACACGGTCCGGACGCACATGCGGCACCTGTACGACAAGCTCGGCGCCCACCGCCGCCTGGAGGCCGTCGACCGGGCCCGTGCTCTTGGCCTGCTCGGCCCCGTCCCGCAACGGGCCTTAACTCTGTGAGGGGGAGGGCCGACCATGGAAGGGTGGCCGATCACCCAGAGCGCTGCCGCTCCCCGTTCACCGAGCTCGAGATGCGCAAGATGTGGACGTACCGTGATGACGCCCTCACAGTCAAGGCGTACTGGCCGCCGGGTGAGGCCGCCGGGGCCGGAAGCTGGGTCCTGGTCGACCAGGCGACCGGGACTGTCCAGGGCGTGGTTCCGGCGGGAGAATTCTCCCGCCGGTTCCGGCCGGTGGACGTGTTCGCCGATGTGCCCGGGCTTCCCGGCTATCTGGGGACGGTTACCGCAACTGACGGTACGGCGCTGGTGGATCTCGTCCTCGATCGCAACCCTTTCGCCGAGGGCTACCGGGCGTTCAGCGCCGCCCTCGGCGGCGACGCGGTGCAGGTGGAACGGGACAGCACGAGGCTCGCCGCCGGGCTGCGCGCCGCGGCGCAGCCCTGGGGCGGTAATTACTGCTCCTACCAGCTGGGCGTGGACGGTCCCGGGTGGGTTATGCCGGCCCTGGGACCAGCTCAGGACGAGGTCAACCGGCGCCTGGCCCGAGCCGACGGCTTGTCGGCCGAGCCCGACCCGAGGCTGGGCGGGCCATCAACCTGGTGCGGCCCAGCCTGGGCGATGAGGGGCGGCTGGCTGCGGCGCAACGGGCCACCACTGACCAGCGGGCCAGCTTCGAGACCTTCGCGGCCCACCGCGGACTCACGCGCTAGCCGTCCTCGTCCCCTGGGATGTCCGCCCCCTCGGCGTGCTGCTCGGGCGCGCCCTTGATCGCGATCGCGGCGCGGGACTCCAGGGCCGCGTCGAACAGCTCGGCCACCGACTTGCGGATCTCCTCGCGCACGGCCGCCCGGTCCGGGCAGAGGTTCTCGATGTTCCGCTGGTAGAGGACGAACCTGTTCCCGAAGGAGACGCGCGAGCGGGCCCTCGCGGCGAAGTCCCCGCCCAGCCCGCCGAACACACCGTCCGAATCGCCGCCCCCCGTGCTGGGCCCTTCCAGATGCCACCGGCGATCGGGATCGACACCGCGCTCGACCCGCGACTTGTCCGGTAGCAGCACCACGTCCGCCAGGGCGCCGGAGGAACCGCCCGTCTGGGCGTCATGAACCCTGATCTGCGCATCAGCCTGCGCCTGGAACTCAGCACCCGCCATCCGGTACGGCACCACCCAGGTGTCCGAACCGGAGCTCAGCGCCGCCGCGGCGGCGAAGTCAGTCCGCCCCGCCTCCGGGCTGCCCGCGTCGAGCCAGACCTTGACCTGGCCGCGGAGCGACCACCCGGGAGCGAACCGGCTGGCCCGTTCCACAACGTCGTCGAGGCGTTCACCCGCCTCCTCGAACCGGGCCAGGCGGTACAGCGCGACCGCCAGGCGCCACAGGGCCTGGGCCGACGCCGGATCGGCGTCGGCCGCCGCTTGGGCGGCCCGGCGTGCATCCTCAAACCGCCCCAGCCACCACAGCGCCTCCGAGGCCAGCACGAGCGACGCGATCCGGACCGCGGGCACCGGATCCCCCAGGTGGCGATGGGCGACCCACAGGGCCCCGACCGGATGATCACGGCAGCTGCGCGCGTGTTCCCGCAGCGTGGCCAGAACATCCTCCGCCGGTTCCCGGCCGATATGGCGGTGGCCGGGCGGAACAAGGTTGAGCCACCGGGCCGCGGCCTCCCTCAGCGGCTCATCCAGCTCGAAGTCGCGCGCCTTGGGGTTCGCCACATAGCCGGGGCCGGAGTGATGGGCGGGCCGGGACCCTGGACTAACAGAGGCTGTCACATCGTCTCCTAAGGGAACGGTCAGGGGCGGAAGTCCGGATGACCGAACAATCCCGGCAACCCTCCGGTGTGCATGAAGATAGTGCGGTCGTCGCGCTTGATGCTTCCGCTGGCGACGCGCGCGATCAGGCCGGCCAGAGCACGTGCGGTATAGGTGGGGTCGAGGAAGATGCCCTCGGTACGGGCGGCCAGCCTCATCGACTCCCGGGCGGCAGGAGTCACCGTGGCATAGCCGGCGCCGACCTGCCCGTGGTCGAGCTGCAGGTCCGCGCGCCGGACCCGCACGCCCGGCATGCCGTCGAGAAGCTCATTGAGCCTGGCGCGAGGGTCGGCGACGGCACCAGTGTCGATGCCGATGACCCGTTCGGCGCCAAGCCCGGCGACCAGTCCGGCCATGGTCGCGCCGGACCCGAACGCGACGATGACATGGTCCAGGCCCGGCAACTGGGCGAGCAGCTCGCCGCTGCAGTCCACGTAGGCCTGCGCGGCATAGGAGCTAGAGCCACCGTGCGGGATGACATGCGGGATCCCGCCGTCCTGCCGCACCTTGTCGGCCTGGCGCTGGACCTCGCGGCGCGCCTGTTCGGCTGTGGCCGGACCGGTCCAGACGAGCCGCGCGCCGGCCAGCAAGTCCAGGACCAGGTTGCCGGCGGGGACTTCCGGCTCCTGTCCTTGCAGGACCAGCACCGACCGCAATCCCAGACGTGCGGCGGCAGCTGCGGTCAGCCGGGCATGGTTACTCTGTGGCGCGCCGCTGGTGATCACCGTCGTCGCGCCGGCCGCCAGCGCCTGCGCACATGTGTACTGAAGCTTCCGGACCTTGTTGCCGCCGCCGCCAAGTCCGCTCAGGTCATCACGCTTCATCCACAAGGCATCAGCGGCCAGCCCCACCGCGGCAGCCAGACGCGGAGCAGGCTCCAGCGGGGTCGGCCAGCTACCCAGCAGGACAGGCGCTGGCCGCGCATCGGCAGGCACGACTGCAGAGTACCCACACCCAACCGCGCACGTGCTGCACTAGCTGGTGCCGACCGCTGCCGCCAGCAGCACCGCGATAGGCATGAGGACTATGGTCACCCACGGCGCTAGAGGGGCTATCATCCCGCACAGGCAAGCGCCGAACGTGACCGCATAGATCCATCTCATCTGGCCGAGCAGACCTCGCTGGATCTTCCGCGGTGCGCGCCGCGAAGCCACCGCGGCGGAAGGCCGAACGGTTCGCGACGCGGCATGGGCAAGGTCAGCGGTTAGATCGCGCAGCTCGCCCCACGTTGTGGCCGAATATGCCACGGTGGCACGTTCGTCGAGTTCCTCGCGGGTCAGTCGGCCGGCCGCGTAGGCCTCGCTGAGCAACCCCGCGGCGTTCTCGCGGTCCTGATCGGACGCGCGGATCCGGCGATTGTCGGCCATCTCGTCTGTCCGCACCTAGGGCCGGGACCCGGTCGGCGGGTGAGGTCGTGCAGGAGCGCCCTGGTTGTCAATCGCCGTCATCATGTTCCTGGCTGAGCGTCATTCCTCTGGTGTCCCGGATGGCCAGGTCGGTCGTTCTGTCGAAGAATTGCATGTCCTCGATGTCGACGGCGAAGGGCAGCTTGTCGCCGGGCTTGACCGGGGTGTTGGCTGCGACGCGGGCCACGCCCTCGCCATCCTTGACCGCGGCGGCCTCGTCCTTGTCGACAGCGCCCTCGGCCAGCACCCGGTTGGCGTCGATGGTGAAGTGGACCACCAGTTCGGAGCCGAGCGCCTCAACCAGTTCCACGTTGCCTATGAGCGTCGGGCCGGTGTAATCCGGAGGGGCGGCTCGCAGGTGCTCCGGACGCATGCCGACGACGACGTCCTTGCCGATGTAAGAACGCAGCGCCGGCCGCTTGATCGCGACCGTGTCCGGCAGGTCGACTTGCTGAGAGCCCAGCTTGATGGACTGGGCGTCCTCGCCGAGGACCGCGTCGTACAGGTTCATGGCCGGCGAGCCGATGAAGGCGGCCACGAAGACGTTGTCCGGGTAATCGTAGAGAGTCTGCGGGGTGTCGACCTGCTGTAGCATGCCGTCCCGCATGACGATGACCCGGTCGCCCATGGTCATCGCCTCGATCTGGTCGTGGGTGACGTAGATCGTGGCCACGTTGATGCGCCGCTGGATCCGCTGCACCTCGGCGCGCATCTGGACCCGCAGCTTGGCGTCCAGGTTAGACAGCGGCTCGTCCATCAGGAACACCGACGGCTCGCGCACGATGGCACGGCCCATCGCTACCCGCTGCCGCTGCCCGCCGGACAACTGGCCCGGCTTGCGGTCCAGCCAGTCGGTCAGGTCGAGGATCTTGGCCGCCTCGCTGACCCTGACCCGGATCTGGTCCTTGGGCAGGTGGCGTAGCGTGAGCGCGAACCCGATGTTCTCGGCCACGGTCATGTGCGGGTACAGCGCGTAGTTCTGGAACACCATCGCGATGTCGCGTTCCTTGGGCGTCCCGTCGTTGACGACCTTGCCACCGATGCGCAGGGTGCCGCTGGTGATGTCCTCCAGTCCGGCCACCATCCGCAGCGTGGTGGTCTTGCCGCACCCCGACGGGCCTACCAGGACCATGAACTCGCCGTCGGCCACCTCCATGTCCATGTCCTTGACGGCGTGGAAGCCGTTCTCGTAGACCTTGTTGACCTTGTCCATACTTACCGTAGCCATGATGGCTCCTGTGCGTAGTTACCAGGCGCGAGCCCGTGACCGTAGGAGGTTCATCCCTTTACGGCGCCCGAGGTCAGCCCGGAGATGATGTTCTTGCGGAAAATGAAGGCCAGGATGCCGATGGGGACGACAGCGACCACGCTGGCGGCGAAGATGGTCCCGTACGGGACCTCCAGCGCGGTGCCGAACGTGGCGACGCCGACCGGGATGGTCTTAAGGTTGATGTTGAAGGTCAGCGCCATCAAGAACTCGGTCCAGCACGCGGTGAAGCAGAAGATGCCCGCCGTGAACACGCCCGGCAGGGCCATCGGCAGGATGACCGACCACACCGTGCGCAGCGGCCCGGCCCCGTCGACCCGGGCGGTCTCCTCCATCTCCTTGGGGATGCCGAGCATGTAGTTGCGCAGGATCCAGATGGCGAACGGCAGGTTGAACGCGGTGTACGGGATGATCAGGGCTTGATAGCTGTTGAGCCAGCCGAGGTCCTTCAGCAGCGTGTACAACGGCGCGATCAGCGCGATCTCCGGGAACAGCGAGATGATCAGCAGGGTCACCATCAGGGTGAACTTCCCCCGCATCGGCAGCCGGCCCAGCGCGTACCCGGCCAGCGTCCCGAAGATCAGCACCAGCGCGGTGGCCACGATGGTCACGATCACCGAGTTAATGAAGTACTGGCCGAAGTCGTACTGGTTGAAGGCCTGGGCGTAGTTGGCGCCGCTCCACGGGTTCGGCCAGTACTGCGGCGGGCTGTTCCCCAGGGCGGGCGGGGTCTTGAAGCTGGAAATGATCAGCCAGTACAGCGGCAACCCGATGAACAGGACCACGACGAAGGCCGAGAAATTGACCCCGTTGATGACCTTGCGCCAGCCCCTTCGTGTGCGGGCGCCCATCACATTCCCTCCTTGCCGACCTGGACCTTGAAGCCGCGCAGCGAGATCAGGCAGCCGATCAGGACCAGCAGCGCGGTGGTGGTGGCCACCGCCGCCCCGGTCCCGAAGTCCAGGTTCTGGAATATCGCCTTGTAGCCGAGGATGGCCAGCGAGGTAGTGGACGTGCCAGGCCCGCCGTTGGTCATGACGAACGGCAGGTCGAACAGCCCGAAGGCCTGCAGCACGCGGAACAGCACGGCTATGGCCAGGGTGGGCCGCAGCAGCGGGACGGTGATCCGCCAGAAGGTGGACCAGCCCGAGGACCCGTCCACCTCGGCCGCCTCGTAGATATCGCCGGGGAGCATGACCAGGCCGGCCAGCACGATGATGGCCACGAACGGGGTGGTCTTCCAGATGTCGGCGATCATCAGCCCGATAATGGCCTGTAGCGGATTACCCAGGATGTCGTGCAGGCCGAGCAAGGCTCCGGCCACTCCGTAGGTCCCCTCGTAGATGTACTGCCACAGCTCGGCGTTGATGACGGTGATCATCGACCATGGGATCAGCAGCAGCGCCATCATCCAGCCGCGCCCGGCCACCAGCCGCTGGAGCACCAGCGCGATCAGCGTGCCGAGCACCAGCTCCACGAGGACCGTGATTATCGTGTAGATGATCGTGAAGCCGAGTGCGTACTGCCAGGTGGAGTTCTTTACCACCTGCACGTAGTTGCTGCCGGTCGCGCCGCCCAGCGTGATGCCGTTACCGCTTACCGTCACGTTCGACAGGCTCAGCACCACCGAATAGACGATCGGGAAGATCGTTACGGCGATGACGATGATGAGCGCAGGAGCGGAGAAGCCCCACCCCAGCCGCGCCATTCTCCTGCGGTTCACGTCCGGCCGGCCAGCCAGGCCCCGAGAGGCCGGAGCTCGCTCGATCGGTGTCGAGATGCTAGCCATGATCACACTCCTCCGGCGTCAGCGCCAGACTCACAGGCCGCCGGCCGAACTGGACAAGGCCGTGTTCGCGGCCGATTGGGCGGCGTTCATGGCCGCGGTTGGTGAGCTGGAGCCGGACAGCGCCGAGTTCACGTTCTGGTAGATCGCGCTGGACAGCTGCGGGTAGTTCGGCGTGCCCGCGGGCCGCGGGACCAGCTTGGTCTGCGGCACGATGGCCAGCACCGGGTTCAGCTTCAGCACCGCGGGAGAGGTCCGCACCGACTCCACGGTCGGGATCTCGGAGTACTGCTCGGACAGCACGTCCTGGGCCTGGGTGGAGGCCATCCACTTGATGAAGGTCAGGTCCGCGGCGATGTTCTTGCTGTGCGGGTTGATGTACAGGTTCCACCCGCCGATGTTGGAGTAGCCGGGGTAAGCCTCACCCTGGAACGTCGGCAGCGGAGCGACGCCGACCTTCCCGACGGTCGGGGTGCCCGGCACCTGGGAGTCGGCGTAGGCGTAGTCCCAGTTCCGCAGGAACGCGGCGTTCCCGGCGGCGAAGGTCGACATGGCCTGCGCCTCCTGGAACGTGGTCACGGCCGACGGGGTGACACCGCTGGTGATCAGCGAGCGCATGAACGTGACCGCCTTGACCGAGGCCGTCGAGTTCAAGGTGGCCGTGGTGTAGCTGCTGTTGGTCGCCGTGCCGCCGGCGTCGGTCAGGTACTCCATGTAGTCACACGTCAGGCCCTCGTACGAGGCGCCCTGCCAGACGAACCCGTACTTGACCAGCCCGGCCTTCTGCAGCTGCGCGGCCTCGGACTCCAGCTGCTCCCAGGTCTTGGGCACCGGCAGGTTCTCCTTGGCCAGCAGGTCCTTGCGGTAGTACA
>Ga0335073_10009883_pt1 | contig 13392 bp, 9 predicted proteins | sample Lox_Sample_22_FD_207093 | JGI IMG/M metagenome (GOLD analysis project Ga0335073, IMG submission 207093) | Soil microbial communities from Loxahatchee National Wildlife Refuge, Florida, United States - Lox_Sample_2.2 | ecosystem: Environmental > Terrestrial > Soil > Wetlands | place: USA: Florida...
CCCGTTACGGAATCGAACCGTAGACCTTCTCCTTACCATGGAGACGCTCTGCCGACTGAGCTAACGGGGCCTGTCTTTTCTTGTCTGAGCTGCCGGTCCGCCCGTACGAGCGATGGTGCGGCGCTGAGCGTAGCAGGCGTGGAGAGCGCTGGACCACCTGCTGGCCTACGAGAGCTTACCGTACTCTTGGCGTCAATACTCCAGCGCATGAGGACGGCCGTCCTCTAGCCGCAGGATCACCGGCGCCTACGCCGACGATGACACGCCTTTGACCCTCCTTGAGGGGTGATCCGCTTCAGCGTCACCGTAGCTCCTACCACGCTCAGCACTGAGTAGTTGACTCCGTGGTCCTCCAAGGCACTACGGACGCAGCTCGACCCGGCCTACGTTGGTAGTAGCGCGGCGTAGTACAGTTAGCTACATGAGCAGTCCACTTAGCGTCCGCCTAAGCGACACGACTATCGAGCGTCTGGGAACCCACGCTCGCCGCTTGCATCTTCCGCCACGGACCCTGGCGCAACGCTACGTTGAGGAGGGGTTGCGGATGGATGAACATCCGCTTGTCCGCTTCGCCGACGGGCCCGCCGGCCGACGTGCCCGCCTAGTGGGAACCGGAAAGGACGTATGGGAGATAATCGCGACCGCCAAGGACAACAACGGAGACGCTGGTGAGGCGGCGCGCTATCTGGAAATACCACTTGGGCTCGTCCAAGCTGCGATCACCTATTACGGCGCCTATAAGGAAGAGATCGATGAGTGGATAGAACTCAACGAACGGGAGGCCGCTGAGGCGCATGCCGCCTGGACTGCCGGGCAGGCCGCTCTTCAACAGTGAAACTCATGCTAGATGAGATGCTGACGCCCGGCATCGCGCGAGAATTGCGCGCGCGAGGACACGATGTTGAGGCCGTAGCCGGCCATCCTGATTGGGAAGGCCTATCAGATTCCGAGATAATGGTGGTTGCACGAACCGAGCATCGGGCCATTGCCACAAACAACTTGCGCGACTACCGGCCGCTACATAGCGAAGCGATCACGCCAGGCGGTAGCGGGCATTTCGGTATGGTCTTTATACCAGGCAGCTACCGCCGCACTAAGGCCGACACAGGGCGAATCATCGCGGCTCTGGAAACGAAGCTGAAACAGTATCCAGGCGAGGCAGACCTTGTTAACAGCGAGACCTGGCTATAGATTCTGCCTCACGATTGGGTGTAGAGAACCATCGAATATGTCTGAGTACATCCATACGCAAGGGTAGCCTCTTCCTCCTTGCCATGAGAAGCTCGAGAGTTAACACGCCTTGATCGCTTGGAGTCTCCGTTCGACCGCTTCGGTCGCCCATGACCCGATTTTAGCTGCGTTCGCGCTCCAAGCACCGACTTCATTTTCGTATGCTTCCAAGCCAACGTACTGAACTAGCATCGTCTCGTAATGAAGCAAACCCATGTCCGCAATGTGGAGGAGGCCTCGATGGAACCGCTCCACACAGGTGTCCTCCGCATCCGATCCGTATTCATCCACACCCTCATAGTTGCTCCGACGCCGGAGTTCGTAGAGAAAGTCCATGAGTGTCGTAGGCCTCAAGTTAGCGATCAATCTCACCCGGTCAGCCGCTAGAAGTTTCTTGCGCGGCTTTCCATCCTTCGTCTTGTTCCTCTTGAGCCAGTCTTCCCGTGCTGAATCAATCTTCCAACGTCGCGTCATCCGAAGCGCGGCACACACATAATCTTCTGGCTGGTGAGAGAGTTCCATCAGATTGAAAGACTTCGGCGTGGTGATGGCTGGCATAAGTTTGCAGTCGGTTAGCGAGAGAGGATCACCCGCAAGCATCACTCCCCAGCTGCGATAAGAGCGTCTTGCTCGCTGACTTTCGAAGTCACGATGGACAGCCTGATGGGTCCCACACGCTGTCCCAGCGGACGTGGTCATCGCCCTCGCCACGTTGAAGACTGCGTAGTACGCCTGGACGGGCAAGGTCTGTGCCGCCACGCGTCGGAGCATGTCATCGTCGTAGACATCGCTCACCCTGGCAGCCAATTCCGTTTGCAACGCGATTCGCAGCAGGCGTCCGACCTCCTTGCCCAGTACCCGAGGTGCTGCCACAGGCTTACCGCTCTGCATCACAGCGACAGCAGCCTGCGCATGTGCGTCCTTGCCAGAAAGCCAGCCGCCGCGATCGTACTCGCGTATACCGCCAAGAACGTTGCTTATAACAACAAACTTCGCCTTGGCCTCGGTGAGCTCTGAGGCTGGCGCCACTGTCACCTCGATCACGTTATCCTTCGGCCTAGCGTAGATCGGTGCCTCGAAAGATCAACAACCAATTTTACTCGGAAGGCAGCAAATTAAATGCCTGCTTAAGAATCTATGCCGGATTTATCTGTTCATCTGCTCAATGACTCCCGCGGAGCGCGCGAAGGACTTCGGCCTCGTGCACCGCCCCTGATCGCTGCAGTTCGCGACGACCCATCGCCCGGGTCCAGGCTTGCTACGCCAAGCCCTAGCAACACCGAAGAAAGCATGTGACAGGTATCACAGTCCAAACCTGTCAAGAAAACAGATAGAGCGCCTAACTGAGTGCACACCGGTCGCGCATGAACTGCGCTGTTACTTGTCAGCACTGCGATTCGAGCTAGACACTTACCATGGAGACGCTCTGCGGACTGAGCCAACGGGGCTTGTTTTTACTTGTCTGACTTGGCCTTTCGCGAGCCGTCCGCGGGACACCCAGGCCGCGAGGACCGTGCACAGCGTTCACAAGGTACTCGGGCCCGGCCAGCGGGCCCTTGACCAGCGGTCGCGCCAGCGGAACTGAGCATAGCGCATCTTGCTGTCACGCCGCTCGCCATGGGCATTTGGAGCCCCAGCTGAGTAGCCAGACAGCACCCATCAGCCTTGTCCGTTAGAGCGAGGAAGCTCAGACGGAACCGATCTGGCTTGGTCCGGCAGTCCTATGTCACGCCTTCGTGCAGTCCGGTACTTTCGACGACGCACCCAGGACGTTCATCCCTTTCCGCCATTTCCGGTTGCGCGTGACCATACAGGGGTCGGGATGTGTTGGAGTCCGGTGAGGATGAGGCAGCATGCGCGTGTTCTTCGATGATTCTCAGTTCGATTTCCAGACACTTCGGCTGCTCGGATCTGCGGGTTCCGGTGACGCTGAGGCGGGCGAAGTGCTGTCGACCTCGGCGCGGATCACGGCCGGTGACTACGAAAGCTGGACAGCGCAGTGGCTGGCGACCGCGCGGCGGGTCCACCGCGTTGCCAGAGAATGCCGCGAGCGGGGTCACATGGTGAGCGCCGTGCAGGCGTACTTGCGCGCGGCGAACTACTACCGGACGGCGGAGTTCTACCTGCACGGCGATCCCGCTGATCCCCGGATCCGCCGGCTGTCCCGTGACGCCCGGTCCTGTTTCCGGGCTGCGCTGGCGCTCGGTCAGCGTGACGTCGAGACGCTTGCGGTCCCGTATGAGGGCACGACACTGCCCGGGTACTACTACCCGGCGTCCAGGACATCTGGACCGGCCGCCACGCTTGTGGCGCACACAGGGTTCGACGGCACGCAGGAGGAACTGCGGGCGATCGCGACCGCGGCTAACGCGCGCGGCATGCACTGCGTGACCTTCGAAGGTCCCGGGCAGGGCGCCGTGGTCCGCGAGCAGGGACTGCCGTTCAGGCCGGACTGGGAGGCGGTCGTCACGCCCGTGCTCGACCACGTGCTGACCCTGCCGGGAGTGGACCCCGGGCGCATCGCGCTGCTAGGCCTCAGCTTCGGCGGCTACCTGGCCCCCCGGGCCGCCGCCTTCGAGCACCGGCTGTCAGCCTGCGTCGCGAACGGCGGCGTGTTCGACTTTATGGCCAACAACTTGCCGGACGGCATGACCCGGGAAGCTGCCGCCGCGTGGATCCGCGATGAGCCGGAGGCCGCCAACGAGTTGATCCGCGGCCTCATGGCCAAGAGCACCGACACCCGGTGGGCGGTGCAAAACGGCATGTTCACCTTCGGATCGACCTCACCCGCCGACTGGTTCCTCGCTGCGCTGGATTACACCCTCAAGGGAGTCGCCGAGCAGATCCGTTGCCCCGTTCTCGTGATCGACACCGAAGCCGAGCACGCCTTCGCCGGGCAAGCGCCGGCCCTGTACGAGGCACTGACCTGCGAGAAGAACTTCCTGCTGTTCACGGCCGAGGAGGGCGCCGAAGACCACTGCCAGGTCGGCTCGCCGATGCTGTCCGCGCAGCGCACGTTCGACTGGCTCGAGGAGACACTGAGCCGCACGCCCGCGACCAGCGGGCGTATGAGTCCGGGAGAAGGGACAGGCCAATGAGTTCCACGCCCAGCTTGGAGAAGGCCCACGAGCCGTTCGAGACGAAGAACGCACAATCCGCGGGGCGTAGCGCGCCCGGGGTGTTCAAATCTCAGACTTTCGACTTCCAGCTGATGCGATGGCTGAGCCAGACGACGTACTCCGGAGCCGAGATCGGAGAGTGCTTCTCGACGGCTCATCTGATCGACGACGGCAGCACCGAGAGCTGGCTGCAGGAGTGGTCCAAGACCGCCCGCCGTGTCGAGGATATCGCCAGGGACTGCGCGAGGCGCGGTCACCGGGTCAGCGCGCGCGAAGCGTTCTTGCGGGCGACGACCTACTACGAGGCGGCCTTTTTCTACGCCGCGAGCCGCGACCCGCGCAAGCGGGAGCTTTACCTGCATCACCGGGACTGCTTCCGCCACGCCGGCGTACTGTTCGACAACCCCTTCGAGCCCGTCGAGATCCCCTACGAGGGCCGTGCGCTCCCTGGCTATTTCATGCGGCCCGACAGCTCGGCAGCGACCCGTAAGACGGTCATGATCATTACCGGCGGCGACGGGACCGCCGAGCGGCTGTACTTCAACGGCGGCGGCGCCGCTGCCTTGCGCCGGGGCTACAACGTGCTCTGCTTCGAGGGCCCGGGCCAGACAGGCGCCCACCTGCTCGACCGCTCGCTGACCTTCCGCTACGACTGGGAGGTCCCGACCGCGGCCGCCGTCGACTACCTCCTCAGCCGACCCGAAGTCGATGTCGACCGTATCGCCTACGTCGGCTACAGCTGGGGCGGCTACTTCGTGCCGCGCGCGGTCGCCTTCGACAAGCGGATCTCGGCCTGCATTGCCAACTGCCTGGCACCCGACATCTACACACCGGTGGTCCAGACCATGGACGTCGACCAGCTGCTGGCCGCAGGACAGCCCATCACTGACGACCAGCTGACGACCAAACAGCGCTACAGCATCGAGGAGGGCCTTCCCCGGTTCGGGTTCGAACCGCAGGCCGAGAACCTCATCCGCTGGGCCGAGATGCTGAAGCAGATGACCCTGTGGGGGCTGGAAGACAAGATCACCATCCCGCTGCTCAACATGTCATCCACCGGCGAGGGAAAACTCATGCACGACAACGCCAAGGCGTTCTTCGACGCGCTCCCCAACCCACGCAACCGATTCGTCCTCACCAACGAGGACCAGGGCGCAGAGATGCACACTCAACGCGGCAACTCCAGTCTCCTCCACCAGATCCAGTTCGACTGGCTTGACGAAGTCTTCGCAGACTGAGGGGTAGCGAGTTGGCCGAACTGACCTCACCCCGGCCGCCCGTCCCGACGCGAGCGCCGCCCTGGTCGGGCTTCTTTACCGTTGCCTGCGCGCTGTTCGCGGTGATTCTCTCCTCGACTCTTCCCACCGCGCTGTACTCGAGCTACGCCGCCCGCTACAGGTTCGGCTCGGGGACACTCACGCTCCTGTTCGCTGTGTTCGTCGCGGGCATCCTGGTTGTCCTCACGGCGTTCGGGAGCCTGTCTGATCGAGTCGGGCGCCGCGTCGTGCTGCTCGGCGCCACGACCACCGCGCTCGCCGGCTCAATCCTGCTCTGTGTCGCCAACGATGTGGCATTGCTGTTCCTCGGCCGGTTCCTGCACGGAGTCGCGGCCGGCCTGGCATTCGGTGCGGGAACCGCCGCCCTCGTTGACCTTCATCCCCGTCGGGATCGCGACCAGGCTGCCCTAACGTCGACCGTTGCCAACGTCGCGGCGCAGGCGACCGGAGCCATCCTCGGCGGCGTGCTCGGACAATGGCTCCCCTTCCGGCTGCGTCTTGTCTGGCTGGTTTACGTCGCACTGCTCATCCCTGTCACCGTCCTGATATGGCGGCTTCCCGACGACACCCCGGTGCCCGGACGGCACCACACCGGCCCGGGCACGCTGGGTGTGCCTGCCGAGATGCGAACACTGTTCCTCGCCAACGCACTCGGCGCCTTCGCCATGAGTGCCGTCCTCGGCCTGTACAGCTGTCTTACCTCGACCTTCCTCAGCAAGCTGCTGGACCTGTCCAGCCTGGCCCTAGCCGGAGCGGTCTCGTTTCTGCTGATGTCAGTCTCCGGACTCACGCAACTGGCCCTGCGCTCGCTGAACCCCCGCGCGGCGGCGGTCACCGGACTGGTCACCCTCACCACAGGCATGATCGCAGTCACAACTGCAGCCACCATCCCCTCGTTGCCGCTTCTACTCGGCGGCACCGTAGTCGCTGGCTTCGGCCAGGGGCTCGCGTTCATGGGCCTGCTCGACGCCGTCAGCCGCGCCAGCCCCGACCACCGCCGCGCCGGCGTCATCAGTGCTTTCTACATCGCCGCCTGGCTCGGCGCCGCACTCCCGGTCCTCGGCGTCGGATACCTCGCACCAGCAATCGGCCTGCTCAACTCCGTCAAGGCATTCACCGCAGTCATCGCCCTGCTCTCCCTGCTCGCCGCCATCGCCCTGCTAAGGAAAACAACCTGAACCTGACGCGCGTGGTCAGCTCGAAGATGGCCCGGGCGGCCGAGCTGGCCGTCGTCGTCGGTGCCGACCGGTTCGCCGACCTGGCCTCGATCATCGACCACCTGGCCGCCGAGTGGGAGATCGGCGAGGCCGTGACCGCCGATGAAGCATATCTGTGGTGACCTTCGTCACTCTTTCCAAGTCACAAGCAGGCCATCTCTCACAGCGTCTTATTCGCTGCATACCGCCTGGGCCTTCTTACGTCAGGTGAGCTCGCCTGTCACTCGCAGCCTTGCCTCATTAAGGTCAATATTGTACGGTGATGGCCGCACAAACTGTACCTTGCTTAACGTACGTACCGTCCAGGCAAGGAGGAACCATGGCAGGAAGGATCATGATCAGGATCGCGGCGGTGGTCGCTGCCGCGATAGCCATCGCCGGAGCAGGTATCGGCGCGGCGAGCGCCAGCGCATCCCCGCTCCCGGCCCACAGCGCATCCGCCCTTCCCGTCCGCGCCGAGACCGATAACGGGACCACGTGGACGCTGTATCCCGGTCAGCTCGGTGCCAGCACGGGTCCCGAGGCCGGCTATGCCGACGCGGGAGAGGTCTTGTCGCTCGGGTCGGTCGCCAGCTTCAACGGCATAACCGCGAAGGGCTCGGCGAACCTGGCAGAGAACATCTGGATCACGGACGGCAGCGAGGCCACCGTGCCCGGGACGCACCAGCTCAGCACGCCCGTCAACTTCTCCTACGGGTTCCAGCAGGCCGGCGACACCTACTACATGGACTCGGGCCCGTACGCGGGGCAGACCCTCACGCTGGCTCAGGTCAAGACCGACTTCGCCGGGCACAACGTGCTCGCCTGGGTAGGCATCGACTCGCCGGGAACCGCCGACAGCGGCTACATCATCTCGGTTAACGGCCAGCCGGTGCCCGCGGTGCTCGGCATCGTCCCGTCCGCCGGCAAGGTGACCGCCTTCGCCATCTAGCGGCCGGTAACGCAAAAGACGCGGCTCCCAGCGTTCATGAGGCTGGGAGCCCGCGTCTATGCCGACCGGATCGTTACTGGGCCTCGAAGCCCGGGGTCGCCGTCGAGATGTCGTAGGTCTTGCCCCAGTACCACTGGGTGGCACTCGAACCCGGCACGACGTGGTTGACCCCGGTGGGGTCGGCGATCCAGTAGCGGACCTTGGCCTGCATCCAGGACGGAAGGGTGCCCACGCTGGCCCTGACCGCCTGCCAGGCCGACCGGTACGTGTACACGATCGCCAGCTGGTTCTGGTAGGCGTTCAGCCTCGCCTTGACCCAGTGCGCCGCCCCGGCAGGCGACGCGTCGCCCGGCTCCACGTCGACCACGTTGGCCCCCGGGTTGTTGCCGTTGGTGTCGATCCACAGCACCTTGCCGCGGCCGGCCACAGCGGACCACGAAGCCTGGTACGCGCCGTTGGCGTAGACCGCGACCTGCTGGTGCGCGGGGATCGCGGTTGGCGTCACCGAGTCGTAGAAGAGGTAAGGCTTGGCCGGCGCCACATGTACTGGGGCGGCCTTGGCGGGCGCCTTGCGAGCCGGAGCCGCCTTGGCCGGCGTCCCATGAGCCACCGCCGCCTTCCGCTCAGCAGCGGGGGTCTGCGCCGGGTTGACCTTGACTGTGTCGGTCGCCGGGGCGGCCTGCCCCGCCTGGGTCTGCGGCGCAGCCGCGTGCGCGGCAGGAGCCTGCACCGCCGGGGCGTGCTTCACGAGCGCGAATGCCAGGCCCCGAGCCCACTGAGAAGCCGGAATCAAGGTCTGAGCCGAGGCAGCGGCATTCGACGGGGTCGAAGCGCCAGGCGCGGGAATGATCCGCGCGTCAAGCTGCACGGCGTCCGTTCCGGCCTGACCCGCCGAAACGCTCGACGTGACATGCGTGGACGCGCCAGCCCACGGCGTGACGCTGGTGGCCACCGTGGTCGCGGTAAGCGCACCCGCCGCGCACGCGGCGGCGGCCGCTAGTGACAAGCGCGTGTGCTTGGCGCGCTTTGAGTGACAGTTGTTGCCGTTTGAGGCGTGATTTGGCAGTGCTGAGTTGAACGGGGGGATCAAAACTAACCCTTAGAGTTGGCGCCCTCGGTTTCAGAGGCGCTCGGTTTTCACCCTCGGCGCTGCCGGCCGATGCGACGCACCGTAACGACGGCAGGGCGGTGACGTTGACGCGGGTCAGGGCGACTCGTTGCTTAGTGTGCAACCATCACGCAACCTTGGGTGCTAACTTGCACCTAGTTAACCGCGTATAGGCGCGCCCTATGCCACGAACGTGCGGAATCAAACAGTGACATACGTCACTCAGAGTGACAATGACCGGTAACACTGGGTTTCCGGACCGCGCTGAGGTGCTCAGATCATCTGAGTCGCGGGCGTGATCGTTCGCGGACAGTGGGTAGGGGTGGACTAGCACTGGGCACCGTCGTTGGTGTCCAATGGGGGCGTACGGCACGAGCACGACATTTCACGCTTGATGTAGCCACTCCATAGCGAATATTCGTTCCGTTGAAGCGACGAGCAACACTGGCAGGGCCTTTCATGCGGATCGCGCACGTACAACCGGTGGTCGTCGGCGTCGTGACCGGGGGTGTCCTGGCCGCGGCGGCTTCGGGGTTCTCGCTGGCCGCGCCTGCCGCCCAGGCAGCCGAGCTGACGGCCGCCGCGACTCCTGGCGCCGTGCAGCAGTGCCAGCCGTTGCCGCTGTCCACTCCCACGCCGACCGCGACTCCCAGCACCTCGCCCAGTCCGTCACCGTCCACGAGCGATCCGACCGCGAGCACCTCCAGTACGGCTACCGGGACCGCGAGCGCCTCGAAGTCGCCCACCGCGAGCACGGACCCGTCGCCCACCACGGACACCGCGACCGCCTCCACTAGTTCATCGGCATCCTCGACAGCATCGACGTCGGCCAAGCCGAGCACCACCACGGCTACCGCCACGTCGTCGGCCAGTTCCGCGACGCCGGCTGAGACGTCCAGCACGACCGCGACGGCCACCGCAACGCAGACCAAGACGGCCAGTTCCGCCCCGAACGCCACCACGTCCGCGACGCCGACTCCGACACCGACGGCGACGACAGCTGACCCGACGACCAGCCCCACGGCTCAGCAGGCCAGCCTCTGCGTCGCGGTGCAGCCCGCGAGCTCCAGCATCCAGCGCGGGCAAACCGCCCTGTGGACGGTGACCGCCTGGGCGCAAGGCGGTAACGTGCCCGACGCGACCGTCCGCCTGATCGCCGCGCCCGCGAGCCTGAAGCCGGTGTTCAGCTTCGGCTGCGGCAGCCACGACGGCAGCGCGTCGTGCGACCTCGGCGCGCTGGACGCGAACTCCGCCCAGCGCCAGTTGCAGGCGAAGATCGCCGTGGCAGCCTCCGCGACCACCGTGACCTCGGTCCGTTTGACGGCCGTGGCCAGCGTGGCGGGCCTGACTAAGGATCCGCAGGTATCGGCGACCACGTCCGTGACCGCCGCCAGTCCCGCCGCGACGGACTCTGCCGACCCTAGCGCGCCGGGCAGCACCACCGACGTCTCCCCGCTGACGGTCGGCAACCTGCCATACCTGCCCAGCGCCAGCCCGGTGCTCAGCCCGGGCGGCAACGCGGCCGGCCTGTTCCCTACGCTCACGCCATCGGCGGACCCCTCGGCGGCCAAGCAGGACCCGGAGAAGACCCAGGCAGTCGCAAACAACACGTCCGCACTCCCGCAAGAGGCACCTGTCGTCGGGGCTCAGCTGGCCGGCCTCGGGGTGCTCGCCCTGGCGTTCCTGCTCGCGGTCGCCAGGCTGTCGCTCCGCAGGCGCTCGGCTCCCGCGCAGAGTGGCCCCGCGGCACCGGAAAAGCCCGGAGGACCGTCCGACCCGCCAGGCGAGACGCCAGCTCAGCACTAGAGCGACCCAGCGCCGCCACATAGGGCGCGATCGTCCCGTTTTATGTCCGGTTTGCCCTGGTTCCAGGGTGACTTTCGCGCCCTATGTGCGGTGAGGCTACTTCGCGTAGAGCTCGAGGCTCGGGCGCACCGCGTCCAGGGTGGTGGCGAGCTTCGCGGTGGACATCGTCGGCGACACCAGCGCGCCGAAGCTGTCGTTGTCGAACCACACGCACATCGCCACGCCTTCGCCGTTCAGCTGCCTCTCGGCGCACACGGCGTCGCCGCCAAGCGACCCGGCGGGCACGACCTTCGCCCCCGGATAGCTCTGCTCGAAGCTAGCCACGGATGCGCTCGGTGAGGCACCGGCCAGCTTGCCGCCCACGAACATGAAGATCTGCGCGTTGGCGCCTGCCGCCGCGTTGCCCTGCTCGTAGACCGCGGAGACCAGGTTCGACGCCTGCCCGGAGCTGGACTGCATCACGCTCTGGCTCAGCGAGTCGACCTTCATCTGCTTTTCCAGGTTCGCGCTGCGGGTGAACCCGTCCGCCTGGTTCGGCGCCACGACCGTGTGCGCGGGGCCGCCGGGCCCGGAGTGCATGAACTTCACCAGCACGCCGCCGATCGCGCCGGCCGCGACGACGGCGATGGCGCCGAGCGCCATCCACTGGCGGCGGTCGCCGCTGCGGCCGCGGCGGCGGCCGATGGCGCGCCGGGTCGCGGTGTCGTCAGGACGCTCGAGGTGATCGGGGCGCTCGGCGGTGCGGACGAACGCGGCGGGTGCCCGCACTGGCTCGTCGTCCAGGACGCCGTAGTCACCGAAGTCGTCGAACGACGTCTCCTCGGCCCAGCTCCGCGGCCGGTCATCCGGCGGTACGAGCAGGCCGGTCGCCGACGGCCGCGGGCCGATCGCGCGCATGCTGTCGATGCGCGTCTCGTCGTAGGCCGGGACGTCGAAGCGCGTCTCGTCGGATCGCGCCGTGCCCAGCGCCCGCATGTCGAAGCGCGTCTCGTCGAGGCGCGGACCCCGGTTAGGAGCGCCGAAAGCCGAGAAACCGGAACCGCCGGCCGGGCCGAACCCGTCGTTCTCGTACCCGACGGGCTCGTCGTGCCGGACGTCGTCGTCGGACAGCCAGAGGCTGTCAAGCCGGGTCTCGTCGAACCGTCGCTCGTCGAACCGCGTCTCGTCGGACCGCGCCGCACCCAGCGCCCGCATGTCCATGCGCGTCTCGTCAAGGCGCGGACCGCCACCGGGGCCGGGGTATCCGCCGCCCCTTGGCCCGTCGTCGTAGCGCGGGTCGTCGTAGGAGAGCCGCCCGTAGCTCGGCTCGTCGTAGCCGAACGCCTCGAAGTCGCCGGTGCCGATGATGCCGGTCAGGTCGTAGCCAGGGCCGTCGATGCCCGGCCGGGAGTAGTCGGACCCGTTGTAGTCGGCCGGGTCGTAGACCGGGGCGCCCTGATAGCCGCCGCCCGGCCCGTAGCCGTCGGGGCCGTAGCCGTCGGGGCCGCGGTAGTCGTCCGGCCGGGGGCCGTGGCTGTCCTGCCCGGGGTAGGACTGCCCTTCGTCGTCGTAGCGCAGCGGCTGGTCGTAGTCCCACGCCTGCCAGCGCGGGTCGGCCTGGTACGCGTCAGGGCCCTGGTAGCCCTGCGGGGCCGGCGGGGGGTACGCCGGCTCGACCGGGGCGCCGCCGCCGTTGCCGTAGCCGGGGCCCGCGTGCCCGGGCCGGCCGTATCCGTTCCCTGACGGCCCCAACGGCCCCGACGGCGCCGACGGCCGTGACGGCGCGGCGGGCCGGTAACCGGGCTGAGCGTAACCGGCGTCCTGCGCCGCGGGGCCGTCGTAACCGGGGTCACGGTAGCCGTCGTCGCCGTAGCCGGCCGCCGAGAGGTCGGCGTAAGGGTGCTGGCCCTGTGCCGCGGGCGGCTGAGCCCCAGGGCCGGAGTAGCGGTAGTCGCCCTCGCGGTACTCCAGGTCGGAGTACCCGGTTGGCCATGAGATGTCGGGGCCGACGGCCCCACGCCGCCGGTCCGCCGGAAGCCTCCCATGATCAGCCTGGGTATGCGGCCAGCCGCTCCTCATAGTGGCGATCACCTCGTGTCTGAAGTACCTGCGCGGGCAAGGTCACAACATCATCTCGGCAAACACACATCTCCGCTACCAGAACGGGCACATCGGCGTGTCGTGTCGCAATAAAACCGGATGAACCAGCAGTAACAAGGACAACTTCTCTGCCGGAATACGGCCCGTCAGAGTTTCAACGTAGCGCTCCCCAACGGCCCATGAGGGGATGTTCGCGCGCCCGCCGCAGGGAGACCGCGATAACGCGCTGCCGATGTCGCGGCGCCGCAGCGCAGCCAGGCCGGCCGCGCCGAGGACCACGGCGATCACGGAGAGCCAGAACAGCGGGGACGCCGACACCGTGCCGCCAGGCAGCCGCGGCACGTGGGTGAACGGGGAGATGTCGAGCACCCAGTGGGACAGCTGGATCACCTGGCCGAAGAAGATCAGCGCGACGGCGAGGCCCACCACGGTCCAGCTCACCGCGGCCGACACCTGCGGCAGCAGCCCGAACACCGCGATAGAGACTCCCGCGATCACCAGCGCCGCCGGCAGCTCCGCCAGCCCGGCGCCGAGCATGCGGGTCACCCACCCGCCGGTGCCGCCCGCGCGCAAGCCGTAGCCGAGGCCGGAGGCGACGCCGGCGATCGCGAGCAGCAGCGCCGTG
>Ga0335073_10009885_pt1 | contig 13389 bp, 13 predicted proteins | sample Lox_Sample_22_FD_207093 | JGI IMG/M metagenome (GOLD analysis project Ga0335073, IMG submission 207093) | Soil microbial communities from Loxahatchee National Wildlife Refuge, Florida, United States - Lox_Sample_2.2 | ecosystem: Environmental > Terrestrial > Soil > Wetlands | place: USA...
TGTGCAGGACCCCTCCGCGGGCCTACCAGTACTGCGTGGTCGCGGCCGAGCAGTTGACCACCGCCCCGACCATCTCAGGACGCTCGAACACCGACTGGATCGCCACCCGGCCCGGGCCCTCGAGGGTCAGCCAGACCGTCTTGGCCTGCCACCGCGCCGAACTGAACCAGTAGTTCCCGTGCGGGTACTCGAAGTGCAGGAACATCCGGACCGTCGGGTCCTTCCAGATCAGCCCGCTCGGCTGGATGCAGATCCGCTCGCGCGGCTGCAGGTCACGGATGAACGTGTTGCCGGGGGCGTGCAGCAGCATCAGGCCCGGCCCGCCCTGTGCCCAGAACCGGTCCATCGTCTGGCCCAGCGGGTAGTGGTACTCCTGATCGTCGCCGTTCTGGGTGGCGAACCACACCCCGGAGTTCTCCCAGTGGTAGTTGACGTTCCCCGTCGCGACCAGGAACCGGTGCTCGACCACGTCGACGGCCTGGTTGTGCTGCAGCGGCACGGCGATGGTCTCGCCGGGGCGGTCGGCGCTGAACGCGATGTGGCCGGGGCCGCGAGCGGTCATCATGATCAGCGGCATCCCGGCCAGTCGCCGGTTCCAGGCGTTGCCCATCTTCATGGCGTCCAGCCGGACCCGCGGTTCGGTGTGCAGCAGCACGTGGTGCGAGAAATAGACCCAGTCGTCCTCGTGCAGGCTCATCTCCGCGACCGGCACGTAGGTGCCGATGATCTGGCAGGTGGACCGGCTGAACTTGATCCGGGCCATGTCCCGGATCGGCGGCTGCTCGGCCCAGCCGGAGTCCGACACGCGCTCGCGGACGTCCACCGGCGCGCCGCAGTGCGGGCAGGTCCCGCCGCTGCCGTCGCTCGGGATCCGGCAGTACGGGCAGGTGTAGGTGGTGGTTGGCGTCGACATCGCGGCCGCCTACTCGGAGCCGTGGTGGACGTACATGGACTGGATGCCGACCCGGCCCGGGCCGGTCATCTCGGCCAGGTACATGCTGTTGCCGCCCATCATCCCGGTCCGCACGTTCTGCTTGACCGTGTTCATGGTGACCGACGAGTCCTTGTAGAGGAAGCCGCCCGGCTCGATCATGATCTTCTCGCCCGGCTGCAGCGTCTTCTGGAACACGTTGCCGTAGCCGTGCAGGAGCAGCAGCCCCGGCTCGTTCTGCGTGACGAACCGGTCCAGGTACATGCCCTCGCCGCCGTGCAGCACGTTGGCCAGGCCCTTGATCCGCACGAACGAGTAGTTCAGCGAATGGGTCCCGGCAAGGAACGCGTGCTCGCGCACGTCGATCTCCATGGACGGGTGCAGCGGCAGCACCACGACCTCGCCCGCGGCGTCCCGGGAGAACGCGATGCGCCCCGGCCCGTGGGCGATGCTCAGCACGTGCGGCATGCCGCCGAGCATGCGCTTCATGCCGCCGCTGCTGTTCATGGCCGACATCGGCACGGCGGGCTCTTTCCACAGCATCACGTGGTGCTCGAAGAACACCGAGTCGCCCTGGGCCAGCGCCAGCTCGGCCACCGGGACCAGCTCGCCCTCGATCTGGCAGGTCGAATTGGAGAACCGGAACTCGGTCATGTCCCGCAGCCGGGGCGCTTCCGCCCAGCCGGAGTCGGAGACCAGGTTCCTCTTGTCGAGCGGAGCGCCGCAGGTGAAGCAGCTGGTCCGGTCGGGCTCATTCTGCGCCTTACACCACTGGCACTCGATCCGATCCATTGACGGACAGGCCTTTCTGGTCGGGGGTCCTGCAAAGACAAGCGGGGAGATATTGAACGCGGACGGCCTCCGCCGCTCGCGGCTGCGAACGGCGGGCCGAGGTCGCCGCTTACGACGCCGGCGGGTTCGCCGGCGTGCCGCATTCGGCGCAGAACTTCGCGGTCGGGGACAGGCTGGCGTTGCAGTTCGTGCAGTGCTTCTGCTGCGGCGTGCCGCATTCGGCGCAGAACTTGGCGCCGACCTGCACCGGGCTGTGGCAGTTGGAGCACTCGGTCATCGCCGCGGCCGGGGCCGTGGCCGGGGCCGTGGCCGGGGCCGGTGCCGGTGCCGGTGCCTGCTGCGGGGCGGGCGCGGGCGGCGGGGCGTCCTGCTGCGGCACCTGGGTGAAGCCGGGCCCGCCGCCGGCGAAGCCGGGGCCGGGCGGAGGCGGAGCGTAGGGGGCCTGGGCCGGGGCCTGCATCATCTGGTTGGCCATGCCCATGCCGGCGCCGAAGAACATCGGGGTCACGCCCTCGCCGCCCTTGGACATGCCCTCGCCCGCGCCCTGCAGCGCCTCGGCCTGCGCCGCCTGCAGGAAGCCGCCGGCCAGCCTGCTGTAGGCGGTGTCCCCGGCCAGCTTCTTCAGCCGGGCGTTGTCGTCGTCGTCGAGGTTGATGTCGACGTTGCCGAGCTTGGTGATCGAGATCCCGTACTCGGCGAGCTCGTTGTTGGCAGCCTGCTTGGCCGCCACCTCGATCTCGGGACTGTGCACGGACAGGCCGAGGATCGGCCAGGCTCCGGACATGAGCTGGGTGGTGACCGTGGTACGGGTGACCTTCAGCAGCTGCTGGGTGACCCAGGCGGTGACCGCGTCGTTGTTGGTCACGTCCACCGTGCCGACCAGGTTGAGGATCAGCTTGGGCGCGTCGACCACGCGCAGCGCGTACTCGCCGAAGGTCCGCAGCGTGACGATCAGGCCGGTATGCGGGTCCTGCACCTCGTCCAGCCGCCCGCCGAACCGGAGATTGGGGAAGTCCCGGATGCCGACGAAGTAGAGCTCCGCCTTGAACGCGTTGCCGCCGGTGGCCCAGTCGACGAACATGCCGAGGAACGGAAGCTCCTTGGCGTCGAGCTGGTGGTGCCCGCCGAGCAGCGTCCCCATCACCTGCCCCTGGCTGGTGAACACCGCCACGGCGTCGGGCTCGACGATGCACCGCGTGAACTTGCGTATGTTCTGGTCGGGCCACTTGTAGACGATCTGGCGTTTCGCGCTGTCGGGCGCTGCGATGAACTCGCGACCGAGGATTGCCATTGATTTGCCCCCTGATGTGGAGTGCGACCCTCGCCTGGTGTCCGAATCATACGTCTGCCAGGCGCAGCCGAGGCCAGAGCCGAGGAGCGCGGGGTCATTGCTGGGGTAACGACTGGGGTAGTGGCTAGGCGGCGCATAACCGCCGCGCCCTCGAGCCGGCCTGGATGAGCCGGCCGCACGCCGCGAGCAGCGGGCAGGCCGGGCAGTCCGGGTCAGCCGGCCGGCACCAGCGCCGCCCGATATCCCAGGCCGGAAGGCCGACCGCGGCCGGCCGGCTGCGGTCCACGCTCCCGGCCGCGGCCACCATGTGGCTGACCTCGTCCCGCCGGGCCAGGCCGGTCCGCAGGAACACGCGGCGCAGGTCCGGGTCGCGGGCGACGTCGTTGCCGCTCAACGGCCGCAGCGGCGTGTTCAGGTCCAGCGCCAGGACCTCGACCGCCATCGCGGCCTTCTTCGCGTCGACGGCGGGGAACGCCTCCATCCGGCGCCGCAGCTCCATCGCGGTCGGATGGTCGTGCCACAGCCGCGCGGCGTGCCCGTCGTACCGCGCCAGCACGAGCCCGGCGGCCTGCACCAGCCATTCCGGCATGACCGCGCCGAACCGGTGCAGCCGCGGTGGCCGCTGCACCGCGATGCTGACGGTGTCGGGGTTGTCCGCAAGCAGCGCCGGGCTGAGCCCGCCGAGCCGCTCGCTCAATAAGTACGGCAGTGCCCATGCCTGGTCGGCGGGGACGCCCGCGGCGGCCACGACCGCGAGCACGAACGCGAACGCGTCCCGGCGGATCAGCGCGTCGGCGTTCGGATCGCGTGTGAGTTCAGGTTTCCCGCCGCCGAGCTGGGCGGCCAGCGCGTCGGCATGTGCCCGCAGCACGCGGCCGATGGCCGGGGCGTCGGGTTCGGGCGGCGGGCTCAACCCGGCTGGCGGCCGGGGCGCCGCGTCCGCCGGCGCGCCCTGCGCGCCGCGCGACAGCCCGCGCCGCAACCAGGCATGCCGCGCCCAGCCCGGCAGGTCGTCCTCGCGGAGCTTGACCGCGAGGCAAGAGGGGCTGTACGGGGCGTCGAGTTCGCGCCAGTGCTGCACGATCTCGAACGAGTCGTACCCGGCCGGCACCTGATCGAGGGTGCGGGCCAGCGCTCGCCCGGACCGCCGCAGCCGGCTCAACAGCGACTGACTGACCGGGTAGTCGTCAGCCTCGACGCCCTCGACCTGCGCGTCGGCGCCGATCCAGGTCACGGTCCGCACGCGCATCCGGCCGAACGCGCGGCGCGAACCGACCCCGTGCCGGATGGCCAGGCGTTCGCCGTCGGCCGCCGCGATGTAGGACCACCCGCCTTCGAATGGTTCCAAGCCTTCTGGCCAGCGGATCTCGAACGGTTCCAGGCGGCGGACGTCGCTGACCTTTATCTCCGTCGATGTCACCCCGTTTGCCGGCCAAAGGGTGGACCGGCCGCCGGCCCCGATTTCCGACGGCCAATCACGCCCGGTTTCTATGCTCTCACCAGGAATGGCTTCCCCGGAATGCCACAGCTGTCTCTGTTTTGGTCACATGTGGCCGTACGGCAACGTCGGTCCGAATGCGCGGCCGCGCGCTCCCCGTGCCCGCCGCGGATCCGATGGACAGCTCTGATCCACTCGGTGCCCGTCTGTGCCCGCTGAGCCTCATGAACGCAGGAAGTCCAGCACGGCCGCGGTGAACTCGGCCGGGCGCTGGTCATGGACCTGGTGCCCGGCAGGTATGACCTGCAGGACGCTGTCGGCCACCCGGGCGGCGGCCTCCGCGATCTTGTCCTGCGGAACATGGCTGTCCGGGCCGCCGGCAATGAACAGGGTCCTCGCGGTGATTTCGGGCAGCCGGTCCCACCACGCCGGATCGGGGTCGTTGAGCTGGCCGATGAGGGCCGGCACGACCGCCCAGTCGAATGGCTGCGGCTCCTGCGGGCGCTCGGCGATGATGCGGCCCATCGGGAATGGCGGGGGCGTGTCCTCCAGGATCAGCCGGCCGATCCGGCCCGGCTCCTTTTCCGCGATCAGGTAGGCGACCGTGCCTCCCATGGAATGGCCGAGCAGGCTGACCCGCTGCATGCCCAGCCGGTCGAGCACGCCGAGCACGTCGTCACACATGAGCTCGAACGAGTACGCTCCGGGCTGGTCGCTGTCCCCGTGGCCGCGCTGGTCGATGGCCACGACCCGGAACTGCCTGGCGAACTCGGGGGCGGCGGTGTCCCAGGTGCTGGCCCGCGAGGTGAGGCCGTGCAGCAGCACCAGGGGCGGGGCATCCTCGGCCCCCCGGATAAAGCAGGCCAGCCGTACCCCATCCACGGTGATGTCGCGCCGCTCGGTCACGATCCTCCTTCACGTCCGGTCTCCTGACCGGATCCGAGCGTAGTCGGCGGCCAGAGTGCGGCGGTTCGAGAACTCCGGCGGGCGCGCCCGTCGCCGAAGGCCTCGGCCGCCCCGGCGCGGCCGGGTGCCCGCAGTTCTCCTTCGCCGGGGAACAGCGCCGCGTCTCGGTGTTCTACGCCTGGTCGCGCTGGCACGTGGCCCCGCCCGCACCGTCCGGGCGGGCCGCCCTGCACCGGCGGGTCGGTCGGGCGGGGTTTCGGACACGGCGGCTTTTAGCAGCAGCGTCCCAACGCGGTCAAGACAGCAGCAGCGTTGGCCCGTTCAGGCTATTGCGCCCTCGGGAACATGGCCGGGACACTGCCGGTTATGCGATGTATGCACCGGTCGAGCGGGCGGCCGGCGGGCCGTGCGGGAGGGTTCCGGCGCGGCCGCGGAGTTTCGGACAGGATTGCTTGGGCAGTTCAGCGTCCGAAATCCGGTTGCCGTTGTCCCTAAGTCGGGGCGAGGTCACCGAAAACACTGGGGTTCATAATTCGGACACGGCGGGTTCATAATGACATGAAGTTCGTCTGGCAGGTGAGGTAGCTGAGGTTGATGGTTGGCGCTTCGGTGGGAGAACGGGGGCGGCCGAGGCCGCGGATTGGCTTGGCGCTCGGCGCTGGCGGGGTCCTGGGCGCCGCGTGGGCTACCGGTGCACTGGCCGTGCTGCAGCATCGGGTGCCGGTGCCGGTCGGGGACTTCGAGGTGATCGTCGGCACCAGCGCGGGCAGCGTCCTCGCGGCCGCGCTGCGCTGCGGGCTGACCGTGGACGAGATCGTGACCTATCAGCAGGAGGGGCCCTCCGGGCCGCTGCGCGCGCTCGGCTCGCCTGACCTTGGCTATGGCCCGCTGCCGCCGTGGCCGCGGCTCTCCGTGGGGTCGCCGCGGCTGCTGCTGGCCGCGTTGCGGGCCCCGCACACGGTTCATCCGTGGGTGATCGCCAGCGCGTGCCTGCCGCAGGGACGCGCCGACCACGAGGCCCTGCGGGAGATGGTCGGCGACATGGCGCTGCTGGGCGACCAGAGGGCACGCGCGAGACGGGCATGGCCCCGGCTGAGCGGCAGGCATCCCGCCGCGACCCCCGCGAGCCCTGCGGCGAACCCAGCGACCCCCGCGGCGAACCCAGCGAACCCCGCGAACCCCGCGGCGAACCCCGCGAACCCCGCGAACCCCGCGGCCAACCCAGCGACCCCCGCGAACCCCGCGGCCAACCCAGCGACCCCCGCGAACCCCGCGGCGAACGTCTCGAACCCCGCGAACCCCGCGGCGAACGTCTCGAACCCCGCGGCGAACCCCGCGAACGCCGCCGAACACGGCAGCCCGGGCTGGTTCGGCAGGCTGCTCGGCGGGCTGACCGCCCGCGGGGACGCGCCCGCGGCCCCCGACGGCACCAGCCTGGTCACCGACTGGGACGTCGGCGGGCGGACCTGGATCGTGGCCGTCGACTACGACCTGGGCCGGCGGGTCGTGTTCGGCCGCAGCGGCGCGCCGCCGGCCTCGCTGCCGGACGCGGTGGCGGCTTCCTGCTCGGTTCCCGGCTGGTTCCGGCCCGCGGTGATCGGGGAACGTCGCTACGTCGACGGCGGCGTCCGGTCCACGGCGTCGGTCGACCTGCTGGCCGGGCTCGGCCTGGACGAGGTGTACGTACTGGCCCCGATGGCGAGCCAGGTCACCGCGCCACCGCGCACGGCGCTCGAGCGGGCCGAGCGCCTGATCAGGAAGCGGATGACCGCCGCGACGCAGCGCGAGATCGCCCTCCTGCACTCCGAGGGCACCAAGGTGACCCTGCTGACCCCGGGGCCCGACGACCTGCGCGCGATGGGCGCCAACCTGATGGACCCGTCCCGGCGCAAGGAAGTGTTCGAGACCTCGCTGCGCACGTCGGCCGAGGCCTTCCGTGAGCCGCCCGGGCGCGCGGCCTGACGATCCGGCCGGCCGCCCGCCGCGATCAGCGCAGGTCCGCCTCCAGGATCGCGCTCGATCCGGCCGGGCGGGCGCTGACGTTCCAGCAGCGTTCGCGCAGCCGCTGCAGGGATTCGTGATCGCCGAGCGGCAGGACGGCGTGTAACCGCGCGCAGTCCTGCACCGCGGCCAGCTCGAGCACCGCGTCGACCAGGCTCGCCCGGCTGCCCGGCGTGATGTGCCCCGACACCGCTCGCAAAGACGCGCGCGCGGTTCCCCCCGGTTCCCCGGAGATCGTCACCTCGGCCGTGGCGACCGTGCGGTCCCTGTCGCTGACCTCGACGCGGTGCAGATGGTGGTCGGCCATGGTCTTGCCTCCGGTGATGCACGTGCAGCCGGACGCAGGCCATACCCGGCCGCCGTGGCGCCAAAACCGCTCCGCGCGCGAACCCGGTTAAGGCGTGGTTACGGATAGCAACACAGGTCACAGCGCTAAAGGTCCGGCTCACCCGTGAGCGGATGGCTGGCCGTCGGCGCGCAGGCGGTAGCCCGCGCCGCGGACCGTCTCGATGAACGCGTCGCCGAGCTTGCGGCGCAGGTAGCCCACGTAGACGTCGACGAGGTTCGTTCCGGGATCGAAGTTCATGCCCCAGGCCATGGAGAGCAACTCCGGCCGGGACAGGATCCGGCCTGGATGGTCCAGGAACGCCTTCAGCAGCGAGAACTCGCGGGCAGACAGGACGAACGTCCGGCCGTCGACGGTCACCTCGCGCCGTACCTGGTCGACGCTGATGCTGCCGGCCCGGAGCACGCCCGGGGCGGACTCGGCTCGGGGGCGCAGGTTCGCCCGGACCCTGGCCAGCAGTTCCTCGAACGCGAACGGCTTCGCGAGGTAGTCGTCGGCCCCCAGGTCGAGCCCCTTGACCCGGTCGTCCACGCGGCCCCGGGCGCTCAGCACCAGGACCGGGACCGCGCACCCCCGCTCCCGCAGGCTCTCCAGGACCTCGAGGCCGTCCAGGTCCGGCAGGCCGAGGTCCAGGATCACCAGCGAGATACCCGGGTCGAGGACCCGCCGCAGCGCGTCCCGCCCGTTGCTGAGCCATTCGACGTCGTAGCCGTGAGCGCGAAGTCCTTTGACGAGAAACGAGGCGACGCGATCCTCATCCTCGACGACCAGTAGCCTCACCCGGGAATCCTGACCCAGAACGTGGCCCCGTGCCCCGGCCGGTTGTCCACTCCAGCCTCCCCGCCGTGCGCCCGGGCGATGCCCCGCACGATCGCCAGCCCCAGCCCGGTCCCGTCGGTCGGGGACGAGCCGGTCGTGAACGGTTCGAAGATCGCTTGCTCCTCGGCGGGCGGCACGCCCCCGCCCTCGTCGGCCACCTCGAACCGCCACCCCGGCGCCAGCGCCCGCGCCCGAAGCGTCACGGGCCCGTCGCCCTGGGCGTGCTCGGCCGCGTTGCGCACCAGGTTGAGCAGGGCCTGGGTCAGCCGCTGCGGGTCGGCCCGTGCCTGCGAGCCGGCGCTGCGGGTGTCGCGCTCGACACGCAGGCGGCCGCCGAGAATGGTCTGCGCCTTCGCGCTCAGAGCGTCAAGGAAGCGGTCCACCGCCAGCGCGTCCGGCCGCAGCATGGCCGGGTCGTCTGCCCGGGCCAGCGTGGCCAGGTCATCGACCAGCCGCCCCATCAGGCCGAGCTCGTCGACGAGGGTCTCTTTGACGGCCCGCACGTCCTGCTCCCCGGCCCCGTCCTCGAGCACCTCGAGATGGCCGCGGCAGACCGTGATCGGGGTCCGCAGCTCGTGCGATACCGAGGACAGGAACGTGTCCTTCATCTCGTCCAGCTCGCGCAGGTGCTCCGCCCGGTCCCGCTCGCGCTGCAGCGCCGTCTCGATCTGGTCGTGCCGTCTCACGCCCCAGGCGATGCCCTCGCCCACCAGAACGCAGATCGGGATCGTGATCGCGGCGGACGACACGCCCGCGACAAGATCGCCGGGCATCGCGAGCATGGGCAGGATGTACGCGGCCGCGGCCATCGGGGCCATGGCCGCCGAGGTGCGGGACGGGTGCGCGAGCCCGATCCACACGAACGCGACCACGAAGAACAGGCTGTAGGTGTGCTGGTCGAGGCCGCCGAAGGTATTGCCGAGCGCGATCAAGGCGAACGCGGGCGGGAGGATGCCCAGGCTGACCCAGCGCGGCCACTTGTCCCAGGGCGCCAGCCAGGTGGCGATGCCGACGATCACGGCCGCGCAGGACACCGCCGCGGTGGCCGCGGTGTCCGACCCGGGCGCGGGCAACGGCAGCGTGACCAGGCCCAGCACGCCGGACCCGGCGAAGAACACCGCCGCGAGCCGCCCGTAGAGCAGTTGCCGGCGACGCGGCCCGTCATCCGCCAGGGCAGCCGCGGCGGCCCTGGCGGCCAGCCGGCCAGGCGCGGCATGCCCGTGGCCGTCGGCCCGACCGCGGGCGCCGGCCCGGCCGCGGTCCCGGCTCAGCTCGTCCCCGCGGTCGCCGGGCGGCTGCCGCAGGCCCGTGACCAGCGCGTGCTGCAGGCGGGTCAGGCGCGTTGTGCCGCCCCCGTCAGAAGGATCTGCAGCCATTCGTTCCTCACCATGACGGCCCCGCTCCGTCTGCTTTGGGTAATCTCCACCCTCGCCCGCGCCGCCGTCAACGGCCTGGCCGGGAAAGGCAGGGGGGGCGCAGGCGCAACGGCGCCCGGGTCAAGGGGCGGGCCCGGAGACAGGCGCAGGCGCAACGGCGCCCGGGTCAAGGGGCGGGCCCGGAGAATCACCGGGGCGCGGCGCAGGCGGATGAGGATGAGCGCCCCGATTTTGTCCGGCCGGGAACGGACAGATCTGGGGCGCTGAGCCGCGCGGGGCGTGGCCGGAGCCCCTCCGTCCCCCCTTGCGGTGACTCGGAGGGGCTCCGGTCCGAACCCTCTTCCACATCCGCCACCACTCATGACGATCATGAGAGAACTCTCATGCGGCGGCTTCCGCCCAGGTCAGCTGGCCCGCACGGGCATGAGAGAGTTCTCATCGCCAGTCGATCCCCAGCTCGCCGAGCAGCGACTTCAGCGCCCGGGCGGCGACCGCGAACCCCTCAGGCCCGCTGAAGCCGCCGTAGCGCTGCGACAGCGCCAGGTGCGGCTCCAGCGACACGAACCCCTCGAAGCCCGAGTCCCGCAGCGCGGCCAGCGTCTCCCGCACCTGGCCGTCGCCCTGGCCGGCCGGCACCACCTCACCCGTCGCGGCTAGCGCGTCCTTGACCTGCAGGTACACCAGGTACGGCCGGATCAGCGGGTACGCCTCATCGTGCGGCCGGACCCCGCACTGCACGAAGTTCGCTGCGTCGAACGTGGCCCGCAGCGCCGGCGAGCCGACCGCGGAGATCAGGTCGGCGCACCGCTCCGGCCGGTCGCCGTAGATCTCCTTCTCGTTCTCGTGCGCCAGCACCAGGCCGCGCTCATGCGCGACCGACGCGAGCGCGCGCATGCGGTCGATGACCCGGTCACGGTGCCGCTGCGGCTCCTCTCCTTTTTGCAGAAAGAACGAGAAGGCGCGCACCACCCTGGTCCCGAACAGGTCGGCCACGTCAGCGATCCGCCGCATCCGTTCCAGCTCCGGCGCGAGCGGCGCTTCGACCGGGATCTTGCCGATCGGGGAGCCGATGGCCGAGACCGCTACCCCGGCGTCGTCCAGCGCGCGGCGGAGGCGGCCCAGCTCGGCGTCGCCGAGGTCGGCCACGTTCGTCGACCACGCGCTGCGCAGCTCGAGGTGCGAGATCCCCTCGGCGGCCAGCACGGCCAGTTGCCCGGCCGGGTCCGGCGAGATCTCGTCCGCGAACCCGCTGAGGGTGACCGTCATGGGCCGGCCTGCGGGTCCGGCCGGACCGGGATCGTTATCGTGCGGCCCGAGCGTTGCGATTGATAAACCGCGCACACGACCTCGAGGGTGGCCCGCGCGTCCTCGGCGGTGACCGCAGGCGGCCGGCCCACGTCGATCGCCGCCAGCAGGTCGCCGATCTGTGCCGCGTGGCCGGCCGGGTCGATGGCCGCGGCGTTGGCGGCCGCGGCGGGCGCGGGCGGGTCCGGGGCGCGACCGGGCCCGCCGGGATCCTCGCCGCTGAGCGCCCGCAGGACCAGCCGGCCGTCCTCGATGACGACCGTGCCGGTCGTGCCATGGACCTCCAGGCGCTGCGGCGATCCCGGGAAGACGGCGGTGCTGGAGGCGATCGACCCGACGGCGCCGGAGGAGAACCGCACGATCGCGAGCGCGGTGTCCTCGACCTCGATCTGGTGCGCCCGGGTGACGCACACCGCCGTGACCTCGGTGGCCGGCCCCAAGGCCCACAGCAACAGGTCGACGTAGTGAATGCCCTGGTTCATCAGCGAGCCGCCGTCCAGGTCCGGGGTGCCGCGCCAGGCCGCGCTGTCGTAGTACCCCTGGGTGCGGTACCACTTGGTGCTGGCCTCGCCGAGCACGAGCGAGCCAAGGGCGCCGGCGTCGAGCAGCCGGCGCAGCTCGGCCGGCCCGGGGTCGAAGCGGTGCTGCGAGATCACGGTCATCGCGACCCCGGCCGCGCGGGCCGCGGCGATGAGCCGGTCGGCCGCCTGCAGCGTGACGTCGATCGGCTTCTCGATCACCAGGTGCTTGCCGGCCTTCGCCGCCCGGATGCCGGCCTCGGCATGCAGGCCGCTGGGCACGCACACCGACACCACGTCGACGTCCGGCCGGGCGAGCAGGGCGTCGAGGCTGTCCGCGTGCTCGCAGCCGTGTTTGCCGGCCAGTTCCCGTGCCCGGCCGGGGTTCAGGTCGGCGACCGCCGCCAGCCTGGCCGACGGGATCATCGCGATGGCCTCGGCGTGCGTCGCGCCGATCACCCCCGCGCCGACGATCCCGAACCCGTGCCGGCGGGCGCCGCCGCCGGTCGCCTCGTTGCTCTCGCCCACGGGATCTCATTCTGCCCGGGGAGAACGCGGCACGGGCCAGCCCGGGCGGCGGGGACGGTATGTTGCCTGCATGCCAGATCGGGCGGCGGGCGAGGTCGTGGAGATCTACACCGATGGCGCGTGCAGCGGCAACCCGGGCCCGGGCGGCTGGGGCGCGGTGCTTTACTACCACGGCCACGAGAGGGAGATCCACGGCGGGGATCCGGGGCCGACCACCAACAACCGCATGGAGCTGATGGCCGCGATCCAGGCCCTGAAGAGCCTGACCCGGCGGGTTCCGGTCCGCCTGCACACCGACAGCACCTACCTGCGCAACGGCGTCACCAAGTGGCTGCCCCGGTGGAAGCAGAACGGCTGGAAGACGGCCGACAAGAAGCCGGTGAAGAACGCCGACCTCTGGCAGCAGCTGGAGACCGCGATGGAGCGTTACGACGTGGACTGGCGCTGGGTCAAGGGCCACGCAGGGACGCCGGGCAACGAGCGCGCGGACGCGCTGGCCAACCGGGGCATGGCCGAGGCCGTGTCTGGCGCGGGCCGGAGGGCCGGCGGCGGCAGGTCGGCGGTGGTAGGCAGCTCTCATGGTCCGTGGATGTGAACTTTGGTCACCTGGAAGTGACGCAGACTCACATCGATCAAGCCGGAGGGCACGCTGATGCCGCCGGACGCCGTTACGTCCCGTTTGCGTCCCGGCGGTGGGCCGGCCGGTGAGCTCCGGCAGGATGTTCAGCATGATGGACTGGGTGGCCTGGCACGCGGCTTACGACGACCCGTCTTCCGGACTCAGCGCCCGCCTGCAGGCCGTCCGGTCGCACCTGGCACGGGCGATCGCGGCTTCGATGAGGTCGCCTTCGACGCGCCGCCGACCGAGGCGTCGGTCTCGGTCGGCGTCAACCGGCTCGCCCGGCCCTCCGCGGCCACTCCGCCGGACGGCCGGCTCTTCACCTTCCGTTCCAGCTGACCTGGCCGTCAGCAGCCCACGCCCGCGGCGGCCACGTACGGCCGCACAAGGCTGCGAAGACTGCTGAGGTACCGCGGGCCGTCATTGCACGGCGCCGGCAGTTCTAGGGTCGCATCCTGGTCGCATGAGTCAATGCGGGGCTCGGATGCGGCCGCCGGCGGGCCTTGCCCGAACGCGGCG
>Ga0335073_10009886_pt1 | contig 13388 bp, 10 predicted proteins | sample Lox_Sample_22_FD_207093 | JGI IMG/M metagenome (GOLD analysis project Ga0335073, IMG submission 207093) | Soil microbial communities from Loxahatchee National Wildlife Refuge, Florida, United States - Lox_Sample_2.2 | ecosystem: Environmental > Terrestrial > Soil > Wetlands | place: USA...
GGCGGGAAGCGGATGCCGCGATACGATTGCGCGCATCCCTTCGAAAACGTACGAAGGAGGCAGAGCGCGTCCGATGTATTGCATCCACGGAGGCAAGGTCGCCAGCGGGTAGAACACCCCGACAAAGGGAGAGATGATCGCGGGAATCGGCCAGACGAACCACTCCGCTGGCGGTCCCAGACGGAGCACGAGACTGCTGCCGAGTACGCCCAGCGCGATCCCGCAGACAAACAAGATAAGGAAGAAGGGAACGAGCATCACCCCGTAGACCAGGAAAGAAAGCCCGAAAACGGTCGTGGCCAGCAGCACCATCACCAGCAGACCGACGGAACTGGTTGCGATACTCGAAAGAACGAGGCCACTCAAATACTCAGAGATGGAAAGCGGCGTGGCAAAAATATTCAGAAAATTGCGCGACCATACGTCTTCGAAGAATGTCATGGTTACGCCTTGCATCACGCGGATCAGAAAGTCCCAAAGCAGAACAGCGCCCAGAAGGGAAGGGATGAAGCTGAAACCGGAAGACGTGATGGTATTCAGATATCTCGAGATGAATCCCCACAGCACGATGTCAATGCCGGCCCAGGCGAAAAGAGGCACCACCCGGGAGAGGCTTCCGCGTACCAGATAGAATTCGCGCAGCACAATCGCCGCAATGTGCCTGGGATTCATGATGCCGACCGCACCTCAAGTGTGAGCGGCTCGCGCGCGATGCTGATAAAAAGCTCCTCGAGCGTCGCTTTCCCGTGCTCGCGCGGCAGAGTCTTCGGATCCCCTTCGAGCAGGATCTTTCCGCGCGACAGAAACAACACCCGGTCGCAAACCTCTTCCACCTCGTACATGTTGTGTGAAGTCCAGAGCACGCCGGCCGAGGTTTTGGTAACGAAGTCTTTGATCTTGCTACGAATGTCCTGGCCCACCGCTGGGTCGAGCGAGGCTGTCGGCTCGTCCAGCAACAGGAGTTGTGGCGAATTGAGCATCGCCTTCGCCAGCGAGACGCGAGTTTGCTCGCCCGAAGAGAGCACCCCGCACTTCGTATCCCGGAATTTTTTGAGATCGAACTGTTCGAGCAGCACCGAGACGCGCTCTGCGAGGTTTTTCACTCCGTACAGCAGTCCGAAAACAACCAGGTTCTGTTGGACGGTCAGGTTCCCCGGCACTGGAGCGTAGACCGCCGCGAAGTTGGCGTGTTGAAGTGCCTGGGAACGGCGGGTGGCCACATCGAAGCCCTCGATGCGTATGTCGCCCGAGGATGGCGCAAGAACACCTAGGATCATGTTGATCGTGGTTGTCTTGCCGGCGCCGTTCGGACCGAGGAGCCCAACGATCTCCGTGCGCCTGACATCAAACGAGATGTCGTCCACGGCGACGATCCCGCCATAGATTTTCGAAAGGTGCGTAGCGGCAAGAACGTTCGGCATCGACTGTATCTTACCGTGCAGTTTCTCCGTCCGCTCTGTATTCCAGATAAGCATTCATTCGGAGTGCTGCCGGAGTCCCTGCTCTGCCGGGCTCGCAGCCGTCACCTACGCCGTACACGTTTGCGATTCCACGGATGTGGAATCTCGATGGACATCGTCGAGCCGGAGGAATACGAAGCTCCCCGCCGACTGTTGTTGGGCTCCAATGCGAGCAACCAGCTCACGCCTCGACCTTTTCCTTGCGTTTTTCTGCTGGCTTTCCTCGTTGATCCTTTTGTTTGCTCGTATCGGTTTCGCAAGTCTTCATCTGGTTGAGTACGGTTGCTGAAAGACCCGGCTGCCAGGCTGCGAGTGCCCATCGGTCGTGTGTAACGGGAATAAAATCGCTGGAATGGCTGGGGTGTCACGAAGAGCTTTCAAGTCGCTGCCGCTTAAGGGAGAGGGTACAGTCTTGCCGTGATAGAGAGCTGCACCGATGTCGGTGGAAGCTGGCGGGCCTTCTCACGCGGTAGAGGAATTCCTTTACAGAATCCACCTGGGTTTTCCCAAGGAATTCGCCGGGCTGAGTAAAATCTTCTACTCGGATCGAACCTGGCAATGATTGGGATCGAGGCTGAGTTTCGGCAAGGCTGGATCGTCGGGACGCATCCGGAATCCCGAGTTCGTGGCGAAGCTCATGGATTCGCTCGTCAAGACCCTCTCGCATCCGTTCGCATTCGGCAAGGATGGCACGTCTGCAGCAATCCGAGATGTTTGCGGCTTGGACACCCCGTGAGAAGGTACTTTCTTGCTCCTGTGTCCGTTTCTCTTCATCATTTGTGATCATCAGCAATCCGCCCGATAAGGTTTCTATTACGGTTTAGCCTCCGCATGTGAAATGCCCATCCAGTTGTACTTGTGCTCCACAGCGAATCAAGGAGTTACGAACCCGCAGCCGACATGAAGGCCTGTTTGTCTTCCTTCCGTACCAAGCGATCGGCGATTCATCGTCGTTTTGACGAACGGTTGCTTTTAAGATCGCAAATCCAAAACGATCTCGCCATCGAGTTTCGAAGGTCTGTGGCGGCAAGAACGATGGATTCCGGTCACGCTGTTGGCTGTTCTGAATCCCGAACACGTTGGCATCCACCGTCGGATTTCTCTGCGCTGGCCTTAGAATTTCAAATTCGGAGCATGGCTTCGATCGCCGACAGAAAGCAGCCCCAGCGGCGCGGTACGCGAATTCCTTGCGAGATTTGGCTACTCTCACCATCCGGGACATTCTCTGAGCCCTGCCTGATCGTTCTGGTAAACCCGCAGGGGTGCGCTGTGAGGTCCTCTCGCCCGCTGGAAGTGGAAACTTCGGTTTGGTTAGAAGGGCTTCCTGCGAACGGCAGTGCCCAAGCACGCGTAGTGAACTGCATCTCACTCGGGCAATATGAAAAATCATGGCTGCTGCTGGGCCTGGCACTCGAGAAACCCGGGCAACGTGTGGGGTGTGCCAGCGCCACCCGAAGATTGGGCACTGTAGCTTCCGGACGGACTCACGGTCAGTTCGAGGCTACCTCCGCCGGCTGGAATTGCTGGGCTGCGGCCTTGATGCCAGCTTCGATTCTGCCGATCTCTTCGTCGCTCAACTCCGAAAAAGACTCCCGTTTCGTTTCGGAGAGCTTTCCCTTGTTCTGGTGGATGAGACGGACAAGCAGCGAAGCCCTCTGATTGGGCATATCGACAATTCCCATCACTGCTTTCATGGCCGCATCGAAGAACTTGAGAAAGTTCAACTCCTGGTTGAGATCGCGGCCGATCGTTTCCTCGATGCAGTCAAACAGATACTCGGCCTGCACAGTCGCGTCGAAGAAACGGTAGAGATCCACGCTCTCGTTGGCGACCGTCATCTTCTGGTCGGCATCGAGGCTGTATTCGATAAACGGAGCGATGGCCTCGGAGAAGGCTTCGAGGCTTCGGTCATAGGCGACCATATCGCGCAGCATGGCGGCTGACACGGGGAAGACCATGCCCTGCGGAGTGAATCCGGTTTTCGACAAGACGTTGTGCACGAGGAAGCGGTGAATGCGGCCGTTTCCGTCGACGAAGGGATGAACGAAAACGAATCCGAAGGCCATGGCCGCGGCGGCGCATACCGGATGAACCCTGCTCTCGGTTTGGAGCATGCGCCCGGTCATGGTCATCCATCCGTTCATCAGCGAGGCAACGTCTCCCGGCTTGGGGCAGACGAAGTGAACCTGTTCGGAGAAATCGGGCAGGGTCTCGCCAACGTACACCTGGATATCCCGCCAATCCTTTTGCGCGTAGCGGGCATCGACGATGGCGTTCTGCAACTCGATCAGGGATTGCTTCAAGGTGGGATCGAACTTATCCGCCCGCACCAGCGCCGCCACGAAGCGTTCGGTGCGGTCCTTGCTCGGCTCTTCTCCTTCGATGGCAAACGAGGACTTGGTCTCTTTGGTGAAGAGATAGTGAACGGCGCGCTTGAGCACCGCCGGATCGACAGTTGCCACCAGCGCGCGCGCGCGTTCGGTAAGATTCTTGGCGATGCCGGCTTCAATGTTTTCACTGCGACGGATCAGCGGACAGTATTGCTTGTCGCCGAGCAGATTTTCGAAGACACGCTGCCGGCGAATCCGGTTCGCCGGACCGACGACATGCATTTTCGGGTCGAGCAGATCCACGTATGGTCCAGAAGTCAGGTCTGCTACATCTAGAGTCGTGCCGGTGAGGAATTCGTAGAGGTACCATGCCCTGCGGGCGAAAAGCCCGTTCGGTTCGCTTTGGATCCAGGGCTCAATCTCGCCTTTGCCGATGTGGGCAAAGACAGCTTTGTACGCGCCGAGATCGACGGGTTCATAGCGGAGCGCAAAGCGGAGATGTCCTGCCAGACCTTCTGCCGGTTGGTAGGACTTGGGATACTGTTCCAGAATTCCGGAATCGCTAATCCGCGTCTTCCTCGTTCCCGCCGCGACGATGGAGCGGACAAAAGGGCGAGGGATTTTGAGATCAAGCTCCGCGATGAGCGCGTGCAGGCCAACCAGCTTCTCTCCTTTATTATGGGGGTTCTCGGCCTTGCTCATTCAAAAACGCTCCAGAATCTATAGAATCATTCCAATATGACCGTAAGCAGTAATAAATATTCCATCTGCTGGACTCAAAATTAGCTCCAGCACCTCCAATAATACTCCAATTAAAGGAAAAGCAAAAATAAATATTCCATAACCGCTTCTTTTGGATGCTTTTATCCCAGACTGGTCATGGGTATCTCCCCAGAACTGGTGAGTTCTTGGTGGACGCTCCCACCCCTAAGCCATTGTTTTCCTAAAGCCTCCCCCTTTTCCGACTGGACCCAGGACTGCTTCTTCCCGGTGAGAGAACAGAGAAGGGAAAAGGAACGAAAAATAGAGAACTAAAGAGACAGAAGCTCACTTTTCGTCCCTGAGAAAGGCAAATCTATGCCCGTTGTATTGACTTGGCACGAGGTTGCGGTTCGCTTAGGCCTCTCGCTTGTCGCCGGAGGGTTGATCGGTCTGGACCGCGGGGAGCATGGCCACACCACCGCGAGAACGGCGGGGCCGACCAGGACCTGAGGGAAATCGGCCATCCGATTCGGCGAAAACTCACCGGAGGCGATGCCTCTCTCGATCAGAATGCGCCTGGCTCTTACCGAAGTTGCACCCAGAACTCGCGCGTGTCAGCCCAACGGCGATGGTAGGTCTTCTCGCGCTGTAATGTCATACCATAGATGCGACATCGTTGTCCTATCCAAGCCGCTCCTCAACCAACGCGATAGAGAACGAGAGTCAGGATCAGAAAACCTAAGACGTATCTGGGGAGAATCGGGGAGAAATCTCCAGCTTTGACTTCTACGTCGTGGGTGTCAGCCCCCACTTATTTTGCAAATGGCGCTGCATGCTGCGAAATACAATGCCATCGACGATGAAGCCGAGAGCGATGATCAAGAGCATCACGGCGACAACTGCACTCATATCGTTGAGATCGCGGCCCATCATTAGGATCTGGCCCAACCCCAGGCTGAGGTACAGCATCTCGGCGGCAATTAGTGATCGCCACGCGAATGCCCAGCCTTGCTTGAGTCCTGTCACTATGAACGGCAAGCTCGCCGGCAGCAGAACATACCAGAACAGCTTGAATCCTTTCGCGCCCAGATTGCGACCTGCCATACCGTAGATGCGCGGCATCTGCTTGCGGCCATCTTCCATGGCGAGCGTCACCGACAGGAGTGATCCCATGATCACGACGAATAGGATCGCGTTCTGACTCAGTCCGAACCAGAGCAGCGCCAGCGGCCACCAGCAGATGCTCGGTAGGCTCTGCAGGCTGACCAGCAGGCCGCCCATGGTCTCTTCCAGGAATTTGTTGCTCGCCACGCCGAGGCCGAGAATCATCCCGAATACTACGGAGATGGCATAGCCGATCAAGACCCGCTGCATGCTGGTCTCAATGGCGATGACATAGCTGTGATCTTTGAATCCAGAATAGAGCGCCTCCCCGACGCCCCAGGGCGTCGGAAACAGATACGGAGGCCAGATTTTCAGCTCGGCCAGCATGACCCACAGAGAGAAGAGGCCTCCGTAAAAAACCAGATAGCGGCCGGCGCGTTTCATGGCTGCGTTCGTGGTCATGGCTCAATTTTCGGTTTGATTACGGCGGCGTACTCGGCCTCGAGCGACTGATTGATTTCCTCGCGCAACTGATCGAGAACCTGGCGCGCCGTGGCCGCAACCTCGGGATCTTCCAGGTGTCGCGGCCGCGATAGATCTATGGGGAATTCACTTTTGACGCGTCCCGGACGAAACGTGAGCAGAACCACGCGATCGCCGAGGCGTACGGCCTCGCGAACGTTGTGGGTCACGAAAATGATGGTGCGACCGGTTTCAACCCAGATACGTTCGAGTTCATCGTGCAGAATGTCGCGGGTCTGAGCGTCGAGGGCGGCGAACGGCTCGTCCATGAGGAGGACGTCGGGTTCCGTGGCAAGCGCGCGGGCGATCGCTACGCGCTGACGCATGCCGCCGGAAAGCTGATGAATGCAGCTTTTCTCGAATTTAGCTAGATGAACCAGACGCAGGTAATAGCGTGTCCGCTCTTCCCTTTCCCTGCGCTGGATGCCTTTCATCTTCATCCCGAAAGCCACGTTTTCGCCGACTGTGAGCCACGGAAACAGGGCGTGCTCCTGGAAGATCATGATGCGGTCGGTGCCTGGGGCCGCGACCGGAGTTCCAGCGAACCAGATCTCTCCCGACGATTGGCGATGCAGACCGGCGATCAAGTGCAACAGAGTCGATTTGCCGCAGCCCGAGGGGCCGACGACGCACACGAACTCTCCCGTGTTGACTTCGAGATTAATGTGATCAAGAGCAGGGAACTGCTCCCCGGTTTGCGAGCGATAGCTGAGGCAGATGTCATGCAGGCGAACTTTGGCAGGCTCGGTGGACTCCCCGGAAGGCGCGGGCGCGCGAGAAATCAAGCCAAAACGCGAGCGCGCATTTTCTGAGCGGGCCCAGGACGGATCGCCGGATCGCGGCGAAGAGGTCAGGCGCATGTTCATTGGATCGTTTTCTTTCCTTCTTCCGCGAGCACCTGATTAAGAAGGGACAGATCGTAAAGGCCGGAGAGATCGGACATTTGGCGACCTAGGAAACCGTCGTTGAAGGCTTGCTGCGCCGCCGTTATTAACTCCGAGTGGAGCGGGTCGTAAGTGACCTTCATGCGCGAGAACGCTTCGTCGAGAACAACGGAGGGCAGCGGCTTGCCGGTTTCCGTCTTAATTTGCTGGTTCAGCAAGAGCTTCGCTTCTCCTGGATGCTGGTTAATCCAGTCGGTCAGTTCGACGTGGGCACGAATCCATTTCTTAACTAAATCGGGATGATCCTTCAGAAAGCTCGTGCGCACCACGAGCAATGCGGTAACAAAATCGCCATTGGGCCAGAGCAGGCGCTCGTCTACGAAGAGTCGGGCGTTGCCTTCATGGATCAGGCGCGTAGCCCAGGGTTCCGGCGCCCAGGCCGCGTCGAGATCTTTGCGAAGAAAGAGCGTTAGCTGATCAGGGTTCGCAATGGGAAGGATTTGAACATCACCGCCTTTGTCGGTCGTTTTCAGCCCGTGATTGCGAAGCCAATTGCGCAGCGCGACATCCTGCGTGTTGCCGAATTGTGGACTGGCAACACGTCTTCGGTGAAAATCTTCCGGGCGATTAATGCCGGCATCATTGCGGACTACAAGAGCGGCACCACCGCTTACCGCGCCGGCTACAACGCGCAACGCTTCGCCGTTGGACCGCACATAGCCGTTGATCGCAGGATTGGGACCCACGTATGTCATGTCAATTGCGCCGGCGAAGAGGGCTTCAATGGCGGTCGGGCCCGCGTTGAAGCTGGTCCACCGCACCTCGACGTTCGGTCCCATGGCCTTCGCAAACCAGCCATTGGCTTTTCCGATCATCGCCTGGGCATGTGTAATATTCGGAAACGCGCCAACACGGATAACGGCGCGTGGTTGGCCAAGAGACGCAACCGCAAGCGGGAGGCAAAGAGCGCCCGCCGACAATTTTGCGATTACCTTGAATCGGGACCACATCTTGATCAGCCCCAGCATTATGCCATAAAGTCCATTAATAAGATAGACTTACTTTAAATACAAGGCTATACAAATGGAATTAAATCTATCTGGCCGCGCGTAATTGTCTAAAGACTCGGACAAAATCTCTAGGTCAGTGGCGAACCCCTGCTAGCACCCGGGTGGACACGACTGATCCTCCCCTTGACTGCGCAGCCGTCTCGTGAAGGCCTATACTTCTCCCATCCAGTCCCATCCAGTTCGAGGGTGCACTAAACCAGTAACCGGGCGACGGCACCATATTCAGGGCTCTATTCACTCGAACAGCTTCGACCGGAACCGGCGGGTAAGATCGATTCATAGTACGCGGGACGCTACCGTTTTCTGCCCGTTCTTGGGTATTGATCGCGCACACAGCGGAAGCCGGCATGATTCGTGGCCGTATCGGGATCTTCTTTGCCGCGAGAGCCTGTGATGTAGCGCTCGCAGTACTCAGCAGCACAGAGAAAAGATCCTCCCTTCTGCACACGCTTGGGGACGTCGATTTCGTCTGGATCAAAACTATCGGCTGGCCCCTGGGGATTTATGGCGATCGATCCCTGTTGCTGAAGTTGAGTGTAGTAGTCTGGGCGATACCAGTCTGAAACCCACTGCCAGACATTTCCGGCCATGTCGAAAAGGCCGTAATCATTCGGTGGAAAGGACCCGACCGGGCAAGCTCCCGCGAAGCCATCAGCCGCAGTGTTGTGGTCGGGAAAATGTCCTTGGAACGTATTCGCCATCCACTTTCCATTCGGCCTGAACCGGTTCCCCCACGGATATTGCTCGCGATCACGCCCGCCTCGAGCGGCAAACTCCCACTCCGCTTCGGTCGGAAGTCGCTTGCCGGCCCATTTCGCATACGCTACCGCATCCGGCCAGGCCACTTGAACAACCGGATATTGTCCTTTTCCGAGCAAATTGCTGTTCGGACCATCGGGGTGATGCCAGTCTGCGCCTTTCACAAATCTCCACCACACAAGCGGATAGTGCAGCGATACGGGGTGATTGGGCGGCGTGAATACAACCGCTCCGGGAGCCAAATCTGTGGGAGGCAAATTAGGAAACTCCTTGGAATCGAGCGGACGTTCGGCGACCGTTACATATCCCGTAGCTTCGACGAACTTGGAGAACTCTTCATTCGTCACATCGGTGCGATCCATCCAGAAGCCTTTTACCTCAACTTGATGAACAGGCTGGGCATCCACCATGTGCTCCGTCCCCATCCAGAAACGACCGCCACGAATCCAGACCATTCCATCGGAGGGGCTCCCGGGATTAGGAGCGGATATGGATTCACCAGTCAACGTTTCAGTTAGAGCCGCGGTATGCAGAGAATGTCGTGAGAGTCCGCTATCGCATTGCGTGGGAGCACCGCTTTGGAAAGCGCCGATCTGCGCGGCCTTGCTTTGACTTCCCCCCGCCCGATTTTGTGCGAGGGAGTAAATGCCGACTGCGATCAGCAGAAAACGCCATCCCCAAGTCCAATTCCAGTGATTAGTAGGTGATGCCATCATCTGCCCCTATTGGCCCTCACCGGTTTTGGTTACGTCTTTCACAGCTGCACAGAAAGGCTTTGCGCCTTTGGTACGGTGAATTCGTGCATTGAATACATCGTCCCACGTAATGTACGGATAGAGATGATGTGCCTTGGCCTGCTCTTCGAACAGAGCTTTTAGTTCAGCCAGTTTTTTCGGGTATTTTTTTGCTAAGTCGATGCGTTCGGTATAGTCCTCATTCAGGTTGTAGAGTTCCCAGGCATTCTCATCGAAAGGCTGCCTGCTTTGGGCGTTTCCCGTCACAAAGCTATTCGGGTAGGCCAGTTCAGCTTTCCATCCGTTCTGATAAATCGATCTAGAACCATAGATGTAGTAGTACTGGAGCGTATGACGAGAAGGAGTCTTGGCATCGTCAATCGAGTATGCCAGAGAGGTTCCCTCAACTGGCTGCTGCTCAATTCCCTTGATTTGCTCCGGAGCCTTGATGCCCAAAAGTTCGAGGGTGGTCGGGAAAATATCTATAACGTGGCTGTACTGGGTGCGGATTCCTCCTTTATCTTTGATTTTGTTTGGCCAAGAAATGATCAGCGGATTGTGCGTACCGCCTTCGCTGTTGGCATCCTCCTTCCAGTATTTGAACGGAGTGTCCGCGGCCTGCGCCCAACCGAGGGGATAATTCCCCTGCGTCGCCTGGGGGGTGCCAATCTCCCCAATCTTTCCCAAGTTATAGGAAATAAGTTCTGTTTCCGTTAGATTCTTGTCGCAAAAGGAGCGATCCACATCCCCGTTCAGAGTGCCCTCTTTGCTAGCGCCATTGTCGCCAATCATGAGAAAAATAAGCGTATTGTCTAGTTGGTTGATCTCTTTCAGGTGATTGATCAAACGCCCGACTTCGAAATCTGTGTAAGTCAAATACCCCGCATACACTTCCATGAAGCGAGCATATAATTTTTGTTCGTCCGGCGATATTTGATCCCAGGCTTTGATATCGGGGTTGCGAGCGGGGAGCTTGGCATCGGCAGGAATTACACCCAGCTTTTTCTGGCGTTCAAAAACTTCCTCACGGTAAACGTCCCAGCCCTTGTCGAATTTGCCCTTGTATTGATCGCTCCAATATCTGTCTACCTGGTGTGGTGCATGCGTGGCGCCGGGAGCGTAATAGAGAAAGAAGGGCTTGTCGGGTGCGACTTTTTTCTGTCGATCGATGTAGAAGATAGCTTTATCGGTGATCTGGTCGCTGAGGTGTCTCCCATCGGGACGGACGTGAGCCTGATCTTCTACCAAGTCCGGTTTGTATTGGTCGGTCTGCGAACCAAGAAATCCAAAGAAATGATCGAAACCTTTTCCCGTTGGCCAGTGATCGAATGGCCCGGCGTCGGTCGCTTCTTCATCCGGAGTGACGCCATACTTACCAACCGCGAACGTGTTGTAACCATTGTCGCGAAGAATTTCTGCAATGGTCCCGGCTGTCGCGGGCATCCGGCCGTCCCATCCGGGAAATCCGGCGGAGAGAACGGTGTGGGAGAATCCAGATTCATGCACGGATGCGCTGTTTCGGCCGGTGAGGAGTGCTGCGCGCGTCGGGGCGCAAATGGCGGTGGTGTGAAAGTTCGTATAACGTAAACCATTAGCAGCCAATGCGTCGAATGTGGGAGTGTTGATGAGCCCGCCGAACGTACCGGCAGCGCCAAAGCCCACATCATCCAATAGGATCCAAACTACGTTTGGTGCGCCGACAGGCGCTTTCACCGGTTCCGGCCACCATTCTTTCGACTCGGCTAGTGTCCGGGCGACGACTCCCTGATATGGCTGTGTCGCTTGTGCATTTAGAGCGACGTGCGCACTCAATACGACCATTAGCATCAGTATCCACACGCTTTTTCTCTTCATAGATCTCCTGGGATGTAAGTCATCAAAAAACACAAAACACGCACACAGTTATCGACGAACGCACAATCAGAGGGCGAGTGGGGAAGTGGCAGAGACTCTAAAGCGCCGCCCTCCTGGTCAGAAACTCCAAGACCCGCCCTCCATGCCCGAACCGGGAGTATTGCACTCTGAGGTCACGCGGTAACCTCGCTGGCAACGACCGCAACCTCCGATGCATTCAGTCCGGGCGAATCTTGTTTCACGATCGGTCCATCAGGCGCGAGTTCACTCCCCGGCACCTTCGACTTAAAGACGGGCCAGAGAAGCTGCGCGTACCACTGGTCTCCCTGATAGTGGGAAATGCCATAGGCAGAGGGATATTTCCGCGAGATCAGCGCTGTTCCAAAGATCACATCCCAAAGGAAAAACATGTTTCCAAAATTACCTTTGTAGTGGCCCACCCCATCATTCGTAGTGGCCGCATGGTGCGCGTGGTGAGTAGCAGGGGTTGAGATGACGCGTTCGAACACCCATGCGATGGGATGTAAAAATCGGTTCTCATAAAAAGGCTTGTCCCAAGGAATACTGGAGTGCGCCAGAGTCGTGATCATGCTCTTCGCGGCGTGCACGATCAGCGCCGCCGGGCCAAGTCCGAGATAAACCAGCGCTGAGGTAACGTAAATCTGGGAGAAGAAGATCGTGAAGAAGGCATTCTGCCGGCTCGCCATCGACATTCCCATGTAAGGCGCCGAGTGATGCGTGCGATGAAAGCGCCAGAGCCACGGAATTTGGTGATGCAGCCGATGGTACCAGTACTGTGTAAGATCGTCGGCAACACAGAGGATGAAGAATCCCCACCAGAAAGGCACCCAGGCGAAGACGTTCTTCACTCCCGGGAGTAAGAACGGCAGAACTTTCAGCCCGAAATATGTTAAGAACGGACGGACCACCAGCAGTGGAAAGGCGAAGCACGCCAGATCGGTCAGCTTTTCGTTCCCAGTCCAGCGCTCACGGTCATAAAGCCCGGCAAGGAATTCAACCGCACCCAAAGCCAGAATGAAACCGGTAATTCCGTACTCGTTCCAGTGCCCGAGCCATTTAGCTTGGTTCGCAGACAATGGGCTAGTCCAGGGATGTTGTCCCTGCAGGGAAAAAGTGAGAAACAGCAGCGTAACCGGCAGTGCGTAAATCAAAAGGCTGAGGGAGATTCCTTTGTAGAGACTCTTGCGGACTGCGGCATCAATTTGCATGTGGCATCACCTGTTTCGCCGAGGATTGCTGAACCTGCGTGTGGCTATTCGTGTGCCTCTGCGTGAGCCATAATCCTCCGCTGAGGATGGCTAGTGGCACGATCGTGACCACAATGCCGACTGCGACTTTCTTCGTGAGCAGCCAGGCGTCAGGTATGGTCATGGTTATGGTCCTTACTCTAGAAGGTGAACTTCATGGCCACTTGGATCTCACGTGAGACTCGTTGGAGTGTCGTCGGAGAGCCTGCCGATGCAATCGTTCCGTACGCCGAGCCAGCCGTGATATTCGGGACCAAAGTGGTGCTGGTCGAGGCCGGTGATGGCGCGACCGCCGAGGGATTGTTGAACTGCGGAGTGTTGAACAGATTGAAGAACTCCGCGCGGAATTGCAGGGCCTTCGACTCAGCTACCTGAAAGTTCTTGAATAAAGAGAAATCGATGTTCTTTGTTCCTGGGCCTTGCAGAATGTTTCGACCGGAATCGCCCCACTGACCATTTGCCAGCGGACCGGTGAGAGGTATGCTGACAAAAGCAGAGGTATTGAACCATTCCTGCAGCGTGCGCTTGCCGGTAGGAAGCGTGCCGTTTCCATAGGCCGGTACAAGCTGGGCGCGCGGCGTGAGTCCGTCGCCAACTCCGTTGGCCGACGCAACAGAGAACGGGAGACCGTCGAAATAATTCAAAATCGCGTTCACTTGCCATCCCTCCACTGCCTGCTTGTAGTGACCTGCGTTGTGAAA
>Ga0335073_10009887_pt1 | contig 13388 bp, 14 predicted proteins | sample Lox_Sample_22_FD_207093 | JGI IMG/M metagenome (GOLD analysis project Ga0335073, IMG submission 207093) | Soil microbial communities from Loxahatchee National Wildlife Refuge, Florida, United States - Lox_Sample_2.2 | ecosystem: Environmental > Terrestrial > Soil > Wetlands | place: USA...
TGCAGCCTGCCGTCGGTGCCGAACATCAGCAGGTGATCGATGGTCCCGTGCGGCGACGACGTCCACCGGATCCGGCCCTTGTCCGCCGCGTTCTCCATCGGGCTGATCACCTTTGACGTGTCGGCGTACGCACCGAACGCGCCGATCATGATGGAGCTCGGCACCTGCGAGTCGTCGATCACCGTGCCCGAGGGCGCGTCCGACACCGCCGCCTGCGCGTTGCCAAGGTAGAGCCGCGTCTGCAGGCCGGAGGTGGTGGTCTGCAGGTCCTCGACGGACCACACCGAGCCGATGACGAACGCGCCGACCAGGCCCGCCGCGGCCATCCGGCTCGCCTGGGTGCCCGCCGGGATCGCCGGGCGCTTCCGGATGTCAGGCTGGTCGGCCGGTGGCAGGAACGCCAGGCCCATGCAGACAATGAGGACGCCGAGCGCGTCAGAGACGTACCGGGTCTGCAGCGCGAGCACCGAGGCGCTCAGCACCTCGACCCGGCCGAGGATGACCGGGGTCACGTCGGCGGCGACGAGCCACCCGGCCAGGATCGCCCAGGCACGCCAGGCGTACCTGCGCAGCGCGATGCTCGCGAGGATGACGGCGGCGGCCACGATCAGCGAAAGCCAGGCCAGCATGCCGGGCGGCGCCGACGCCGCGTACTGTGCGTCGGCCGTGGTGAGCCACTGCCACGGACCGCCGAGCGCGCCCGGCACGAAGTTGTTTTTCAGCAGGCCCCAGGTGAGGCTGAACACCTGGCCCACGCCCGAGACGGTCGGCTGGGCCGTCGACGTGTGCAGCGACTGCGCGAACACCACGGCGTAGACCGCGAGGATCGCCACCTGCAGCAGCCAGGACTTCCAGTACCTCACCAGGCACTGGAACATCGTGGCCGGCCATGCGCCTTCCATCAGGAACGCCGAGGTGACGCCGAACAGCAGCAGCGGCAGGACCAGCGCCTTCTCGAAGAAGATCAGCCCGAAAACCAGCCAGGCCGCGACCGCGATCGCGTGCCGGAACCGGCCGGTCCGCACGTAGTGCACCTGCGCGTCCAGCGCCATGAACAGGGCGATCTGCATCGGCAGCAGTTCGATGGCCGTGGACCACCACCGCAGATCCAGCATGGTCAGCGGGCAGAGCAGGTAGACGAGCAGCAGCACGAGGATCGCCGGCCGGCCGCCGAACAGCGTCCGAAGCAGCCGAAACGCCGCCAGGTCCGCCGCCGCCAGCATGATCACGGTGATCGCGGACGCGAACGCCCAGTTGTACAGCGCGATCCTGGCCACGACCCAGGCGATCGCGTAGACCCCGGGGAACAGGTGGCCGGCCCCGACGTACGTCAGGTAGCTCCAGCTGAAGGAATGGCCGAGCCCCAGCTCGAGGAAGTGGAAGTCGTCCTGCCAGAAGAAGTAGTTGCCGATGAAAATCGACTTCCAGATCAACTGGGCGGCGATCAGGATGAGGCCGAAAATCACGACGCCGCGGCTGCGGGCCCACGTCGCGAGCTCCGGCCAGTCGATGACGTTGGTGATCTCGCCGCGCCGGTAAGGAACCGGGAGGTTCTGCGGCAGGGGTTCCGGCAGGTTCTCGGGGCGGCGCTCGAGTTCTCCGCCGGCCTCGCCCACATCTCCGCCAGTCTGATTCACGGCCGACATGGTAACGGCGGAGCATGATTTTTACTACTAAAGCGGACCACGAAGGATCTGCTGCACACTAGGGATTAACCATCACCTTCGTCAGCAGTCGTTCATATGCCTCAAGGTCGACCTCTCCGGCCGGATCTGACGACGCCGCAAGCGCGATCGCGTGGGCCAGGGTGTCCGGCCATGACCAGGCGAGCGCGATGCCGGGGACAAAGCCGGCGACCATGGCGTCGCGGGACGCCCGCTCCACGTGCGGGCCGGCCAGTTCGGCCCGCCACTCCCCCGCGGCGGTTACCGCGCGGACCCCGGTGCCGGACGGGATCGCCACGGCCCCGGCGCCGCCGGCCAGCAGCGCGAGCGGGTCGCCCGGGCCTCCGGTCACCGCATCGCCTTCCCCGCCGCCCGCCGCCCCATCGCCACCCGGCGCGGGGATCACCAGCGCCGGCCGCCTGTTCACCGCGTGCCACAGCGCGCTGCCGCTCGCGTCGAGCACGACCGGGACGCCGGCCTCGGCCGCGTAGCTGGCCAGCGAGCCGTAGGTCTCGGCGGGCAGGCCGTCAGGGAGGCTGCCGCAGAGCACCGCGGCCGTGGCGTCGGCCATGAGCGCGCGGTAGTCGGCGGCGAGCCTGCCGAGTTCCTCGGTGGTGATGTACGGCGCGGGCTCGGAGAACGTCGTGACGGTCCCGTCCGCCGCGTCGGTGATCTCGAGGATCCGCCGGGACTCGCCGGTGATCCGGGTGAACTGCGCCGGCACCCCGGCCCTGGCCAGCTCGTCCCTGATCAGCTCGCCGGACGAGCCGCCGAGGAGCCCGGCCGCGACCACCTCGTGGCCGAAGGTGTGCAGCACCTTGGCCACCGCCAGGCCGCGGCCGCCCGCCCGGTAGCTGACGCGGCCGACCGGGTTCGCGGCGCCGCGGCTCACCCGCTCGGCCTCGTAGCCAACGTGCAGCGCCGGGTTCAGCGTGACGGTGACGATCACTCGGCGAGCTCCGCGGCGACCGTCGCGCCCAGTTCCCAGCACGCCTCGAGGTCGGCCTGACCGGGCGGCCCGGTGACGCACACCGGCGGCCGCGCGCGGCGCCACGTCAGCCCGGTGGCAATGGCCTCAACAGCGCGGACCGCTCCCCCGGTGTCGCTGGCGCCATGCACGCACAGGGCGTAGGGACGCCGCTGCGTCGCCTCCAGGCACGGATAGTAGATGCCGTCGAAGAAGTGCTCGAGCGCGCCGGACAAGTAGCCGATATGAGCCCGCATCGTGCTCTGGCGGAGGCCTCGTGGCTCTGGCAGGCTACTGACCTGGCTTTCCCTGCTGACCGGGCCCTGGATCATGGCACTGTGTGATCTTGTCACGCAGCCCTGTTCCGTGCATATTCCGTGATCATGAGCTGGAGCTGCCTCCGGACACGGCCCGCGGGCGGAACATCCTCCGGTCCACGATCGAGCGGGCCCGGCCGTCGGAGTTCTGCTGCATGTGCCCGTAGATCCGGCCCCATGTACTCGGCCTGGTCGACCACCGACCCGCCGCCCTTGGATCATGCTCGCATAGTAGTGCCGGAACTGGTGGGGGCCACCCCGAGCGCCTATGGCCGATTCGGTGAAGCCCGGGGTGGTACGGGTGCGCTCCTGTGCTCGCGCGCTGGTGTCAGGAACGGAGGGTGCGCAGGCCGGTGCGGATTTCGCTGACCAGGATCTCGGGCTGTTCCAGGGCGGCGAAGTGCCCGCCCTTGGCGGCCTCGCCGTAGTGGATCAGGTTGCCGTAGGTGTCTTCGATCCAGCTTCGTGGCAGGCGTGGGATGTCCTTCGGGAAGACGGTCACCGCGACCGGGAGCGTCAGCTTCGGGCCGGCGAAAGTGGCTGATTTGTTCTCCCAGTAGATGCGGCCGGACGACGCTGCGCTGGTGGTGAACCAGTACAGGGATATCGCGTCGAGCATGTCGTCCCTGCTGAGGGCGTCCTCGGCGAGCCCGTGGTTGTCGGTCTTGGACTGGAACTTCTCATAGATCCAGGCTGCCTGACCAGCGGGAGAGTCCGCCAGGGCGAATCCGGCCGTCTCCGGCTTCGTGCCCTGAAGGTGGTTCGCCCCGCCGAGATCCCCGGTGTACAGGGCGAGGGTCTCCACGGCGTGGCGCTGTTCGGGCGACAAGGTGCCGGGTATCTGTGCGGGAAAGGCGTACTGGGTGTTCAGATGAATCCCGGCAAGCCCCTCGGGTTGCATGGCCCCGAGGGCGGTGGGTGACGACGGCACCCCAATCGCCGCCTTGCGCGGCCCATCTCGTGTAGCCGAGACGCTATGAGCTTGATGATGACCCTCCCGTCATCCCAGTCCCGTTTGCGAGCCTGGCTCCGGGCGGGGTGAGCGGCAATCACCCGGTCGAGGTGATTCCGTCAGTCCCGGCAGGTCACGATAGGCCACGTGGCACCGGTGACCTCGGAGATGGCCCGCGCGAGCTCGGGCAGGCCGATGGCCGGGCCGCCGAGCTCGTAGGTCGGGTGCCGTCCCACGTCGTGAAGCAGTGCCGTGACAGCGGCGGCGGCGTAGTCCTGGCGCGAGGCCGCCGAGATCCGGCCGCGTGGTTGTGCCGACCGCGTGCCGGTTGCCACGTGGCCGGCTGAAGCCGGCCGGCTCGCGGGATCCGGTTGCCGCGGGCCGGCCGGGCATTCTTCGCTGTTAGGCGAGGCCGAGCTGCTGCCGCTGCAGTGCGGCGTCCCAGAAGGCGGAGATGACGGTGAGCTGGTCGCCGTCCCACTTGGTGGTCTGGCCGAACTCGATGTCGAACGTCTTTCCGGTCGCGGCGATCACGGTGCCATCGGGCAGGGTCATCTCCCCGGTGAAGGGTCCCGGTGGCGTTGGTGACCACGGTGATCCAGTCGCCGCTGCCGAACTGGATCGGGTACGGGTCGCTGTGCACGTGCATGTCCGGGAACATGCCCAGCATCTGCTGCATCGCCGCGGCGTGCGCTTCCCGTCCGTAAACCGGTTCTGCAAGTCCGGTGATGTAGGCGACCATGTCGGGGTGGTGGACCTCGTCCACCGCAGCGAAGTCCCGGGCGTTGAATGCGTCGTCGCCCTTCTTCATGAGCGCGAGCAGGTGCGGTCTAAGCTCGCGGTAATGCCGACGTTGCTGATCGTTCATCACACGCCCTCGCCAAATCTTCAGGCGATGTTCGAGGCCGCTGCGGACGGCGCGCGGACCGATGAGATCGAGGGTGTGGATGTCCTGGTCAGGCCCGCGCTGACGGCCAGCGAGATTGATGTCCTCGCGGCCGACGGCTACCTCCTCGGCACGCCCGCCAACCTCGGTTATATTTCGGGCGCGCTGAAGCACTTCTTCGACGGCATCTACTATCCGTGCCTTGAGGCGACCAAGGGGCGCCCATACGGGCTGTATGTGCACGGCGGGAGTGACACGGGCGGGGCCGTCCGCGCGGTGGAGTCAATCACGACCGGCCTCGGCTGGCGGCCGGTCAGACCTGCGGTGACCGTCACCGGGCCGCCGGGCAAGGCCGATCTGGAGGCGTGCTGGGAACTGGGCGCGCTGCTGGCGGCCGAGATCGCTGGTTGACGCGACCACAACGCCGTGGGCACTCCAACCGCATCGAGGGAACCTTCGGCGAGACCCGGTGCCACGCCAATGTCACCGGCCGGCTCCCGGTGGGCCGGAGCCGCTTCACCTTAGTGGCCGAGGTTGACCTGTGCCCTGTGGTGGTCGCCTTTCTCGATCAGGTCGACGAACCCGAGGGCGTAGTCCGCCGCGGAGATCGCGCCGCCGTCCTCGGGCTGAACCGCGACGTCGTGGCCGAGCCGGTAACGGCCGAGTCGTTCGCCGGGCATACGTGCGCCGAACCTGAGCGCCGGGCTCACAAAGACCCAGTCGAGTGTCGCGGGCGTGGCCGGGAGGTCCTCAATGATGAGCGCCGCCCCGGCGGTGATCTCGCCGTGGAGCTCTGCGGGGATGTGGCTGAGGTCGGTGACGAAGCGATCCGCCCCCGGCGCAGGGCGCAGCGACGAGTAGCCGCCGACGACGAAAAGGGGTACGCCTGCGGCATCGGCCAGACGCGCGATGGTGCTGTAGACGTCGCGGAAGGTGCCGGCCAGCGGGCCGCGTGGGGCGAGTGCGCCCACTACAACGTCCGCGCCCTCAATGGGTGCCGAGAGCGTTGTTTCGTCGGTGGCGTCGCCTTGGACATAGGTCACGTTCGGGATTGGCGCGTCGGGGAGCGAGCGGCTCAGCGCGGTGACCTGGTGACCGCGAGCAGCGGCCTCCGCGACGATGGCCGAACCGGCATAGCCGGTGCCGCCGATGACGGTAATGCGAGACACGAGGTTCCCTTTCTGCGGGACGGGTGACGCCGGGCGACGCGCCGTGATTACCGTATGAGTGCAGCTCTCCGATGGGAAGAAGGCACTTTGTGGTAACCACTCAGGCCGAGTCGGTGCTCCGCGGCAGCCCCTACCGCGCGGACTGCCCGACTCGCCGCATCCTGGATCGCATTGGCGACCGCTGGACGGTGCTCATAGTGGGCGCCCTCTGGGACGGCAGCGCCCGCTTCTCAGAGTTGCGCCGGCGCATTGAGGGCGTCTCGCAGAAGATGCTCACCCAGACTCTGCGCGGGCTCGAACGGGACGGGCTCGTGCGCCGCGCCGTCCACCCTGAAGTTCCGGTCCGCGTCGAGTACACGCTCACCGAGGCGGGCCGCACCCTGCGCGAGCCGCTGCGCGCGCTGGAGGAATGGTCGATCGCGTACCTGGGCGACGTGTCAGCGTCGCAGGAAGCCTACGACCGCGCGGATCGACATCCTCCCGACTCCACGGATCGCGACAAGTAACGCTGCGATATCGGCGCTACTTACTGCTGAGAGTCACATCTCCGTCGTCGGGGCGGGGACTGTGCAGTAAATGGGTGCTTCTGGCCCGCCAGCGCCAGGTCAGCAAGGCTCAGGCCGCCGCGGCGCCGGCAAATGCCTCCTCGAGCGCCTCGCGGGCATACACCGTGACCAGATGGCGAAGGTACTCGGGGGAGGCTTCGCCGCCGGGCAGCGGGGCACAGTCGGTCCCGGCCTGCGCGGCGCAGGCAGCCGATCGCGGGGCGAAGTCGGCGGCCGTGGCGCCGAGCAGGGCGGTCGCGTCGGCCGCGAGGGGCTTGATGCCGACCGAGCCGACGATCAGCCGGGCCTCGCCGACGGCGTTCCCGCTGAGGGTGATCTGCGCGGTCACGGTGACCGCTGGCCGCTCGGTCAGCTTCATGCGCCGGTGGGAGAGCCCCGTGCGGTCCGGGCGGGGCGGCAGCTCGACCGCGGTCAGCAGCTCGCCGGGGGCCAGGACGGTCTCATACAGGTCGGCAAGAAATCCTGCCGCGGGGATCCGGCGGATCTGCCCGCCGAGCTGGGACTCCAGCGTGGCGCCAGCCGCCATCAGGAATGAGGCCGGGTCGGAGTGCGGGTCGGCGAAGCACAGGTTCCCCCCGATGGTGCCGACCGCCCGGACGCGCACGTTCGCCACCTGGGAGATCATCATGGCCATCTCCGGATAGGCGGCGCGCACGGCGGCGGACGTCTCAACCTCGTGATGCGTGGTGGCCGCGCCGATGCGCAGCACGCCGCCGGAACAGGCCGTGACGCCGCGCAGGCCATCCACCCGCTTCAGGTCGACCAGGTGCTCGTAGGTGGTCAGTCCAAGCTTCATCGCGAGCAGCAGCTCGGTGCCGCCGCAGTAGGCGGCCGCGTCGTCGCCCAGCTCGGTGAGCAGGCGGGAAGCCTCCTCGACCGTGCCGGGGCGGTGCAGGTGGAACGACGGCAGCTTCATCTCGGTTCCGCTTCAGCTGATCTTCAGCTCTTGGATGCGGCGCCACACCCGCTCCGGGGTGAGCGGCAGCGCGTTCATCGGCACGCCCGCGTCGGCCAGTGCGTTGACGATCGCGGCCGGGACCGCGGCCAGCGCACCCTCGCCGCAGCCCTTGGCGCCGAAGGGCCCCGGTCCGTCGCCGTTCTCGACGATCGTGCACGTCATGCTCGCCGGCATGTCCTCGAACGCAGGAATCCGGTAGTCGAGCAGCGTGTCGTTCAGCACCATGCCGTCCGGCGCGAAGTGCATCTCCTCGAACAGGGCGTTGCCGAGGCCCTGCAGAAGGGCGCCTTCGTCCTGGCGGGCGACCAGTTGCGGGTTGATGGCCTTGCCCACGTCGGCGACGGTCGACGTGCGCAGCACGGTGATCACGCCGGTCTCGAGGTCGACCTCCACCTCGACCGCTGCGACACACACCTCCCAGAACACTGGCCCCTCGGCGTAGGAGCCGCTGCCGCCCTCGGGCTGGACGCGGCCGTGGCCGATGAGCTCACCGCCGTCGAAACCGAACCGCGCACGGACGAGTTCGCCGTGGGTAATCGACCGTCCGCCCTGGTCCTCGATCCGGCCCTCGGCCGTCCGCAGCAGCCCGGGCGGGGTCTCCAGCTTGGCCGTGGCGGTCTCGAGCAGCGCGTCCAGCACGCTCTGCGCCGCCCGCTGCACGGCCAGACCGGCCACCGTCGTTGACCTGCTCGCCCCGGTCGACCGGTCGTAGGGCGTGTACCTGGTGTCGGTGCCGCGCATCACCACCTTGCTGACCGGGCTGTTGAGCACGCCCGCTGCGATCTGCGCCATCACGGTGCGCGCGCCCTGGCCGAGTTCGGTGGTGCCGACCAGCACGGTGACCGAGCCGTCCGGGCCCATGCGGACCGTGGCCATGCTGACGGGCTGAGCGCCGGCCGCGAGCAGGCCAACCGAGACGCCGCGGCCGCGACGGTGGCGCCCCCGCGGGACGGTCTCCGGTGCCCGGGGATAGACATCCGCCGATGTGCCCGACCAGCCCACCGCGGCGGCCGCCTTTTCCACGTCGCCGGTCAGGTCCGCGTCGAGCGGCTTGCCGCCGGGGCGGACCTCCTCCCCCGGCCGCAGCAGGTTCCTGCGCCGGATCTCCAGGCGGTCCATGGACAGCCGGCGGGCCACCTCATCCAGCTGCGACTCCCCGATCCACTGCAGGTGGGTGGCGCCGAACGCACGGTAGGAGCCGGACGGGCTGGTATTGGTGTACACGCAGTGCGCCGCCGACTCCACGGCGCGCCAGCGGTAGGGTCCCGGCGCGGCGTCGCCGGCCGTGGCGGTGACCCGGGGGCCGTTGTCCGCGTATGCCCCGGTGTCCATCCAGGCCTCCGCGCTGCGGCCCAGGAGGGTGCCGTCCGCGGCGGCAGCGGTGCGCATGCGGCACTTCATGTTGTGGCGCCGCGTCGTGATCATGGACTCGTTGACGCCGTTGAGGATCCGCACCGGCCGGCCGGCCTTGCGCGCGATCGCCGCCGTCAGCGGCTCCATCTTGGTGTAGGACTTGCTGCCGAAGCCGCCGCCGAGGAACGGGACGATGATCTGGACCAGGTCGAGCGGCAGCCCGAACAGCGCCGCGATCTCCTGGCGGACCAGGAACGGGTGCTGGCAGGAGGACCACAGGGTCAGCTCGCCGCCGTGCCACTGCGCGATCGTGGTGTGCGTCTCCATCGAGTACTGGTAAACGGCGGGGAACGTGTACTCCCCCTCGACGACCACCGCGGCATCCGCGAAGGCACCGTCGACGTCGCCGCGCCGGAACGAGTAGCTGTAGCAGATGTTGCCCTCGGCGTCGGGCAGGTTACCCAGGCCGTGGGAAGCGCCCGGCCGGGCCACCTGCTCGTGCACGAGCGGGGCGTCCTGCGCCAGGGCCTGATCGAGGCACGCCGCGACGGGCAGCTCCTCGTACTCGACGTCGATGAGCGCGATCGCCGCATCGGCGGCGGCCTGGGACTGCGCCGCCACCACCGCCACCGGCTCGCCAGCGAACCGGACCTTGCCCAGGGCCACGATCGGCCGGTCCCGCAGCGCGTGGCCGTAGTAGGGGTCCAGGTCGGAAAGGTCCTCGGCGGTGAGGACGGCAACCACGCCGTCCGCCTTCCCGGCGGCCGCGGTGGAGATGGACGTGATCCGGGCGTGTCCCACCTGGCTGCGCAGGATCGCGCCGTAGAGCATGCCGGGCAGCCGGATATCCCCGGTGTACTCGGCCTGGCCGGCCAGCTTCAGCCGGCCGTCCGCGCGCTCGACGCTCTGCCCGACGGCGTTCATGCGGGGTCGCCGAGCAGCTCGGCAAGCGCATCGAGGATCGAGTGGTAGCCGGTGCAACGGCACAGGTTGCCGTTCATCGCCGTGGCGATCTCGTCGCGGTCGCCGCCGAGGCCCCGGCCGGCCAGCGCCTTGGCCGTCAGCAGCATTCCCGGGGTGCAGAAGCCGCACTGGACGGCGGCGTGGCGCATGAATGCCTCGACCGCTCGGCGGTGGAAGCCCGACCCGGCCAGGCCCTCGATCGTCTCCACCTCACGCCCGTCGATGTCGGCCGCGAGGAAGCAGCACGAGCTGACCGGGTTCCCGTCCACCAGCACCGTGCAGGCCCCGCACACCTGGACCTCGCAGGACTGCTTGGTGCCGGTCAGGCCGAGCCGGTCGCGCACGAAGTCGAGCAGCAGCTCCTGCGGGGCGACCTCGCCCTCGAAGTGCCCGCCGTTGATCGTCGCCTGAACCCGCTGCATCATATAGGGGCGTCCAGCATACGGCACCAGTCTGACCAGTATTCCTCCGCGAACTCCTCCTGGTATTTGCTGGCCGACAGCTCGCGGGCCACGTCACGCCCGATCGGCACCGTCTCGCCGAGGGTCCGCGCGATGAACTGGATCCGCGCCGCCCGCTCCAGGGTGAGGGCGGTCAGCACCGCCCAGCTGATGTCCTCCCCAGCCGCCAGGATGCCGTGGTTGCGCAGCAGCACCGCCCGGCCGCCGCCTAGCGCCCGGGCCACCCCCTGGCCGTCCCGCGGCGTGGTCACCAGCCCGGCCGTGCCGTCGAAGACCGGCACGCCATCCGGGAACAGCAGGCCGTCGTGGGAGAGCAGCTCGAGGCCGCCGACCGTCGCGCCGAGCGCGATCGAGTACATCGGATGGGTGTGGATCACCGCGCCGACGTCCGGCCGGGCCAGGTACGTCTCCAGGTGCATGATCGTCTCGAGGTGCGCGCCCGGGGTCAGGTACCCGGCCGGGTCGTCGAGCGCGATGCCGATGACGTCCTTCGGCTGCACGTCGCGCAGCGCCTTGCCCTTGCGCTTGATGTAGATCGTGCGCCCGTCCGGCCCGCGGACGCTGGCGTGGCCCAGCGTGAGATCCTCCTGGCCGAACCGTGCGATGATCCGGCAGGCCGCTGCGACCTGCCGGACCGCTTCCTCCGCCGTGGCCGGCGGCCCCGCCCCCGGGTAACTCACCGCCGCTCCGTCGGCGGGTAGCCCGGCGAGGGGAAGGAGAAGACCATCACCAGGTCATCCTCGCCGGGGTTCATCACCGTGTGCCAGAGCCGGGCCGGGACGTGGAGCGCCTGCCCGGCGGTCACCGGGACGTCCCCGGTCTCCAGCCGGATCACGCCGCTGCCGCTGACGATGTACGCGAGTTCCTCGACCGAGTGCGAGAGGTCGGCGGTCGCGGTGCCCGGCTTGAACACCGAGTAGCCGATCGCCGAGACGTTCCCGCCGACCGTCTGCTCCGACACCAGTACGCGGGACCAGCTCCCGCCCGCCAGCTCGACCGGAGGCACGTCGGCCAGCGTCACCACCGTGATGCCGTTCAAAGCTGCCAGACCCCGTCCTTGACGATGTATTCGCCGGTATCAAGGATCTGCAGCGACACGTTGTGGCACACGCCGTCCAGGTGCAGGACGCTCCGGTTCTGGCCGCCCGGATAGCAGTTCTGGTTGTCGCCGAGCGCGAAGTGAACGGTGCCCTTGCGGCCCTTCTCCGACGGGTCGCCCACCGGCGCGAAGTCGCTCGTCCCGAACGCGAACTCGGCGACGGTCTCGGTCCCGGGCACACCGGTGATCACGTCGAGCAGCCGGCGCGCTTCCGCGCCGCCCTCGATCGCCTGGTACTTGCCGTCCTCCACGTGCCAGGTGATCGGGTCCTCCACGTGCCGGGGAATGCCAATGCCGAGCATGTTGCCGTCGATGACGATGGTGCCGTTGGTCTGGTCTTCGACCGCGGCGTAGGCCACCTCACCCCAGAGCGGTGCGGGCCCCATCATCGCGCCCGGCTGCTTGACCGGGACCACCTCGAGCGCGGGCCGCCGCTCGATGCTGACGGTGACGTCGGTGCCGGCCGGGGAGGTGACGCGGACCCGCTTCTTGCCCTCGAGCCGGGCGATGGCCTTCTTGGCATTGCCGATCGTCGCCTCGATGTCAGCCACCGAGATCGGCCAGCGGCCGAAGCCCTCCTCGATGGACCCGATCCGGGCCATGTTCGCCACCGATTCCTTGACCGCGGGCACGTGCGCGAAGCGGTTGGCCCACTCCAGGTTGGTCATGATGATGATCTGGTCCGAGGTGACCATGGCCTGGTGCAGGTTGCGCGGGGGCACCATGGGGAAGTGCGTGTCGGCCAGGGCCCGGCGGATCTGCGTCTCGTTGTTGGCCACGATCGGCAGGCCGCCCCGCTCGGAGACCACGGTCGCCACGATCTCCGCCTCCGGCTTTCTCCGGTTGTCGGTGATGATCGTGACGACGTCGCCCTCCTTCACCTCGAAGCAGGTGTCCACCACTAGTTCGGCCGAGGCGCGCATCTGGGCTTCGGTGCGAGGTTCCTCTGTCATTGCGGCGAGCCTTTCTCTTCGAGGGCCGGGAGGACATCGGCGGCGAAGCGCTCCACTTGGCCGAACTGGTCAAGAGCGCCGAAGCGGCAGACGAAGTGATCGACTCCGGCTGCACTGAACCGGCGGAACCACTCCGCCACGGTCTCCGGGGTGCCCGTCGGCCCCCAGTTGGACAGGTCCACGGACTTGCTGAGCTCCGGGTAGTAGCTGGAGATGTACTCACCGAACGCGCGCGACGCCTCCTCGGCCGAGTCGCCGATGTTCATCGTGACCTGGTAGGAGACGGTGTACCGGGAGAAGTCCTCGCCGAGGTCGGCGGCCGCCTTCCGCAGCGCGGTGATCTGCTCGGCCACCTCCTCCGGGTGCATGGCCCGGCAGCAGGTCATCCAGCCGTCGCCGTACTTGATCACACGGGCGCAGGCATCGCGCATCCGCTTCTTCGCGACTTCGGGGGCCAGGTCCCCGGTCAGCCTGATGTTCGAGACCACCCACGTCGGCGGCGGCTGCTGAACCGGCATCAGCGGGCCCATCTCGGTGCCGGAGTAGAACGAGACATCGTCGAAGTCGTAGTGCTCGCCGTGGTGGCTCACCTTGCCGGTCGTCCACAGCGACCGCAGCACGGCCAGGCCCTCCTCGAAGACCGCCGCGCGCTGGCCGAACGGTAGGCCGAGTGCCTCGAATTCGCGCCGCACCCCGTGTTCCGGGTTGCCCATGCAGGCGCCGAGCACCGTCCGGCCGCCGCTCAGCTGGTCCAGCGTGGCCCACTCCAGGGCCAGGTAGAGCGGGTTCCGCGTCGAGGTGACCAGGCACGCCGTGCCGAGCCTGGCCCGCGTGGTCCGTTGCGAGATCGCAGACAGCAGGCTGATCGGCTCGTACCGCGGCTTGGAGAACAGGCTGTCGCCCACCCAGACGGAGCCGAAACCCCGCTGCTCGGCGAGCTCGGCGAGGTCAAGCACGTCGGCCAGGGTGTAGTCGGAGGTGATCAGCGGTTCACGGTTGTTCAGGTTGACGCCAAACTCCATGTGTCCTCCGGGATCGCTCAGACTCCGGGGCCAACGTAAGTCGCAAAACTGCCGACTG
>Ga0335073_10009888_pt1 | contig 13388 bp, 19 predicted proteins | sample Lox_Sample_22_FD_207093 | JGI IMG/M metagenome (GOLD analysis project Ga0335073, IMG submission 207093) | Soil microbial communities from Loxahatchee National Wildlife Refuge, Florida, United States - Lox_Sample_2.2 | ecosystem: Environmental > Terrestrial > Soil > Wetlands | place: USA...
ACAAGGAGATGAATATGAAAGCAGTTGTTGTCCACCAATATGGCGGTCCTGAAGTACTCAAGTTCGAAGACTACCCTGATCCGGTGCCGGGTCCGGGCGAGGTGCTGGTGCGGGTCGCCGCCACCAGCGTGAATCCGATCGACTACAAGCGTCGTGCTGGATTAACCAAGGATTTTTATCCTCTCCAGTTCCCGGGCCTGATAGGGGTCGATCTGGCTGGGACTGTGGTCAAGACTGGGCCGGAGGTGGAGGGCTTTTCCGCCGGCGACCAGGTGTTCGCTATGGCGGACAATACTTACGCCGAGCTTTGTGTGGTGAAAGCAGCGGTTCTGGCCAAAGTTCCCAAGGGGCTCGATTTGATCCAGGCGGCGGCGCTGCCGCTGGTGACGACCACCGGGAACCAACTGCTTTCAGCTACCGAAATCGAAGCGGGCCAGACGGTTCTCGTCGTGGGTGCCGCCGGTAATGTCGGACGTTCGGCGGTATTCACCGCGAAGCAACGCGGGGCGACTGTGATCGCGGGGGTTTTGAAAAGGCAGATGCAGATGGACGATACGAAGACTGTGGGCGCGGATCAGGTGGTCGCAACCGACGACGACACCGCGATTGCGAATCTTTCGATGCTCGATGCCGTGGCGGATACGGTCGGCGGGAGAACCGCCGAGAAGCTGATTGCCAGGGTCAAGCCGGGAGGAGTGTACGCATCGGTTGTCGAGGCGCCGCAGAACGCGGCGAAGTACCCATCTGTAAAGGTGGTGCACGTATTCTCGAAATTCGACAGGAAAACGCTCGAGTTCATGGCCGAAGCGGTGCGAGATGGCAAGCTGGTAATCCCGATTAGCCAGAAACTGCCACTCAGGGAAGCGGCCGAGGCTCAAGCAGCGGCAGAAAAGGGTGGTACCGGGAAGATCTTGCTGGTGGCTTGACATTATTTTGCCAACAGAAGAGACGAAAGGAAAAGCGGAAATGAAAAAGGGTGTGCGCGGAATCAACCCCGCTTCGAAGCCGAGTGGCGACGGGTGCGTGGAATGCCTCACGTCACCGAAAGGCTGGTGGTTTCATCTCCGCCGCTGTGCCGAGTGCGGACACATCGGATGCTGTGACAGTTCTCCGAGTCAGCATGCGTCAAAGCATGCGGCGGCAACCGGGCATCCGATCATTGCCAGCTTCGAGCCGGGTGAGGACTGGTTCTACAACTACGAGAAGCAGGATTACGAGAAGCCGGGGAAGATCAAAGGCCTGGAATTGCTTCCCCCGCACGCGCATCCCGAAAGTCAGCCCGCGCCTGGACCCGCCGGACGGGTGCCAGCCAACTGGGAATCACTCCTGAACTAGTGGCCGGTTTCAGAGACGCCCTCAACTGGTTCAACCACGACAGTTGATTTGGTAAGCGATAAACAACAGGACGTTCGAAGCTTCGCTCAGTGCAGGAGGCGATTCGCTCCCTGGTGAAGCGCGCAATCAGGAACTTGTATAATCCGCGGATGCAAGGAATACCGTGGGGCACAATTGTGCTCGGCTCGCTGTTGCTCATCTCGGCCGGCTCGACAGGAGGACAGCAAGTGCAATCTTCGCAGCCGGAAAAGTCGCAGCCGCCCGTCAAAATGGAGCAGCGCGGGCGCATCCTTGGAATCGGCGGCGTCTTCTTCAAATCCGCGAACCGTGATCGGATGCGCGAATGGTATTCGAAGCATCTTGGGCTGACTGACAAAGGCCAAGGCGTGATGCTTCCGTGGCGCGAACACGACGACCCGCAGAAGGAACACGTCACAGTTTGGACTGTTTTTCCCGCCTCCACTAAGTATTTCGATCCCAGCCCCGCGCCGTTCATGATCAACTACATCGTGGACGATATGGATGCTTTGCTCGACCGCTTAAAACAAGAGGGAGTAAAGATTGACGCCAAACGAATGGATGAATCCTACGGTCGCTTTGCCTGGATCTATGACTCGGATGGGAACAAGATTGAGCTCTGGCAGCCGCTGCCCGCAAAGCCCTAACCCTAGCAACCAGCTGCTGCGTCGATCACCCCAGCAACTTGCCGGCAAGCCAGTAATCGACACTGAACCTTCCCGGACCGGAGCAGATCATCCAGATAAAGAAGAGCACGTACAATACTTCGGGAAGGTAGAGGAAATCGTCGAGCCAGCTAAGAGGTGAAAGTCCTTTGGGCAGGGTGGAAATCGCGCTGGTCACGGTGGCGACAATCATATCGATCAGTAAAGCCCCGCTGGCCGGGCTCGAAAGCAACCCCATGGTCACCAGGGACCCGCCAACGAACTCGACACCCGCCACGAAATACGCCGTCTGGCGCGGAAACGGGATTTTGGCCTCAACGAGGGTGTCGTAGACAGGTTTCGTACCGCCGGCAACAAACAGTTTGTTTGCCCCGGAGATGGCGAAAAACAGCCCGATCGAAACCCGCACCAGCAGGATGGCATATTGTTCCAAGTCACTGTCACCCTGCAATGCAAACTGCACCAACCGTTTCCAATCCATCTGTTATCCCTCCATGGGAAGATGTGCTCCGGGTCTCGAGATTATGTGTCCATCCGTTCGACCCATTGCGCGCGAAATGCAGGAGGCGGGAATGGATCCGCAAAATACTGGGTTTCCCGCGCAACCTTGTCGCCCCTGAACTCCATGATGCTGACGGTGTGGGACGGCTTGCCGTCATAAGTCAGGATCAATTCGGTGACCCACAGATCACCGCTGCCAACGATTCGTCGGATAGTAAACCGCTTTTTGCTGGGCTGACTGGCGCGCTGGTTCTGTATGTTGCTCCGGCCGCGGGTCCGCTCGCCTGACTGCGGGTAGTCCAGCACTGCGTCCTCGTGGTAGATGAGGTGCTCGGTTTCAAAGTCGTTGGCATCGGATGCGGCCCAATGCTGATCCAGTGCCGCACGGATCTCTTGATCCCGCGCTCCAGGATACTGCTCCTTCTTTTGTTGATCGCTCATCTCCAGCCCGTTCATTTTCAGCCCTCAATGTTGACAAAAAGCTAAATCTGTTGCCCGGGAGCGTGATCACAGCAGCCGGCCTGGCGCGATTTGATCTAAGCAGTATCCCAGCCGATTTTCGACATCCCCGGCCTGGAAGCACGCCGGTCATTCATTCAATTCGCATCCATTGAGCCAGAACAAAATGGGCCGTGCAATTGGACGATGGTATCACCGACGCTCTCGTATCAAGCGTAGTGGGTCGGGCGAACGCGAACGGGTAAGCCAGCACCCACGGTCACGGAGTTCCCTCGGTCAAGTCGCGCGATTTGTGATGAGTTGATACAAGGTATCGCCAATACCATCGTCTAATTGTTTTACTCTCCTACCTCTGGCTTAATCGCAGTGGTTCGAGATGCAGGCCGATCCGGCTTGGACAACTTTTCTTGTGAAGGAGAACACCCCATGCCTGAACTTGTGACGAAATCTGTGGCGAAGGAACGACAAAAACATAAGATAGAGACACGCACCGCCGTGGAACGTCGCGGGGGCTTTATCATGGCTGCGACGGCCGCGGCAGGGCTCGCCGTCCTCGTCGCCACGGCCGTTTATGCACAAGACAAGGATAAGTACTCGCTGAAATCGCCCAGCGGAATCGCCTTCTCCGACTTCAGGGGATATGAGGATTGGTCAGTAGCCTCTTCCGCCCGCACCGACGAAGTACTCAAGGTGATCGTTGCCAATCCGCTAATGATCAAGGCGTATAAGGCCGGCATTCCGGGTAACGGCCAGCCTTTCCCGGAGGGCTCCATGATCGTGAAGCTCCAGTGGAAACCGAAGAAGAGCACGGAGGCCCAGTTCGTCGTGGATGTGCCCGACGTGTTTAAGCAGGCATTCGTCATGGAAAAGGACAGCAAGAGATTTCCGAAAACCGGCGGATGGGGGTATGCGGTGTTCAACTACGATGCCGACTCGGACCAGTTCACGGCCGATGCCAAGAGCCTCTCAGACTGCGGAAACGCTTGCCATACGGCCGTGAAATCGAAGGACTACATCTTCCACCCGTACCAGAAGCGTTGAACGGGGCGTGCTCCGAAATCAGTTACCGGGCGCGGCACGCGGAGTGAGACGATCAATTACAAGGAGCGGTTTATATGTCAAATGAGAGAACAGCCGTCATAACGAGACCACAACAAGGTATGATTGCAGCGCATCAGCCGGGCCAAGACGTTTTCAAATCCGTCCTGTCCGAAGACATCGACTGGAAGCCCTTCGCGGCGTTCCCCCCTTCGGTCCGCCTGGCTGTGATCGTGGGTCAGCCCTCGGAAGCCGGCCCTTACACGATCCGGGTCCGAGTGCCCCGCGGCGTTAAGCTGATGCCACACCGACATCCGGAGGATCGAGTCTACACAGTTATTTCAGGCGTCTTCTACATCGGCCTGGGCGATCAGTTCGATCCGGAAAAGCTGGAGGCATATCCGCCCGGAAGCGTCATTGTTCTGCCGGGCAATACCTCTCATTTTCACTGGGCGAAATCGAGTGAGTACGTCACGCAAGTGACGGCGATTGGGCCGCTCGGACTTGAATACGTCAGGGCGAACGACGATCCGAGAAACCACAACTCTTAGGAGCCTCTGCACGATTTCCGCCCGCTCCGGCGCAGCAGCAAGAACGAGAGAAGGTGGCCTAGGAATCGACGAGGGACGGATGAAAGCCGCCGTGGCGGGTTAACATGCTTCGATCGGTCTGTTGTTTTGCGTTCCGAGACAATCGATGTATGTTCGCAAAGGAGGAGACCAGCTATGTGTTTCTCAGCCACCGCCAACTTCGTAGGCAGCGGAGTCCTGGGCGCCGTCGGCGTGGTCACCTTGACCAAGGTGAAGCACCGGCGCGAACTGCTTTTCGCAGCGCTCCCCATGCTATTTGCCGTTCATCAGCTTATCGAGGGATTCGTCTGGCTGGGACTGGATGGGATTCTTTCGCCTGCCGTGGCGCACGACATGGGTGCGGCGTTCATGCTTTATGCGCAAGGGCTCCTCCCCTTTTTGCTGCCGCTCAGCGTGCTTCTGTTCGAGCCGAATGCGAAGAGCCGCGGCAGGATGTTGCCGTTCCTCGTACTTGGCGCAGCAACTGCGCTTTATATTTTGTGGGCGCTGACGGCATTCCCGTTACAGCTGTATGTCAAAGGAAACAGTATCGTGTACATCAATCAAGCGACCAACAACACAGCGGTTGCGTTGCTTTATGTGATTGCAACTTGTGGTTCGTTGTTTTTTTCGAAGATCAAAATGATGGTCATCTTCGGCGCGGCAAACCTGGTGATACTGCTGGTTGTAATGGAGGTCAAGCGATACGCGTTCACCTCGTTATGGTGTGCGTACGCAGCGGTTGCGAGCGTGATCATCCTCGCCTACTTCTGGAGAAGCCACAGAGAGCGGCCGTTCCTGTATGCCTAGGAAGGCCGTCAGGAAATTCTATGACACTAAAGACTACCCCGATATCCTTAGGAATTTGGACAACATAAAAACCGGAAGTGGTGTATGTTGCCCGGAACCAAGGGCGTGCGTCTCGGTTTCCCTCGAACTATGAAGCGAGTGGGCCACAAAGAAAACAACGTGGTGTCGAAAACGCAGCGCGTCAAGGTGGCTGTCGTCCAAGCGGCTGCAGTTGTTTTCAATCGTAAGCGCACTCTGGAGAAACTTCACGCACTTGCGCGCGATTCGGCGCGGCAGGGTGCCCAGTTGGTTCTTTTCCCAGAGGCGTTTATCTCCGCCTATCCGCGAGGACTCGACTTCGGCGCGGTGGTTGGTGCGCGGTCGGAGAAAGGCCGTGAAGACTTCCGTCGATATTGGGAGAGCAGCATAGACGTGCCTGGTCCGGCGGTGGAGGAACTTGGCCGGACCGCGCGCAGCAACAGCATTTATCTTGTCGTCGGTGTAGTCGAACGGGACGGCGGCACTCTTTACTGTTCCGTGTTGTTCTTTGCTCCTGACGGCAGCTTTCTGGGCAAGCACCGGAAGGTGATGCCAACCGGATCGGAGCGTCTGGTGTGGGGTTTCGGCGACGGATCGACGCTTCCGGTGTTCGATACCCCCCTGGGGAAAGTAGGTGCAGTAATCTGCTGGGAGAACTACCTGCCTCTGATGAGAGCGGCGATGTACGCGAAGGGCATCGAGATTTATTGCGCGCCGACCGCCGACAGCCGGGACTCCTGGACCGCAACGACGCGGCACATCGCTGTGGAGGGACGGTGCTTCGTGCTGGCCTGCAACCAGTTCAACCGGCGGCGTGATTTTCCGGTGGATTACGATGCAGTGTATGGCACCGACCCCGAAGCGGTGGTTACGCGCGGTGGCAGCTGCATCGTCGATCCGTTTGGGAATTTTCTCGCCGGGCCAAACTTTGAGGATGAGGTGATTCTTATCGCCGAGATTGATCGCGGACAGATCATCCGCGGCAAATATGATCTCGATGTGGTAGGCCATTATGCGCGACCGGACATCTTCCAATTACATGTGGACGAGCGGCCCAAGCGTCCTGTAAGTACGCACTCCGGCCATACGACGAACAAAGAAGAATCGTCAGGTCGAGCTAACCGTCGAGCCCTTCCGGGGGAGAACAAATGAACTTGGCGACTATTGCGATATGGCCGCAGCCGCTCGGTCAACCGGAAGCCGAGGCCGCTCCATGTGGTGAGTGCTACTACGCCGAGCGGAGCGGTGCTTTCAGCGGTCGTTGTGTCTGCCAGATCTCGTAAAGGTATCCGTCTGGTCCACGGAAATACGTCCACGCTTCTTTATTGTCGCCAAACACATCAGTCATGAACTCGATACCCTTTGATTCCATTTCCTGCTTGGCAGCACGGACATCCTCGACCTGGAAGCCAACGACCGGACAATTGTGGAATTGGTAGTATCGACTCTCGGAGCCGAAGATCTCGAACAGTTGCCCCGACGGCAGCTCAAACTTCACCAACCCTTTGCCATCGTGAACGCGCCGAAGTCCGAGTATGTCCGAAAAGAAGCGCGAGGACGAGTTCAAATCGTTGGTTCGTACGCCCGCCCACGTATACCCAAGCACACGCACTGGCATCCTCCTGGTCGCACAGGTTGCGTCCAAATGGCAACTGGTGCATCAGAATACCATCTGCGTAGGAGTGATATCGGAACTAGGGAGGGTCACGATGGCAGAGGCTATTTCCAATCGACCGCAAGTGAACGGAATCCTCGAAACTTCACTCTACGTCGAGCGCCCGATCCAATCGGTCGAGTTCTATCGCCGGGTGTTCGGCTTTGAGCCGATTGACACCGATGAGAACGAGGGCATTACCAATGAGACGCGATTGTGTGCCATGCGTGCTGGTGACCGCAGCGTACTCCTACTGTTCAAGAAAGGCACTACAGCAGACACAAACGCAACTGGCGCGATCCACGTTGCCTTCGGCATTTCCAGGTCGGAACTACCAGCATGGGAGGCATGGCTGTCGCAGCAGGGGATTACGATTGAGCTAAGGAAGACTTGGAAATACGGCGGCGAGGCACTTTACTTCCGCGACCCCGATGGTCATCTGCTGGAGGTGGTCACACCTGGTGTATGGAGCATCTACTGACGCAGTCCCTCGGATAACTGTTTGTCATTTCGCCATAGCACTCACACCCCTGGAAGCGGACAGCTCATTCCGGGTGGCGTTGTGCGACACGGCCGTACTCGCGAGTCGCATCAAGCAGGTCGGTCACAGACGCGGGCTGCGTACCTCGCGCGCGGTTGCGGTCTCCAATCTCAAACGCGATCCGCCATTGTTGGAAGAGCACACGGTAGGCGTCGAGGAGACTGTGCTTGGGGTCGTAAATGTGAGTTGCCTCCGAGGTCACTCCGTTGAGTTCAACAATCTTCAGGTTCCGGCCCGCCATGAAGTCTTGCCGAGACGGAACACGGATGTCGAAACGTCCGAAGAAGAAACCGTCGAAGGTTTGGGCGATACGGTCGATGACTTCTTCCAGGGCGGGCGTCATGGTGTCGCTTCCGTCGAAAAAGATAGCCCCTCGACAATGAGTCCCAATCTCGACCAACTGAACTCTTTCCCCGAACGCCGGGACTTCTTGAACCTTCTCCGCATTCTTGCGCAGATAAAACTCTGACATGCATACGGCGCGGTCATCGGCGAGGATCAATTCTTCCAACGTTCGTTTTCCATCACCGACAAGGATGGGCATCCGTTTCTCCGTCACCGAGAGAATCTGGCCGCGCTCATCGCCGGGGTAGCGATAATAGAAAACTCCATACTCTTCGCCGGGAACATATTCCTGCAGGATAACCGGGTAAGCCGCAAGGGTCAGATACTCACGCAGCTTCCTCGACGATCGAACGATCGCCACTCCCGACCCTCGCTGCCCCGCATCAGGTTTCAACACGATGGGGAACTGCAGCCCATGCTGCCGCATAAATTCCTCGGCCTCAGCAATGCGCTGGGCAGGGTCTACGCATGTTAGAAGAGTGGAACACGGCAACCACGCAGCGGCATCTTTCAAATCGTCCAGGATCCGATGCTTGGACTCGCCCACGAATCCACCGGATGGAATCGCCGGGTTGGCCGCGGTGAATAACGTCCAACGTCGAAACTTGATGCCAAGATAAGCGATGTACGCAAGCACCGGCAGATAGAACAAGTAAGGAGGCCAAAACTCCCAGCGAGTCCAACGCTTCACGCGCCCGACCAGATAGAGTCGCCATCGAAGCGCCGCGCTGGTGGACGGCCGGCTTGGCTGAACGGAGTCGAGTTCAAGTGCGAGAGGCATGATGGAAGGGTGAACAGCAGACCTCTCTCACAAAGAGATTCGGGTGGGCAGGTCTTTTTCTGTCAATTTCTATTTCTGTTGTATCTGCTGGATTCATGGTGCAAGGGCTGCCAAGGAAATGACACATCCGTACGCTTTCGGACTTGAGCATAACTTCGGTATAACTCAGTGTTTTCACATCTTCCCGGTGGACGCACAGACTGAACGGCCCCGGTCCACCGGTGTGCGAAGCATGAAGTCTTCGCAGCCAGCCCACGGAACCGGCATCCGATTCATGGCGCGCCGTGCGGCACGCCACGCCACGCAGGCTTTCGGCTCGCTCGTCTGAGAGGCTCGAAGAAAACCAGTGCCGTGATTCCCACTCGTGGACCTGGCACTCAAGCTGATCCGAATTCCAACGCCACTCCCAAATCTCCTCTTCCGACGGAAATACTCCGACGAGCCGAAACGGCATCATTCCTGTGAAGTTCGAAGCGCCGAACACTTCGCGCAAGTCCGATAGCGATCGCGAATCAATGAAAGCCGGGATCACGCGTCCTCTGCTCCGTTTCTTGACATAGGGGGCACGCGGAACGATGTCATTCCAATTCAGCAGTGCGAGCGAGATTCCCCATTCGTTGGTGGCAAGCCATGTGCCGCCGTTGCCGTCGCTGGGATAGATAACCCTTGTGTCATCGACTTCATGGATCTCCGGAGGAAGCCCGGCACCGCGTGCGATTTTCTCGTCACGGTTCATCGCCATGAGGTATTCGTCGTTGTCGGTGACAACCGTCAGAGTGCACATAAGCCCACCGCCCCTGGGTCTCGAACAGAGCCTCGAACCCTCTCGCACTTTTGAATCCGCGCGCTGAACGATCTGGCGCCCTTGCTTAGCAGCCACGGAGCGAACAGCATTAAGACGGTCAGCACCCAGGGGAGCAATTTCTGATGGCCGCAGGAGTTTTTGGGAAGGAAGCGCCAGATGGCAAAGATCGCCGAGACCCAGACAACCGAGCAGAGCGCTGTCGTCTTGGCAAACCGCCGAACTGGGAACCGTAACGCGCCGGCGGCCAGATAAAGAGGTAGGCGGCTGCCGGGAATCGCGCGGCTCATGACCAAGGCCAGTGATCCCCGCGTGGCGAACCAGCTTTCAGCTTTGGCAATCGACGCGGGCCTTAGGTATTTCTGCAACCAGCGCGACTGTGTAGTGCGCTGTCCGAGACTGGAGCCCAGGCCATACAATCCCATGTCTCCCAGCCAGATACCCAAGAAGGTAGTCAGAAGTCCGATCCGCGGGTCCAAGCTTCCGCAAGCAGAGAGAGTCGCTGCCAACAGGGTCGCGCCATCCTCGTAAATGAAGGTGGCGAGAAAAATGGAAAGCGCCAGTGCTGCCTGCGTCTCCGGAAGTGAATGAGAGGAAAGCATGGGCGCTACGCTCGTTCCGCCGTTTCTGTTTCCAGATGCTTCAATGTGGAGGGAGCAACGCCAAATTCGTACGGCAGTTTCACTCCGACTCCGGCACAAAGGATTCTGAGAATGGCATAGTGGTGGATGGCGTGTCCGACGCAGAACATCACCTCCCGAGCCAGATTCGACTTCACCGCTTCCGCCTCGGTTTCGCCGTAAAATACGCTGTACGTCACGGCACAGTCCCGTTGAAGAAGTTCGCTGGAAAGGGCTCCGAATTCGTCGATCAGACCTTCGGTTGCGAGACGTGCGCACGTCACCGAGTTCTCCAGTTGCGGGTTCCGACGCCGCTGATCGTAGTTCACCTGGCCAGTCCGCACTCCTTCCGCCAAACAGAGAAAGTGATCGAGCACGTGCCGGTAGTGGGATCCCAATGACGCAGAAAACTCTCCCTCAAGCGGGCGAGAGTATATTTCGTCGCCGATGCGCTCCAAGAAGAGGCAGCCCTGTTGGAGGACATCTCTAACAGCGGTATTCAATGACCGAGTCAGCATGTCAGAACCTTTTCCCCAGTACCGGAATTTGCGTGGGGTGCAAGAACAGAGCACTGGCGCTCGTCGCAAATACGACGATGGCAAGGAAGAACAGGAGTCCCTTATCCCCCTGTACGTCGATTCCCAGAAAGGTCAGGTGGCTGGCGATAGCCCCGCCCGTAGCCGCCATCGCCAGAATCGCGCCTGCCCACACGAAACGCGGCGCCAGCAACAACACGGACGCGATTAACTCCATAATTCCCGATCCAATGCGTGCCGAGACCTCAACCGCACCGACTGACGCAGCCGGGAAGTAGCGGTGGACGAATATCCCGAGTTTCGTGAAGATGTAGATCGACTCCGGCGCTGCCGTGAACTTAAAGAAAAGCGTCTGCAGCAAAATGATGGCTGCGACAATTCGGCAAGCCCAACTGAAGATCAAGACTGGGGTGGTCATTTTCTTGGTGCTGGACTGACTCCTGGTTGGGATGACTTGGGTGCTCATGATGCGCTCCTCCACTTGCCGTACTTCTCAACGAGGCCAGGCCAATTCTCATCAGCCTTCTTCAGCATGCCTTGCTGGTCCTGGTTGAACTTGTTCTTGATATCAAGGTCGTATTGCATCAGCAGCCGTCCATTTACGATCTGCCATGCTTCGATTTTGACGGGGGCCTTGCGTCCCTGGCTCGCGCCGTAGGCGCAGTAGCCGCCGAACTGCGGCTCGTACTTCGCCGGCTCTTTGTCAAAGGTGGCTTTGTGTTCCGTGGAAGCGAAATAGTACTTCGCCCCACGATATTCAGACTGGAATTGCGCGTTGCCCTTGACCGGCCGATTGTCGGTAAAAAAGGCCACAGGGTCGTAGCCCTGGATGGCAATTCCGTTGTGATCCAAATTCTGCAGTTCTTTGGCGGACGCAACCGTCGACAACGCCATCAGCAGCAGGAAAGCAGAGAACAGACTCCTCATTTCCAAATCCCCTGGTTTTGCCGGTTCTTGAAATGTGTACTCGGCGATGAGACGCACCAAATCGTCAGAAGTGACACGAACAGGAAAGGCGGAATTACTGTCACCTTCCCGGTCACCGCGCATCACATGGGGAATAGCGTCGTCTTGAAATTGGTGGACTTGCCAAGCAGATACCTGGCGGCCTTCGCTGCGAGAAGAGTTGCTGGGAGGATCATCATGAACGCGACTGGCTTACGAACCCTGGCCGCTTCTTCGCCATTCGCTCGCCACGATAACGATCACAATGCGGAGACGGGCGGCCTGATGGAGGTCCACGGCTCTTACCGCGTGCGCCTCGCGTCGTCGGAAGCAGACCGCCTGGCGGCGTTCCGCTTGCGGTTTCTCGTCTTCAACCTGGAATTAGACGAAGGCCTGGATGCGGCCCACGCGACCGGCTACGACACTGACCACTTCGACGCGGTCTGCGACCACCTCATCGTCGAACATCCAGGTTCAGGCAAGGTCGTTGGAACCTACAGACTGCAGACCGGCGCGATGGCTTCCGCCAATGTTGATTACTACAGTGAACGTGAATTCGATTTCACTCCCTACAAGCGCCTAGGCGATTCCGTGATCGAACTGGGACGCGCCTGTGTGCACCGCGATCATCGCTCGACCGAGGTGCTTTACCTGCTGTGGCGCGGAATCGCGCAATATGCGATTCACCATGGCGGCCGCTATCTGATCGGTTGTTCTTCGCTGACTTCGCAAGACCCAGCCCATGGTACAGCGGTCTATCAGGCCATGCGGGAGTACTTGGTGGAGCCGCAGCTACGTACCACTCCGCAGCCGACCTTTGTGATGCCCTTGGCGTCCTCACAGAACGCAAGTAACACGATCCCGAAATTGCTGGGTGCGTACCTGGCGGTGGGCGCGAAGATCTGCGGTCCTCCTGCGATTGATCGTGAGTTTAAGACGATTGACTTTCTCACATTGATGGATCTAGAGGCTCTTCATCCTCGCGTGCGAGCCCGTTTTCTGAGGGCCTGATGGAATGCGAAAGCACTCCAGTTACCGTCTGTGTTTTGGGGTTTCTGACGCTACCGCCGCCTCGATTCTGTCTGGGGAATGACGCAGGGTTTGCGCATCGATTTTGAGCAGGCGACTGTCTCCCAGTTGGAAGAGATCCCCACGAATCGTAATTGGTTCCGCAATGAATTCGCGCAGCGCCTCGCGTCCCAGGGCCAGTCCATCAAGGCCGACCAGCAAGAACTGTTGCCGCCCGTCGGCCGTGACGAAGATCGGCGGAATCCCCCCACTCAGACAGCGCGCCGCGCAGTCGCGGTGAACCTTCCCTTGACCGGGATTCATCACACCCAGGTAACACTTGCTGTCTACGATTTCGCCGGTGAGGCTTACCAACCCCAAGTCATGAGCTGGCTCTTGGTCCGCTGGCGGGTCATTCAGCACCGTTATCGAGCCGGGTGTTATTTCCACCATCGTTCGGCTATCACGATAGATCAGCTGGCCCTGTAGCCGAACCTGTTTGCCATCGAAGCTGGCCACGAGGTCGTCAGCCCCGTGTTTTCCGGGCGCGACCAGCAGATAGCGCGAATACTTCTCATGTTGCCCGACGTCTCCCGGACGCGCGACTAACAGCGTTGGAAATGGACGCGCCTCAACAACGCCTTCAAAACTGCGCAGCTTCCCATATTCGAACGCGGAATTAGCAAACGGCATTTGTCCAACAACCAACACCAGAGCTGCAGTAATCGCAATCAGGCCAAGCG
>Ga0335073_10009889_pt1 | contig 13388 bp, 16 predicted proteins | sample Lox_Sample_22_FD_207093 | JGI IMG/M metagenome (GOLD analysis project Ga0335073, IMG submission 207093) | Soil microbial communities from Loxahatchee National Wildlife Refuge, Florida, United States - Lox_Sample_2.2 | ecosystem: Environmental > Terrestrial > Soil > Wetlands | place: USA...
GTACCAGCGCGATGTAGAGCTTGGGAAAAACGCCGTGTTCCTCATCCAGCGCCTGCGACAACGGCGTACCACCGCGCACACGGTCGCGCACGCGCTCAATCAGTTTCTTGGCGTGCTCGCCTTCGGGCAGATCCATCAGGATGCCCAGGGCGCGATCCAGCGGCTGTCCCGCACCGAGCAAGGTGGCGAGCTGGTGCGTGAACTGCGCAAGCTGATCGCCGTTGAACGGTCCGCGCTTGAACAGCCCGGCAAAACCGCTGCCGCCGGCGCCCGCATCAGCGAGCTTGGCTTCCAGCGGCGTGTGCCCCTGGTCCTGCAGGCGCACGATCACTTCATCGAGGCTGGCCGCCTCCATCTGTCCTTGAACGATTTCACCGGCGGCACTGACAGCGCGGTAGCGGAATTGACTCATATAAGAAAACGCTCTTCGCGTTCGCCTCCTCTTCCCTTCGGGCGACCCGAAGGCAGTCCCGTGGGAGAGGGAGCAAAAGCAGTTCGCTCTCCCACGAAGAGGGCGCGCGCGAAAGTGGCCGCATCAACCCTCCTGCGTGACACGCAACACCTCCTCGATGGTGGTGATGCCTGCCACCGCTTTGGCGATGCCGTCTTCGTACATCGTGCGCATGCCTTCGGCGCGCGCCTGCTTTTCGATCTCACCGGCGTCGGCGCGCTGCATCACCAGGCGGCGCAATGGATCGCTCATCACCAGGAATTCCATGATCGCGCGGCGACCGCGGTAACCGGTGGGATTGGCCGCGCTGCTGCCCGGTTTCCATAACCGGATCGGGCGTTCGTCGGTGTATTTCTCCAGCTCGAACTGCTTGATGACCTCCGGCGGCGCTTCATACGGAATCGCTGTTTCCGGATCGAGACGGCGCACCAGTCGCTGCGCGAGGATGCCGTTGACGGTGGAGCCGAGCAGGTAATCCTCCACCCCCATGTCGAGCATGCGGGTGACACCGCCGGCGGCGCTGTTGGTGTGCAGCGTGGACAGCACCAGGTGACCGGTGAGCGCGGACTGGATGGCGATGCGGCAGGTTTCCAGATCGCGCATTTCGCCGATCATGATCACGTCCGGGTCCTGGCGCATGATCGAGCGCAAGGCGTTGGCGAAATCCAGGCCGATCTGCGGTTTCACCTGGATCTGGTTGATGCCTTCGAGCTGGTATTCGACCGGGTCTTCGACCGTGATGATCTTCACGCCCGGCGTGTTGATCTTCGACAGCGCGGTGTAGAGCGTCGTGGTTTTGCCGGAGCCGGTCGGACCGGTCACCAGCAAGATGCCGTGCGGGCGCTGCAGCACCTCCACAAAACGTTCACGGAACGCATCGGTAAAGCCCAGCGACGCGAAATCGAACACGACGGTTTCGCGATCGAGAATACGCATGACCACCGATTCGCCGAAGCTGGTCGGCACGGTGGAAACACGCAGGTCCAGCTCCTTGCCCTGTACGCGCAGCTGGATGCGGCCATCCTGTGGCAAACGGCGCTCGGCGATATTGAGCTTGGCCATGATCTTGACGCGGCTGATCACCGCGGCGGTGGAACTGGAAGGCGGCGCCTCCACTTCATGCAGGACGCCATCGATGCGATAGCGCACCTTCAGGCGATTCTCGAACGGTTCGATATGCACGTCGGAGGCGCGCTGTTCCACTGCACGCTGCAGGATCAGGTTCACCAGGCGGATCACCGGCGCCTCGGAGGCGAGGTCGCGCAGGTGCTCCACGTCGTCTTCCTGCGCGGCGCTGCCATCGAGGTTTTCCACGATGGTGCCCATCGCCGAACGGCCCTGTCCGTAGTAGCGCTCGATCAGGTCGTCGATTTCCGAGCGCAGGCCGATGCACAGCGACACCGGCCGCCCCGATGCCAGACGCACGGCATGCAATGGATAGGGATCGGCCGGATCGGCCACCACCAGCATCAGCCCGTCTTCGCCGGAACGCACCGGCACCACGTGCTGCTGCTTGAGAAAGCGTACCGAGATATCCAGATCCGCCGGCGGCATGTCCGGCACATCCTTGACTGCCAGCAGCGGGGCATGCAGGCGCTCCGCCCAGGCTTCGGCAAGTTCGCGCTCGGAGACCAGGCCCAGCCGGGCCAGCAACGCAGTGAGGGTGCCTTCGGGCGACTCCTCGTGCAGGCGCCGGGCGCGAGCCAGATCGTTGTCTTTCAAGCGCCCACGCGCTACCAGCAGCGCGCACACTGCCGATTCGAGGTCATCCGTGGCTTTAGCGTTCCCAACGGACGCCGGCTTTACGACTGCCGACATGCTCCACCCCACTCGTAACTGCTCTGTTAATCATGCCTTTGCCCACCCGGCATCCCCTGCCGATGAACAGGCGAATCCCATTGGTAACACATCCGCAAAGCCGCTGGCGAGCTTTGCGTAGCAGGTGCTGGCGCGGACGGGTCAACCGTTCATGATGGACTGGGCGGTGAGATTAATGAATGGGACAATAAAAACTTAAAAAGGGTTCTCCATGCAGCTTATTGATATCGGGACCAATCTCACCCACGAGTCCTTCCGGCACGATTTCCCCGCCGTGCTCGACCGTGCCCGGGCGCACGGAGTCATCCGGATGGTCGTCACCGGCGCGTCACATGACGGTAGCGAACACGCCCTGGAATTGGCCCGCGCTCATCCTGGCCTGCTCTACGCGACGGCCGGCGTGCATCCGCACCACGCCGTCGACTACCACGACGCGACCGACCAGCGCCTGCGCGAACTGGCGCAGTTGCCGGAAATTCGTGCAGTGGGCGAAACCGGCCTGGATTATCACCGCAATTATTCGCCGCGCGATGTGCAACTGCAGGTGTTCGAGCGGCAACTGCAAATTGCCGTGGATGCGGGCAAGCCACTGTTCCTGCATCAGCGCGATGCACATCGCGATTTCATTGCCTTGTTGAAGCGCTATCGCGAGAAGGTTCCCGCCGCAGTCGTGCACTGTTTTACCGACACCCGCGAAGCGCTGCACGATTACCTGGCGCTGGATTGCCACATCGGCATCACCGGCTGGATCTGCGACGAGCGGCGTGGCACGCATCTGCGTGAATTCGTGCGCGAGATCCCGGCAGATCGCTTGATGATCGAAACAGATGCACCCTATTTGCTGCCGCGCACGGTACGGCCGCAGCCAAGTCATCGGCGCAATGAGCCGATGTATCTGAAGCATATCTGTGAGGAAATCGCGCGCGACCGTGGTGAACCCGTGGAGGTTACCGCGGCGAACAGCACTGCCACAGCGATCGCATTTTTCGGGTTGAACTAAGCAGGCTCACGTCACCGCGTATTCCCACAACCTCGTCGTCCCGGCGATGACAGCTTTAAGGATGCTCTGATCAAGAGACCAACACCCGTGTCTGCCCAAGCGGCAGATCGTCCAAGGCGTAGGCACCTATCCGCACACGGATCAGCCGCAAGGTAGGAAAACCCACCGCCGCCGTCATGCGCCGAATCTGCCGATTGCGCCCCTCGCGCAAGGTTATCGACAGCCAGCTGGTGGGAATGCTTTTGCGAAAACGCACCGGCGGGTCGCGCGGCCACAACCATGTCGGTTCCCGTGCGTGCTCGGCGACTGCCGGCAGCGTGGGTCCGTCCTTCAATGTCACGCCGCGACAAAGCGCCTGGATGGCTTCGTCGCTGATCGCTCCATCCACCTGCACCAGATACGTCTTCGGCTGCTTGTGCTTCGGATCGGTCAACCGATGCGCCAGCACGCCGTCATCGGTCAGCAGCAGCAAGCCTTCGCTGTCGTGATCCAGGCGGCCGGCCGGGTAAACGTCTTTCTGGCGCACATAGTCGGCGAGCGTGGGACGCCCATCATCGGTGGTGAACTGGCACAGCACGCCGAAGGGCTTATTCAGTGCAATGAGCATGGCGTTTTTCGTTCGCAGCCGCTTCCCTTCGGACACTGTGAAGGGAAGAGGGGTGAAGCCAAGGGTCAACGCTTGCGCTCGACCATCCGAGCTTCGCTATCAGTGTGCCGTCGTGCCCATCGAGGCGGGCGACGACGCTTTCGCCACTTTCACGAAACGCAAGGTCATGCGATCGGACTCGCCAATCGCCAGGTATTTGGCGCGATCCTGATCACCCAGGGTCAAGGTCGGCGGCAGGGTCCACACGCCCTTGGGGTAATCCTTGGTGTCCTTGGGATTGGCGTTGATCTCGCTCTGCGCATCGAGCTTGAAGCCCGCGTCGGTGGCGAGCCTGATCACATAATCGGTCGGCAAATAGCCCGAATCCTTGATCGCATCCAGGCTGGCTCCCGCGGCCGCGCGATGATCCACCACACCGAGCGTGCCACCCGGCTTGAGTACCGCATAGAACGCCTTGAACATCGCCTCCGCGGTGCCGGCCATGACCCAGTTATGTACGTTGCGGAAGGTCAGCACCATGTCGGCGGATCCGGGCGGCCCGAATACCGGCGCCTTTGGATTGAAGATAACGATGCTGGCCTTGCCGTACTCGGTGCTGTCGGCCGCAAACTTGCTGCGCAACGACGCGGCGTTCTGCTGGTCCTCGCCACCATTGCCTCCCGACACCGCGGCAATGTAATGCCCGTTGTCGCGCAGCAGCGGGGCCAGGATCTCGGTGTACCAGCCACCGCCTGGAGTGATTTCAATCACCGTCTGGTCCGGCTGCAAGCCGAAAAACTGCAAGGTGGCCTTGGGATGGCGATAGACGTCGCGCGCCTTGTCGGGGGCCGAACGCCAGGAACCCGCCAATACCGCATCCAATTGACCGGCCGTGAAATCGCTGGCGCTGGTGGGCGGCACCAGCTCGCCCGAGGGCTGATCCTGTCCCGCCTGCTGCGCGTGGGCCATGCCTGCGATCAACAGGGCGGCGGACAAACCGAAGGCAAGCCTGATCTTCATGACATCTCCTTCAACAGAGGGCGGCGGCGGCCACCGGCACTACGCGGGGAAGCGGGTATTTTACGATCAGTTTACGACCGCTGCGTCATTTGCATGCGAATTGCGACAGGTTTTCTGTCGTAGGGAAACACTCGATCGAGTCAGAGGAGTGCGGGATCAGCGCCGAATTCGCAACACAGCCGCTTCTGCACGAGGAACGAACCGGCACCCTCGCCGCTCTTCCCTATCCCCCATGGCGATCGGAAGGACCTGACCAGGGTCGCCTTAAAACGGGCGGGGGCAGACCGATTGCAAGCCATCAATATGCTCGTGCAAATCCGGGGCGATACCTTGCCACATGGGGTCGAGGATGAAATCGATGCCTTCATAGCGGGCCAGCTTGGCCGCTGGAATGAAGTCGGCGTCGCCGGCGACCAGGATGATCTGATCCACCTGCCGCTTGTATGCCAGGGCGGCGATATCGATACCAATTTTCATGTCCACCTGGGTCTGGCGCATATCCGGCTCGAAGTGCTCGTCGCCCAGCTCGTCCCAGAACAGCGACTCGTCGCGCAGTTGCTGATAGGCCTGGTGCTTGAGCTTCCACTCGCCGCGGTCCGCCAGTCGTCCGAGTCGCAAGGCCATCTTGCGCTGACGGCGCAGTTGATCGTGCAGGTCACGACGGAACGTCGCTGCGGCCGTGCGGGAGAAATCCATGCTTTCGCCGCTGATCGGCTTTACCAGCACTTTATCCAGTGGCGGACAGTCGTAGAAGAAGATGCGGTAAAGCGCTTCACGTGGCCGGTCCAACGCTTTGAGATGTTCCAGCGCCATACCGAAAACAGTCTTGGCGACGGTACGCGCGTCATTGGCATCCCGGTCTCCCCAGACCTTGCGGTAGCGTGCAAGGAAGAAAGCGCCGTCGACGAGGATGGCGGTACTCGGCATAGGAAATCCTTATTGAGCAGCAAGTACAACGAATGTGATGCGACACCGGCGGACAAAGGCCGGCCATGCATATTACGCCAATTGCCGCAGCATGGGTCAGGACAGCGTCACGCGGGCACCATCACACCGTTCGACGGGATTGGCATGCAGTGTTGCCAGACAACAGACAGGCACCGCTGCCGCCTGATTATTCGACACTCGGCTCTCCGCCTTGCGGCCCCCAGAAAATCACCCAGGTCGAAAAGTCTTCACTGAAATTCTCGAAGCGATGTGTGCTGCCTGCTTCGACAAACAACATATCGTGCGGCACGAAACGAGTGCGCTCACCGTTCTTGACGAAGTCACCGCTGCCGCTGATAACGATGTAGATCTCGTCCTGCTTGTGCGGGCCTTGCGCATCGATGTTCTCCGGCGCGTACAAGCCTGCTTTCATCGAGCCATGTCGAAGGCCGTAGTAAAACTTGAAGACGCCAGCTTCCGTCGGAAGATTTTCCCGCGCATCGGCCCATGAAAGCTTCCAGTCGCCTTTCTGCATACGGTGCCCAGCCTCAGGTGTTTTGACGGTACGTCAGGCCGCCTCATCGCATCCCAGCTGCGGCATCTGCGAGCAATACGCCTCCGCCTCGGCCAGCAGCCACTTGCGGAACGTGGCCATGCCGCGATGATCTTCCGAACGCGGTGGGTAGACGAGGTAATACGCCTCCGGATCCGGCACCGGCAGATAGCGGTCTCCAAGCACCACTAATCGGCCCGCATCGATCAGCGATTTCGACGTCACCATGCGTCCCATCGCCACACCGAGCCCTTCCAGCGCCGCGTGGCGCAATGCATCGACCGTATCCATGTGCGCCACATAACGACGCGGCGGCTTGCCGCCGTAATGCGCAAACCAATCGTTCCAGCGACTCGGGTTGGGATCACCGAGCACCGGCCAGTTTTCAAGATCGAGCGGATCGGCACCCGCCATGCGTTCCACCAACTGCGGCGCAGCTACCGGCGCAATCCACTCGCCGAACATGCGCTCGCTGCGCAGTCCCTGCCATTGGCCCTTGCCATAGCGCATGGCAACGTCGACGGCTTCGCGGTCGAAATTCACCAGGGCCGAAGTGGACTGCAGATTGAGCTCCAATTCCGGATGCGCCGCAAGCAAGCGTGGCAAGCGCGGCATCAGCCAACTGGAGATGATGCCCGGACTGGCGCTGAGGGTCAGCGCCTCATGCCGACGCTCGCGATAGCGCAACAGCGCATGCTCGATACCGTCGAAATGCTCGCCCACGGCTTCGAGCAGGTCGCAGCCTTCAACCGTCAACGTGACCCCGCGTGGCCCGCGCTCGAACAAGCGCCGCTCAAGGCGATCTTCCAACTGGCGCATCTGGTGGCTTAATGCACTGACCGTCAGGTTGGCCTGTTCGGCGGCACGCGAGAGATTGCCCAATCGCGCCACCTGCACGAATTGCTGCAACAGACTCAATGGAACCCGGCTCATCTTGAATGCCCCTCAAACCAGCCTTGCGAATATATCGCTTTTGCTGGCCAGACCGCCCCATTACCTTGAGCATACTCCAACCCCCACCGGGAACTCGCCATGCGCTCGCCATGGATCGATCTGCTGTTCCTGCACGGCCATGCCACCCCCGCCGCGCTGATGTGGCGCCCGGACGCGCCGGCCTCCATCTGTCGCTGCAAGACCGAACAAGTGGAGGCGGATGTGTCCCGCTTGCCGCTACCTATCTGCCTGGAAAAGTCGCCCGTTTGCTGCACCGGCCATTCACCGGCTTGATAACGGCCGGCGCAGACCCACCTCGGAAGCATCACGTGCCGCTGCAAGGCAGCGCATTTATCCATGCCATCCGAGGGGGTTTCCATGCAACAACGTCAACTGGGTCGCTCTGCACTCACCGTCGCTCCGCTTGCCTTTGGTGGCAATGTGTTCGGCTGGAGTGCGAACGAACAGCGTTCGTTTGAACTGCTCGATGCCTTCGTCGACGCCGGCTTCAACCTGATCGATACGGCGGACGTCTATTCGGCATGGGTGCCCGGCAATCGCGGCGGCGAGTCGGAGACCATCATCGGCAACTGGCTCAAGCGCAGCGGCAAGCGCGACAAGGTGGTGATCGCGACCAAGGTGGGCAAGTGGGTCGAGCACCCCGGTTTGTCGCCGATGAACATCCGCGCGGCGGTGGAAGGTTCACTCAAGCGTTTGCAGACCGATCATATCGACCTCTACCAGGCCCATGCCGATGACGCCACCGTGCCGCTGAGCGAAACGCTGGGCGAATTCGCACGACTCATCGAGGAAGGCAAAGTGCGCGTGATCGGCGCTTCGAATTACAACGCCGACCGCTTGACCGAAGCGCTCAACGTTTCCAGGCAACATAACTTGCCCCGCTACGAAAGCCTGCAGCCGGAATACAACCTGGTCAGCCGCGCCGACTACGAAAAAGAACTCGAGCCGCTGATCCGCCAGGAAAACATCGGCGTGATCAATTACTACGCCCTCGCCAGCGGCTTTCTCAGCGGCAAATACCGTAGCGAAGCGGACCTCTACAAAAGCAGCGCGCGTAGCGGCGCCGTGCAGAAATACCTCAATCCTCGCGGCATGAAGGTGCTGGCTGCGCTGGATGAGATTGCCGCAGTGCATAAGGCGACGCTCTCGCAGGTTGCGCTCGCCTGGCTGATCGCCCGTCCCGGCATTACCGCGCCGATTGCCAGCGCCACCAGCGTGCAGCAGCTCGAGGAATTATTTGGCGCAGTGAAACTCACGCTCTCTGCCGCTGAAGTCGAAGCGCTCAATAACTCGGGCGGTTGAAGTCTGATATTTTCCCGCGCATTTTTTGCGCAGCCGGTTCGCCGTCCCGACTAACGCCGGGACGGCGAAGGTTTCTTGAACCGCAAGCCCAGATACCTGATTGAAAACGCGACCGGCGTAAAAGCCAGCGCTGTCGCGAAAAATTTCATGAGGTAGGACGCGACGGTCCCGCCTTGTTGCTCCTGGATGGCGCAGTAGGTATTCGGCGCACAGGCGGATTTCCAGATCTGGAAAACAGCAAGAAAGCCGAAGATCAGGGTGGGAATCACCAGTACCGTCCAACCCAGCCAGTACTTGCCGGTGTTTGCGTCGACGCCATCGTGGTCACCCTCTTCGGCCAGATCATAGGCGCCCGCGTCCTGCATGGCCAAAATCTCGCTGGCTCGCACCAGCTGAAGTTTCGGCACAAAAAGGCGAACACCGCCCAGTGCATTGAACCAGAGCGGATTGGTTTCAACCGTGTTGGCGCCGGACAACTGCGCGTCTATCCCCTCAGCGTTCAGACGTCCTTGCAACACATAGGCTTCGATCGGCTTCAGATAACCGGAAAGCTGCACGTAATCCGGCGGCGGCAAGACTACCTTCCGGATATTGGGTGGCGCATCGCGGGATATATCCAGGCCACGCCGCCGTGCCTCGGCATGGGCGAGCACTTCGGCTGCATCGGTCAAGTCGCTGGAGTGAATCCTCTCAAGCAACGCATCGTCGGTGAGTTCGGCAAACAGTCGGATCAGGTCTTCCTGTTGCATGCATCCTCCTGGAGAGCGGTGCCCGCAAGGCATTGCCGCTCATCTGCGCCCTTTCAGCGCCATCTCGTAAGCCGCGTTGATTTCCTTGCAGCGGGTTTCAGCAAGCTGCCGGATATCCTCGCCCATCTGTGCAACCTTGTCCGGATGGTATTGGCTGATCTTGGTGCGATAGGCGCGCTCGATGTCGGCCTTGTCGGCGTCTTCGGCAACGCCCAGCACCATGAACCACGCCAGCGGCTCCGGTTCGAGCAGTTTCTGATCCTGCCGGCGATTGCTGTCCTTGCGCGAAGACGCCGGCCCTTCGTCGACATGCGGCGACAGGTAATTGCTGACCAACCGATAGCCGAACAGCAGGCCCGCGGCAATGACCACCATGTCCAGCGCAGTCATGGGTGCAGTCCCTCGAAGTCATCCAGATAGGCGGCCAAGGTGCGGGCGTCCGCGTCACCGGGCTCAAGAAAGCCGAGGCTGATGTGGATGCGTTCGCGCAGTATCGCGGTTAGCTCATGGATCGCCACTGCGGGGAGCACGGTTTTCGCGACCATGCGCAAATCCACCTGGAAGTGCTGGCGCAAACCGATTTTGCGGATGATGTTCAACGCGAACGGCGCACACAGCAACGCATCCAGCGCAACGGCCGCGACTGCTCGGCCCGACAGATTCAAGGCTTTCCGATAACGGTAGACCTGCGCCAGCATCACCACGATCACGGCATAGACCGTGGCTATCCATGCGAGCAACGCCTCAACGCTGGCTGATACAAACAGGACGTAAGGCAGACCCAGCACAAACAACGACAGCAGCAACAACGTCCAGGGAGAAACCGCCGCCAGGGCGACCCGCACACGGCGAAAACGGATCGCCTGCGTATTGCCCCCATGCACACCCTGCCGCGGCCAGCTCAGGCGAAACAGGGGTTGATGTGGAAACAAGGGTTGCGGCAGGAAAACGTGCCGACCTCCGAACTCGAAACCCGAGCCGGCGGAAACACGATAGCCACGGCGCACGCCGATCAACATGATCTCGTTGTGATAAAGCAGCAGCGCGGAGTCGTACAGATACAGCACGACGACTCCGCCCAGCAACAGCAATCCATCATGCGACGTCATCGCGGCTGCTGTTTTTTCTTGAAGAGATTCTTGAACCAGGCGCCGAGGGCGACGAATCCGGCCAGCACAAACTTCCACGCCGCCACCAGGAAGCCGCCGATCACCGTAAACAAGCCCTTCTTCGCCGCCACCGCCAAGGCGCCGCCGGTAATCAGCGCGGCCAGCCCGTATTCGGCAACGCGGTCACCCGGGCGATATTCGGCGTAACTCTCGCCGGGCGCGTACTGGAAACCGGGCAGCGTGCTCTTGAAGTCGTCAATCGACGTCACGAGCCTGGAGGGCGCTGTTACCACGACCACATCCATCACGCCGTGCCGGCCCAATAGACGCGTGTTGTAATTGACGACATCAGCGTGCGTCTGGGCATCCTGCAGCAGAATCGACCAGGCCAGCGATTTGATTTGCGCGTCGTATTCCGGCTTGGCGCTCCAGCCCAGCACTTTGAGTTCGGACCACCCACGCGCGCGGCGCTCCTTGTTGCCGGCGTCCGTTCCTTCGCGATACGACTGCAGAATCGAATCCGGGTCGAGCTTTTCATCGTCCCGCACGTAGCCGATGTCTTCGTAAGAGAAAAACGCGATCCACGCCAGACTCTTGGGCGCCAGCGTATAGACGTCCACACGGGCCGGCGGATTGTGCAGAATTTCATTCAGCGAGCGGCTACCCTCCGGCCCCAGAAAGGCGTAGCCGTCAGGTACGTTCAAACTCGCACGGTCACCCAGCTTTACCGTTGTCGGCCCCATCTGCCAGGGTAGCGCCGCCACCGCATTGCGCGCCTGCTGCTGCGCCGGCTGTTCCTGCTGCTCTTGCGCGAACAGCGTTCCCGCACTGCATGCCAAAAACAGCGCCATAAGCACCATCAAGAACTTCTTCATTTCCTTCCCCCATGCCGAGTGGATCCATACACCCCGGACCACTGTAGCAGGGGCAAAGCCACTGCGGCCAACAGCGGACCGGAGACCTGGGGATGCTCTGCTCCATTCTGCGTGGGCGGCATGCTGTCCAGAAGACGCACAGGGTGCGGTGCGTGGCGCTGGGAAGACTGGCTGTCTTTTCAAGCCGCGCGGCGCAGCCTGCGCGTCTTCTGGACATCACCCCGTCATTTTAGATTCAATACGTTGGGGCCCATCCTGTCTGTCCGCAGGCCTTCCTCGCCCCTCAAAGCCGGGTACATCCATGTACCCTCCCCGTGTGCGCCGACGCCCCTGCGGCCTGCAAACAGACAGGACGAGTGACGCCCGCGCAGAATGGACAGGGCACCCCTAGGGATCCTGCTCGTCCGGCGCCTGCACCGTATATCCCATGGCCTTCAAACGGGCCAGCAGGCCATCTGGCGCCAGCACGTCCTGCATGGAAAGCACGGCGAACGTCTGGCTGTTGTGAGCAAGCGCGTCTTGCGCGGCGCTCAGCCAGGCCTCTTCGATGCGTTGCGGCAAATCGTGCAAGCCCAGCTGCTGGGCGAAATCAGCATTGACCACCGCAACCACGCAGGACTCGTGCCGGTCGCCCAGGGCGAACCGCTGCAGCGCCGGCACATCGCCGGTCGACCAGGCGTTGGCGCGCTCGGTCAGGGCGCCCATCTGGTTCTGCACCAGATCCAGGGTCTGGTTGAAGCAGCTGATGTCGTGCAGATTGGTTTGCTTGAGGGTGTTCAGCACGTCACGCGGATGCTCGATCACCAGGCGATATTTTACCGACACACGCCTCACCCGATGCGCATCGGCCATCTTCATCACGGCCTTGCTGACGTCGTTGGCGTTGGTAAGCCCCGCCTGGTCCAGCGCCTTCTGATAAAGCTTCAGCGCAACCATGATCGGGCGCCAGTATTCAATGCTGCGATCATTGCCGAAATACTGCAGCTTGAGCACTTCCCACCGCGCATACATATCGGACGGAAGAATTTGCTGAAGGCTTAGCCCACCCGGATTCTTGCGCGCGCCGTACACGGACGGCAGCAAGACAAGCTTGCCGAAAAAGCCGACGTCCACTTTTACATCGGCCTTGGGCGGTTCCAGCAACACTTGCGAATGCGCCAGCACCCGCTCCACGTCGGCCGACTGCCATTCCATATGCTTGGGCAACGGCGTGACCGTGCCGAGCACCCACATCACGTGATCGCCTTTGCTCACTTTCCAGAGCCCCGGACCAGGCTGCACACCCGTCACCGTGACCGCCTGCAACAACGGAGCATTCGCGCGCGATGCAGCCGGGGCCGTGCTGGATGAAGCAGGTACCGATTGCGCCCGGACGGGTACTGCCAGAACAACGCTCAGCAGGACTACTGTCGCGGAGATGCGCATGCTTCATCGCTCCTGGAGGGTGAGTGAGGAATGGGCCATAGATCGTTCGGTGATTCTAGACAATGTCTGTGACCACTGCGTTCTGCCGCCTCGGCCCGATGGCTTGACTCATCGCTTGTTGCGGCTTAGCGTCTCCCGGTCGCGGCACGGGCAATCCCATCCTGGCGCGGCCGCCGCCCCGAGCCGCGGCGAAACGATTCATTCCGGAATAAGGAGCTTCCGATGCACCGTCACGACAAGGACTCACGCCGAGTGTCGATCAACCACCTTGATCCGTCGTTCAAGCACGAGATCCGCTATCGCATCAGTCCCGACGCTGACGCCGGCGACCTGCTCAAGCATGCCGATCGTCTGCTGAACAACGCGCAAGACATTGCGCGCGTACTGGGCGACGGGGTCAAGACCTCAGCCTTCATACCATCCAGGCATCTTTCCTCAGCGCTGAATGGCGTGGCGATCCTGATCGGCATGAGCAAGGAATGCACCGCGCAGGCGCGGCGGCGGATGCAGGAAAAGTAAACGCGCTTACGAACACTGATACGGCTGCGCCTTCCCCCTCGCCCCGAAGGGGGAGGGGGAAGGCGGGGAGCTTTCGCCTTACAGCGCCGCAAGTGCCTTA
>Ga0335073_10009890_pt1 | contig 13387 bp, 7 predicted proteins | sample Lox_Sample_22_FD_207093 | JGI IMG/M metagenome (GOLD analysis project Ga0335073, IMG submission 207093) | Soil microbial communities from Loxahatchee National Wildlife Refuge, Florida, United States - Lox_Sample_2.2 | ecosystem: Environmental > Terrestrial > Soil > Wetlands | place: USA: Florida...
AGAATGACAACCGATCCTCCATAGCTTCGTTCCCCACATTGCCGCGACTTGTGCGCGGAGCAGTTATAGCCGCCGCGGTCCTAAGTGATACCCCGAGCTTCAGATCCCAACTGGCACTGGAAGAAAGCGGTCTACTTGAAGGATCGGAACTACCGCGAAGAACACGACAGCGGCAACAGAAAAAATCACTGGAAGCTTGGAAGAGGATGGTACAGCGATTCTTGCAGATGCCGTAAGAGAAGCCACCGAACATCTAAAGGTATTGGACACAGGACGGCAAAACTCCGGCATTCATCCGCCAGAGTAATGCCGCCCATGCCGTCCTGCTGCTCGAAGAAAAGCAGTAGCGCATCATTTCACGACCAATGCCAGACCCCCGCTGCAAAATCAGTCTTCTCATCCGCAACCAGCGCTTTCAGAAAACGAAAACCGAGCCCTGAAACGGAACAAAGGAGTTTCCGCTCGCACATTCGACCTCGCCGACCGCATTTGACGACGCGTATCGATCGGCCCCCGCATACGCGGAGCATGTCGCGCTTGTCCAGTCTGGCGTCGCGAGGAAGAAGCGATCGGTAATCTGGAAACCAAAATCAACATCAAAGTCACCGCTGCTGATTTCTGTGAGGACGAAGCCGCACGGCGGCGTTGTGGCGGCAGCTCCGGCGAGAGTTGAATTAAAGCAGCGTGTAATGCTGTAAGGTGCGTTAAGTCCTTGGACGTACACCATTGCCTTTACCCAACCTCCCGCGGTGCGCGCCTGCTGCACGTTGCTGTCTGTAGCAAATCCAAACGAAGTTCCATGCCCGTAGACTCCGGTGTCGCCTTGACCATAAATGCCAAGGCTCCCGGGCGCGCCTGAGGAGTTGATCCCGACCACCCCCGAGCCGGGGCCCGCGGTAGTCCAGCCTTCGACGCCGTTTGAACCCGTTGTCGAGCCGTTGCTTTGGCCGTACACAGCGTTGCCTGTGCTCGCGAAACCAGCCACCCCGGTATTGGCTACGATCGTGTTGACGCCGATGCCTCCGTTCGCATCGCGCTTGACGATCGCATTCGGGGTCGGATTGGAGGTCGGCGCAACGTTCCATGCGATGTTCAGAGTTCCAGCCGTCTTTACTGGCGAGCTCGACACGGTGAAATCCGACGCTGGCACGCTTAACCCCACGCTAGTTACAGTTCCCGTTCCTTCCGCCCCGGGAAACGTCTGCCCCGTGGCGAATGTGATGACTCCGTTCTTCGCGATCTTCAATCCCGTCTCGGCCGGTGTGGCCGTGCCCGCTCCGTAAAGCAAGCTGAGAGCACCAAGTGCGGATGCCGTATTGTTGCCCACCGGCTCAGCCTGCCACTGAAACTTCTGCGCAACCGCCGCTTTGGTACTGCTGTTGTAAGCCGATGCTGTGAAATCCAGAGGCTGGGAATTTTTGCCGGCCGTTGCCGTTGCTGTGCCAGTGACGAGTAAGTTCAGTGCGCCGTGTACATTCTCGGCTCCATTCACATCGAGCGTTACAGCAGGCGTGATGGTGTTGATGCCGACTTTAGCTGTCGATCCCGTACCCGACTGAAACAGAGTAGAGTTCCCGAGCGCCCCGCTGGAGTTTGTCCACAGAGGAAGATAGTCGGTCGTGCCGGTTCCAGAAACTGTGGGCGTTACCGATGCTGCCGGTGCCGCGATGATCGAATTGCCGTTCGCCGTGGTTGCAGCGGGCGCCGCCAACATGAAAGCGGACGCGGGCAAGCCACCCAAAGTCTGGGCATCGGCCGCCTTCAAGGCGTAGGGGACGCTCAGCAGCAATACGCGGGGTTGTTCTTCCCCGCCGTTGATGCGCACGCCGAGCCAGCGCGCTTCGCCGGAAGTGAACAAATCCAGCGGCAGTCCTTCAGATTTTGTGGCGCCCAGTTGTGCCGTGAAATTGCCCTTGCTATCGGCTTGAATGTTTTGGGTTTCGAGCCACAACGGGGATCCTCCCGTTTGCTCGCTGTAGATCGCGAAGGTGACTCCCGCCGTTCCAGCAATGGATTTGCCATCCACGTCGACAGCTTTGCCAGAGTAGTTCACCAGGCGAGGGACAATGTTGCTCGCAACGTCAGAGTTCTGCGCTAGAGTGGGACCTGCGCACATGAGTGTCAGGGCGAAAACAGCCAACAGGATGTTCGTGCACTTCATAGGTGTGTGTCTCCTTCACGCCTCGCTTCGGAGGTACGAAATTTTCTGGTTGGATCCCCATGCGCCGGGTTTGCAGCAGAGCTGAAAGGGCGCTTACTTGAAAGATCGGAAACGAGCGCAGAAAAGCGACAGCGAGCGCAGAATTTATTTCGGCCACAGAAAACCGCAGGCTAATGGGCAGGTACGGACGAGTTGACCAGCGTAAGAGCGCTTAGAGTATCGGGGTGGTCAGGCCCAGCGGCTACCGTAAGTTGCTGAGCAGCAGATTGAGCCGCCGCGCGAGCTTCGGTCGTATGGCCTTGCGCAGACAACGCGTGCGCTTGTGCTAAATAGGCTGCGCCGATCTTGGCGGAGTAGCCGCCCGCCTGAATGGAGGCCCGCAGAAGACTAAGGGCGCGGTTGGCGTCAGCGAGCGCCAGCTCAGGCTGACCGGAAGCGAGTTCGATATCCGAACGGGTAAGCAGTAAGCCTGGGAAAGCATAGGAACCCGCGCGCGACTTCAGCGCGCCCTCGCCGATGTCGACTCCTTCATTCGCAAGCTTCAGCGCGACCGTCAGATCACCCTTTCTTTGTGCGGCCATTGCGCGATACGAGGCCAGGATGCCGAATGCATAATGCGTGGGGCGCAGCTGCTTGCGCATGAGCGGTTCGAGTTCGTTCAGCAGGGTGTTTGCGCTTTCGTAATTTTTCTGGTCGAGGGCGATCCTCGCCAGCTCCATCAAGGATTGTCCAACTAAGATTTCGTTGTGGCCTTTTAGCGCTTTTGTGTAGGATCGCTGCGCAAGATCCGAGGCTTCGTCCAGGCGGTTGAGCTTGCGTAACATCTTCGCATAATCCAATAGGTACAAGGGGGCAACCGCGTCCACGTCTTTTCCTTCGCGCAGACGATCGATCGCCTGCTTCTCGATTTCTGCGGCTTCGCGTGGACGTCCGACTTGATCCAGTTCAAGCGCCCACTCGTCATAGAGAATGGCGCTGGTCACCGTTTCTTCCCAGCCCAGGGTGGGCAGGACCGAGGCGGCGCGCTGAAATTCCGAGAGCGATTCCGTATTCATTCCGGCAGCTGCGTATGCAGCCGCCAACTCGGCCGACGTCTGCATGCGAAGCGAGTCGGTTGCGAGCGGCGACTGCTGCACTATGCGCTGTGCCGCCAGGATTCGCTCCACCGCTTCCTGGGCCTTGCCGTTCTGTTGCGAGATCGAGCTCGCGGTACTGAGACAAGCCACGCGATCAAGTGCGTAGCGCGGATCATCGGGCAGAAGTCGCAGCCCCTCTTGCACGAGGGTCTCCGCTCTCGTCATATTGCCTAAGCCAGATATGGAGTAGGCAAGAACGCACGCGGCGCGCCCGTGAAGCGCGGGATCGGGAATGCTCCGCGTGAGCTCGTAGGCTTTTTCCGCCAGAACGCTGCCCTTGTTGAACTGATCGGTGGACGAGTAGTCCTCGCCGATCCACATCAACAGATCGGCGCGAAGCATGGGATTCGCCGAATGTTGCTTTTCGACCAGTTGTTCGGCGCGGGCAAGAAGATCATTCACTGAAAAAGGGTTCCCGGCGGGAGCGGCATTGTAGAGCAGAAAGTTCATGAACTCGTCATGCTGCTGACTGCGCTTGAGCTGTTGAAGCGCGAAATCGCGCTGCAAGCGGGCAGTCCGCGATTGAACCACAATCCCGGTTACACCGGCCATGACGGCAATCGCTGCCGCAGAGGAGAGAGCAACCACGGCTCGGTTGCGGCGCATGAATTTCGCCGCCCGATAGGCGAACGTATCCGGCCTGGCACGAATCGGTTCATGATTGACATAACGGCGGAGGTCGTCGGCGAAGGCCCCAACGGACGAATAGCGCTCCAGCGGATTCTTCTTAAGCGCTTTGGCCGCAATCGTGTCGAGATCGCCGCGCAGCATTCGTTGAAGTTTGTCGGGAGTTGTCCCGCGCTGGACAGCGTTTTCGGCTGGAGCATTACCGTCGGCTCCAGGAAGCAGGACAACATCGGATGCCCGGCGTGGGTCAGTCTCGACAATTGCCTTTACCAGGCCCGCGGTAGAAAGTAACTCTCGGCCAGCCGGATGTTGCCCTGTTAGCAGCAAGTACAACAGGACGCCAAGCGCGTAAACATCGGTGGCCGTGGTGATCGGCTCACCGGTGATCTGCTCGGGAGCGGCAAACGCGGGCGTCATCAAGCGTGAAGCATCATTCGTCAAAATTGTTGGGGTCTCCGGTTCATCCTCCGCCGCGTGCAGCTTTGCGATTCCAAAATCAAGCAGCTTTACTGTTCCGTCATCGCTTACCAGAATGTTCGAAGGTTTCAGATCCCGATGAACGATCAGGTGGGCATGCGCCGCGGCAACCGCAGAAGCGACATCGAGGAACAAACGAATGCGGTCTTCAACGCCGAGTTTGTTCCGGTCACAATAGCGGTCAATGTGATCTCCCGCCACGTATTCCAGGACGAGGTAGGGAACGCCGGTGGCCGAAATTCCGGCATCGAGCAGTTCGGCCACATGCTTATCGGCAAGCTTGCCGAGAAATTTCCCTTCCCGCGTGAAGCGCTCCTTCGCGCTGGGAGCGGAGACAGCGAGATTCAAGAACTTAATCGCTACCTGACGCTCGAATCGGTCGTCTGCGCGCTCGGCAAGCCACACCGTACCCATGCCTCCTTGGCCGATCAAGGAAACCAGGCGATAAGCGCCGACGACTTGTCCTGCGAGGCCACTTTCGGGCCGGGGGCTGAGTACTGGTTGCTCGAGAAATCTCTGATGGGCAAGCTCTGCGTGCTCATCGAGAAGAGACTTGATCTGTTCCGCCAGCTCTGGCTTTTCTGTGCGCAGCCTACTCAGCCAAGCGGAACGCTCAGCAGGATCCAGGGCCAGCGCCTCATCAAGGTAGGGGCTCAGCAAACGCCACTGTTTGGGGTCGAGCGTCAGCATGCGCGCCTCAGATCGACAGGTCTGCGCGAATCGTGCGATGGAGATAGATGCGCGCTTTTTCCCAGTTACGCTGTACCGTGCGTTCCGAAACACTTTTCATGGCTGCGATCTCGGCAAAGGACAATCCGCAAAAAAATTTTAGATCAACCACCTCGGCTAATTCCGGTTCGGCTTTACCAAGCTCATCGAGGGCTCCCCCGATCTGACTCAGTTGGTCGTGACTCATAGCTGAATCGACCGAGTTGGTTTCAAACGAGGTAATCTCAAACAGCCCACCCCGTTTTTGCGCATGGCACTCGCGGGCGTGATCGATAATAAGGCCCCGCATGACCCGCGCCGCGTAGCCCATGAACCGTGGCTCATCGGGGAACTTAGGTCCTTCTCTGCTTGCCATATCGAGGTATGCTTCATGCAAAAGCGTAGTCACACCTAAAGAGCTGGCGGCATGGCGCGCAAGCTGTCGCCGCGCCAGACTGTGAAGCTCCGAATAGAGCGCCGCGAAAAGGTCCTGCAAGGATCCTGCGCTGCCTCGCTCGGCTGCGCCAAACAGTTCGGTGAGTCTGGTTTCCAAGTGACCCGGGAGCCCCGCTCCAGCAATCGGCGCTAGAGTCTCGCACCTGAAGCTCGGAGTCAAGTTCCGCGGACCAAGCTTCTTCTCGAATGATTTTTATCTCACAAAACGGTTTCCCGCAACCGAGTGCGTGACACTACGCTTGATGCGCAGTTCTTCAACCTCTTCAATCACCCCAACTTCGGCCTGCCCAGCATCCTGTTGGCACTTCCTCGAAAAACCGTCCACTCAGACCGGTATCGGAGCACTGACATACAGTCCCTCACCTCCCACCGGCTTACTTGGCTTCTGACTCGGAGGCGACAGCAGGCCACGGATGATTGCGTTCGAAGCGCGGCTCGAGGGTTGAACGCAACAAGCGGATATTTCACTGCGATACCAGGGAAGGGTTGACGCACGCTTAATCCTCCGCACACATGCCGAGTTGGCCTCGCCGGTAGCTGAATCAGATGCAGCGCTCTGCTTCGTTCCTCTCAGAACGCAACCCTCAACACAAACTGAATTTCGCGCGGAGTGCCAGACCCGACTGGGCTGATCGGCGTGGTTGTGTTGACCGTGCTGATGATGCTGCCGAATCCGGTTGTGTTCGACGGGTTGAAGGTGGCCTGCGGTGGGCCTAGCTGCGGATGATTGAAGACGTTGAAGAACTCGGAGCGAAACTCGAGGCTTGCGCGCTCGGTAAGCGGGATGTGTTTACCGAGGCCGAGATCCACTTGCCAGGTGCCCGGCCCGCGGAAAAGATCTCGCGGCGCGGTGCCAAATTCTCCAGCCGGAATGGCAAAGGCTGCGGGATTGATCCACTCAGCAATGGTTTTGCCCCCTGGCGGGATGAGAGGAACGCCCGGAAGCAAATCAGGACGTTCCGTGCCGTTGGCCCCGTCCGCCGCAGTGTAACTGCTGGGCAGCAGCACATTCACTGGGAAGCCGGTGCGAGCCAGCGCGCTCGTCGTCAGCTCCCAATTGCCCAAGATAGAAGTCGCAACTCCGCGGTCACTCAGCATCGGCTCGCCCCGGCCGAAGGGCAGTTCGTATACCACATTACCGTTGACGACGTGGCGCGCGTCCCAGACGCCGCTGGCCCAATCACAGGCCAGGCACAAAGGATTCTGCGGCGATATTTCGTCGCCATCGCCGCTGCCGTTAGAGCCGTTATCGATCTCGTGCGACCAAGTGTAATTGGCCGTCACCAGCAGGCCGTGCGAGAACGCACGCCGCAATGCCACGGAGAGAGCGTTGTAGGAGCTATCGCCAACTGAGCCGCGCCAGGGAATGGCCGGAGAAAAGGCCGAGTATTGCACAAGCCCCGTGGCCGGATCGATCAGGTTTACAACATTGGTTTCCAGCAGATGCACGCCGTGGCTTCCCAGGTAGTAGACGGTGCCCACGAAGTTCGCGGGGAGCTCCCGCTGCGCCGAAAGGCTCCACTGCTCGACATACGAGTCCTTGCGGTTGCGTTGCTCAGCATTCGGTGAGAGCTTGCCCGGGCCGGTAAAGTACGAATCGACGGGATACGTGAGTTGCAGGTTCGAACCGCTTGCCACCGAATAAGAGGGTACTTCGTTTTTGGCAGGCAAATTCTGATCGTCCAACTGTCCGTCTTCGTGGTAGATGCCGAATCCGCCCCGGATCACCGTCTGGCCCCCTTTGAGCGGCGTCCAGGCGAAAGCCACCCGGGGGTCTACATCACCATAGTTCTGCCGGCCGAAGCTGGCGCCCACTCCGCAGAATCCCTGCGGCCCGCAGGTAGCGAAATCGAACGGGTTTGCCAATCCATTCACTTCGTGAAAGAGGTCGAAGATGGTATAGCGCACCCCCAGGTTTAGAGTGAGATTAGGACTCCACTTGAACTCGTCCTGCGCATAGCCGAAGTAATCGTTCTTGCGCAAGTGATTGACGGGCAGGGCTCCTGATAGCTTGGCTCTCGCCACCTGGTTTGCCGTTAGATCCTCGACCGAGGAAAACGTGATCGTTCCGTGTTCGTCGGATTCCTGATTCAATTGAATCCGGCGGATCTCGGCTCCAAACTTGAATGTATGGCGGCCACGAACCCAAGTGAGGTTGTCGACTCCAGAAAATGAGTTGCCCACGTAGATGCTGTCCTCATTGGTGTTAGGGCTGATGAATCCGGGCGCAGGGCCGCCGTTGATCGTAATCGCATAGAGAATGCCAGTGCTGTTGTAGTTGTATGTGTTGGAGGTGGCGCGATTGAACCCGAACTTGGCATCATTCACCAGCTTGGGATTGAAGATGTGCAGCAATTCGAGCGCGCCATTGACCGGTGTGGACACTCTCTGCTGCAAGTCAGTCGCGGCAGCCGAAATCGGCTGGGTGTCCACGGACCGATCGTAATTAAATCGCAGGAAGCCCGTGGTGTTTGCCGAGAAATGCTGGTCGAGACGCAGCATCGCCGAAGTCTCATTGACGGCTTGAGTGCAGGAGCAGGTCAGCAGATCATAGTCCGCGTAGTTCGGGTCATTCGGGTCGTTGACTGGCGTCCAGGGTGTGAGCATAGTCCTCGGACCTGCTCCCGGGAAAGAAGTGATGAGCGGGTAGATCGGCGACGAAGTCGGAACGGTTGCAATGAGCGCCGCACTGGGTACATCGCCGCTGACCGGAAAACCCCAGTTTTGCCGGTAGGCTTCGGATGCGAGGAAGAAAAACGTCCTGTCGCGCTTGATCGGACCGCCAAACGCTCCACCGAACTGATTCAGACGGAGGGGTTGCTGCGTTTCGCCGTGGGAGGCCCATTGCGGCACGGGCGCGTCAAACAAGTTGTTGCGCAAGAATTCGAAGAGGCGCCCATGGAAGCGGTTTGTCCCCGAAGGCGAAGTAACGTCCAATTGCGGCCCGCCGGTTGCGCCTTCCTCGGCGGACGCCATCAGCGAATCGACGCGGAACTCCTGGATTGCGTCGAGGGGGATGGCGAGTCGCACCCAGGGGCGCTGGGTCTGATTCACAATGTTGGTGGCGTCAACGCCGTCGTAAGTCCAGTTGCTGTCGTCGAGGCCGCGGCCGGCGAACCGAATCGTGCGCTGGTTGCTGCCGCCGGTGTCAACCGCGCCCGGCACGAAGGCGGTCAGAGAAGCCCAGTCGCGACCGTTGAGCGGCAATTCATTCGCCTGCTCCCTCTCAATGTATCCCGTCACCGCGCTCGTGTCGCGGTCCACCAGCGCCGAAGCGGCGGAAACTTCCATGCGTTCGTTGCGGCCGGAAACTTGCAGAGTCGCGTCGAGCGTTCGCGTGCGGCCGATGACTTCTTCGACATCAACAAACGTCAGCGCCTTGAAGCCGGCATGCTCAAATGTGATGGTGTAATTTCCAACCGGCAACTCGGGAATATCGTACGTTCCTGTGCCTGACGACATGGCCTGCCGCTCGAGACCCGTGGAAATTTGCACCGCGGTGACATGCGTTTGTGGAAGTACCCGCCCCGAGGGGTCAGTGACCGTACCGCTCAATCCCGCACGATCGATTTGCGCTAGTGAGAATGATGCCAAGGACAGAAAAACGCCGGCCAGAAGAAATCGGCAGCGGGTTGCGTGATTGATGTTCGACCCGCCGAGTTTGAGAGTCTGTTTTCTGCTCCGTCGCATTCCATTCTCCTGGTACTGGCGCCATTTCCGGCAACTGCGGCCAGATTGACCGGAAACACTAACAGGGTTAGTCGAGCTACTACCAGCAAACTCGTAGATCGAAGCGCGGTGACTTAGTATAGCCGCGCACACGACGAAGTCGAATCGACGCTCGTGATCGGCATGACGAAATACCTCAACTCGGTTGAGGGATCAGTGAATGAACCACTCGGTGAGCCGGTGTGTCAGGAGCAAAGCGTGGTTGTATGTAAAGATGCCGGAGCCGAAGGCCACGAGAACAAGAGGCAGCCACAGCCAGCGCATTTTCCGGGGTTGGAAGTTCGCGGCATTCCAGTCGAGCAGTCGATGGACTCTTACATGGACCAGGGACGTAAGCTCGACGAGACCGGCGGTAAGAGCGGGCGGCTTTTGAACCGGAGCCAAGTTGCAAAGCTTGATCAGGGCGGCCGCAAGATTCAGGGCCTCATCTCTGCTCGAAACCGCCGCTTCATCCGCGGCAAACTCGGCAGCCTCTTGCCAGGCGCGTTCCAAAGCGCCCAAACCGGGGAATGGAAGGGTGTGTAGGATGAACTTCTTGAGATTATCGCGAAAGCGCAGATGACTCGCCTCGTGTCGAATCGCGACGGCCAATTCCTTCGGACTCAGAACCGCAGCTGCCGTTTCAGATACGACTATTTTGGGCGCGCAAATTCCATACAGAATGAGCGGAGGAGAGCAACGCTTCGCGACGAACGTAGGAGTGAGGAGACTGGAGTTCAGGATCTCCGATTCCCCAAGCCATTCAGCTAACAGACGCGAAGTGCCGACCTGCGCCGCCACGACTCGAATCAATCCTGCACCCAGCAACAAAACTGTCCCCACAAAGAAGATTAGAGTGCCCAAGTCCTCATCCCTCCTACCTTCGAGCAGGAAGAAGGCGGGCATGGCGAAAACCAGAGTGACTAGGGCCGACATGGCGACAGGAAACACTCGCAGCGCGAAAACAGAGCGGGCTGATCCAAAGACCGAGGTAAAGCGGAAAAGTCTTGCAGCGGACCAGAAAATCGCAAGTATCGACGACAGCACGCAATAGCAAACGCCAAAGAACGCGAGTCCTACCATCAGACCTCGGAGCACGAACATTAGGATTGTTTCTCCTTACGCTTCTCGAGTTCGACGCGTTTCATCTCGACCAAACCCCGAAGCTCGTCCAGCAGTTTGATGTCCTGATCGCTGACCGCTTCGATGAAATACGAGAGCGGCAAAGAGGAGGGACCTATTGATCTGATCCAGCGCCGCATGGTGGCGACGGCGACAAGCCTGGTAACGTCGGCAGGAGCGCACCGGGCAGAGTAGCGAAAGGCCCGACCTTCCTCACTACGGTCCAGGAGGCCCTTCTTGAAGAGCCGATCCAGAGTTGTCATGACGGTGGTGTAGGCAAGCTGAATTTTGCCATCCACAACAAGTTCGCGAACGGTCAGGCTCTTGCGCGACCAGACCTCCTCGAGAACCCTGCGCTCGAGCGGTCCGAGAGTGAACGCTATCGGCCTGGATTCAGAATCATCCGGACGGTTGATGTTACTCACAGGAATCCTCAAAGTTCATCCGTGTGGCAGATTTCGAAACAATCTACTTGTGATGAGCAAAAACAAAATGACCGAAATTCAGAGGCATGCTGGACCGCGATTCACTCTAAGAAGTCCATCTTGCAGAATTATTAACCCACCATAAAATTCTGGTGAATTGTCGCGAAGTATCAACGGCTTCGCTGCATAAGTTCGGAAGTTCACCAACTTTTCATTTTTGGAAATTCACGAACTTTTAATATTCATGTCAACCGCCATTGACTTGGGCGCCGCGGGATGGCGGGTAGATGGCGGAGTTGGAGGCGCCGCGAAGGTTGGAGACCGAGAATTCTCGAGACGTTCTCGTCTTATCGGCTTGATAGGAAGTTAAATAGCCTCGTCGGACTGAGGAACGTCCACATGTAAGCGACAGACCGCATTCAACCTCGTTTTGGACGATGCGCTCAATCAATGAACGGTTTGACAGAGGAGGGAGTACGGGCCGCCCAATTCCATCCGGATGGCTACGCGTTTCCCAGAACGGGTAGATTACGTGGCCTCATTTCCCAAATCCGACGAAGTATCGGTTGCGTCGCAGAAGCACTGATCCCGGGTTCGGTCCGTGTAGTTTATTCGCACTTCTCCTTTACTGAGTCCAGGAGTGCCCGCAAACCCATTCGAAAGCGGTCCTGCGCCGAGGCCGGATGTCCTTTGCGAAAGGCCTCTTTGAGTCGGGGAAAGGCCCCGGTCGCGAGTTGCGCTTCAGCGAATTTCGGATCAACCTTCGGGGCAGTGGCAGCTTCGCGAAGGGCATATCCGAAGACGAAGTCATCAATGACGGCCAGCAAAGTAAGCTTTTCTCTGGTAGTCATGGCTGTCCCGCCTAGCGCTTGCAGGCACTGTTCCATGTGCTGTATGGCGTTAATCCCAGGCGGGGCCGACAACATGGAGGAGAGCGCCCAAGGGTGGCGCAAAAAAACATCCCGTGTCCGGGTTGCGATCAGGATCAATGCCTCGCGCCAGTTCGAGGGCAGGGATGTCACCAGCACTTCGCCCATCAGTGCATCGTCCATCACAGCCATCAGGTCAGCTTTGGTCTTGACATAGTAATAGAGACTCATCGTGCCTACGCCCATTTCCTGGGCAATCCGCCGCATGGAAACCGACGCGAAGCCTTCCGCGTCGGCAATGCGAAGGGCGGCGGCCGCAATCTTTTCCCGGTTCAGTGAGGACGACCTTGACATTCGTACACTGTACTACTAATCTGTTCGTACGGTGTACGACACGTCGGTCATCATCGTTGGCGCCGGACCAACCGGGTTGACGCTTGCAATCGAGCTTGCACGGCGTTCCATCGCCTTTCGTCTCATTGACGCAGCGGGAGCTCCACCGGCGGGCTCCCGAGGAAAGGGAATTCAGCCTCGCACGCTGGAAGTCTTCGAAGACCTCGGTGTCATCACATCCATCCTCGAAGCGGGAACGCCATACCCGCGGGTCCGCGTGCACGTTGGCCCTCTTGCATTGCGGCTTGGACGGTTAGGCGGACGAAAACATGCGACAGCGTCTGTGCCCTACCCGAACCTTTGGCTGGTTCCGCAATATCGCACCGAGGAAATCCTGCGACGGCGTCTAACTCAGTTAGGCGGTCAAGTTGAATTTGGCACGGCATTCGGGCAGGTATCGGAGGACAAACGCGGCGTACACGTTCATCTCTCTACCGGAGAGTTGGTGACTGCGGAATATCTGGTTGGTTGTGATGGTGGACACAGCTTGGTCCGAAGGGCGCTGGGATTGTCCCTGCGCGGAGAGACTCTCGACACCGAAGCCGCGTTCGTTGCCGATGTCAAAGTCGAGGGGCTTGACCACACAGATTGGCACGTATGGCCCTTCGCCACGGGAGGTTCGATCGCTCTTTGCCCGCTGCCGGAGCCTTCGCTTTTTCAAATGATGTCGCCAAGAGAACCCGCAGAAGGCATTGAAGCAGTAGTCCAAAGGGTTTCGGGGCACCGGGTTACCCACGTCGCGTGGAGTTCGATGTACCGGCCTGCGGTTCGCATGGTTGACCGCATGAGGGTTGGCCGCATCTTCGTCGCGGGTGATGCAGCGCATCTACACCCGCCGACAGGCGGCCAGGGACTGAACACTGGAGTTCAGGACACCTACAACCTGGGGTGGAAACTAGCGTACGTTCTTCGTGGAGGCCCGGACTCACTGCTCGACACTTACGAAGCTGAGCGCGTTCCGGTTGCAGCTGCCGTGCTGGGACTAACCAAGCAGATCTATCGTACGGGCTCGCTCAAACGCGGCGAGGCGACGAATCAGCTCAGACTCCACTACCGGACGAGCCCACTGTCCTCGGGCAAACCTTTGGGCAAACTTCATCCCGGAGACAGGATGCCGGATGTGCAGCTCTCGGACTGCACGAGGCTCTTCGACCAGATGCGCGGCACTCACGCCACAGAATTCGTTACACGAGACCGGACGCGAATCCTGATCCGTCCCGACGGTTATATCGCCTCGATCGGGCCGCAATCCGTGGCTGCATTCGCAGGGGAACCTACACATACGGTTGATGGCTCAGGAATAGA